>OJJV01000040.1_pt1 | contig 150733 bp, 130 predicted proteins | sample 1596391 | NCBI WGS metagenome assembly OJJV01 (sample SAMEA4350164, study PRJEB24818) | metagenome | biome: human; feature: gut; material: faeces | place: Denmark | collected 2013-09
GAAGAGGTGGATGATTACATCCATTTCTTTAACGAATATAGGCCAGCCTATACACTGGGCTACTTGACGCCGAAGCAGTACCGAGAACGCCATATTTCTAAATGCTGAACTTATTCAAGTTGTAGTTGGCATAAAGTGTCTGGCGGTTCCCGAGACGATGTTGGAAGATTCACTGTATCTTGTACAAGTATTCAATTTTTATGCCTAATTTTTTTAGTTTCGTGTCCAATTTTTGTTGACAAGTGCACTGGTAACTAGGGCTCAGGGCTCTCGTGGCGGCTTCGCCGCTTTTTTTAGAAGATGGTATTCTCGTATCGCAGCCTTCCCCTCTAGGGGAAGGTGCTCCGCAGGGGCGGATAGGGTGACTATGGCATGAAAGACAGCTGGGATAAGGTTTCCCCGTCACTCCTATGAGAGCTGCAAGTCCCCCGCGGCAGATGGAACGCGAAAATGACATGATCGTTATTTCACATCGCATTTTCGCGTAACCGGCAGCCGCGGAGCAGGGCTTCGAAAGCACGGATCCGATCGTTATCCGCTCTCACTCTTGCATCCAGCTCTGCGCCTGCACCGTATTTCCCGCCATCCATGCAAAGTTTCTTTTACAGGGGAAGAAATATATAGTACAATGAAAGATAATAATAGCGCGAAAAGCAGTACGGAAAACACAGAAGAGGAGTACGACATGAGTTCCAAAGAAGAATCATCGACCATGGAAAGCGTGCAGAAGGACATACAGTGTCTGCGGAAGTTTTTTTCCATAGTACGTCTTGTCAAGGCTGCGCCTCCCGAAGACCGGGATAGAGCGGATGGTTCCGGACTTTCGGCATGTGATGATGACAGCCGCCGAAGCACTTGTGAATTCTGCGCCCCGCAGACCCATCAGAGCACCCTTACCGATAAGGGCATGCATCTCCACTTCAAGGTCATCGACGGCAAAATGTACCAGATCTTTGCGAAGCCGCTCACGATCGAAAGAGTGCCCTACGTTCTGGAAATGCTAAAGCACATCGATAATACGGACCTCTTCCTTGCGCAAGGCTATGACCAGCTGATGTCCTTCAGCCAGCAGCTCTACATCGATGCCCTGACCGGCGCGTACAACCGCCGTTTCTGGGAAGACAAAATGAAGAGCTTTTCCGGCGTTTCCGGTATCGCTCTGATCGACCTCGATGACCTGAAGCTCTACAACGACACCTTCGGCCACAGCGCAGGCGATGCCGCCCTGAAGGCGCTGGTACAGATCACGAAGAAAGGCATCCGCTCCACAGACAAGCTGATCCGCTATGGCGGAGATGAATTTCTCCTCATCATGCCGAACGTCTCCTCCTCCATCTTCGCAGAGAAGCTCCGCACCATCCAAGAGCACATCCATGAGGCAGACTTCCCCGAATTCCCCGGACTTAAGATCTCTGCCAGCATCGGCGGCGCCATGCTCTACAATGGCAGCATCGAAGAAGTCGTCTCCCGTGCGGACAAGCTCATGTACTATGCCAAGTCCTATAAAAATACCGTGGCCATGGACGAAGAGGTGGAATATGAAAAGACGCTGCTCGATGCCCCTGCCGCGAAGCCGCGGGTACTGATCGTCGATGATTCGGAGCTGAACCGGGATCTCCTGAAAGAAATGCTGCGCGATCGTTATGAGGTCCTCGAAGCCGCAGACGGTGAAAAGGGGCTCACTCTCCTCTATGAGCTCGGCACGAAGATCTCCCTCGTACTTCTCGACGTCGTCATGCCGAAGCTCGGAGGCTTCGATGTACTCGCCGTCATGCAGAAGGAACGCTGGCTCGATGACATCCCCGTCATGATGATCTCCGCCGAAGACTCCCCTGCCTTCATTCAAAGAGCCTATGACATGGGCGCATCCGACTATATCACCCGCCCCTTTAACATGAACGTCGTCCGCCAGCGCTCGGACAATATCACAAAGCTGTATGCCAAGCAGCGCCGTCTTTTGAGCCTGGTGTCAAGCCAGATCCAGGAAAAAGAACGAAATAACCACATCATCATCAGCATCCTTTCCGAAGTCGTCGGTCTCAAAAACGGGGAAAGCCGCAAGCACATCCTGAGTGTCAGCCGCATCACTGAGCTTCTTTTATCGCGTGTCATGCAGCGCACCAGCCGCTACCATCTCACCTGGCAGGATGAAGCCCTCATCACGAATGCCGCCGCTCTCCATGACATCGGCAAGATCGGTATCGATGAGAAGATCCTGAACAAGCCCGGCAAGCTGACCAAGGAAGAATTCGAGATCATGAAGACGCACACCCTGATCGGCGCGAAGATGGTCGAACATCTGGAAGCCTTTCGGGAAGAGCCCTTTGTCAAGGTGACTTACGCCATCTGCCGCTGGCATCATGAGCGATGGGACGGTCGCGGATACCCCGACGGCCTCAAGGGCGATGCCATCCCGATCTCTGCACAGATCGTATCCATCGCTGACGTCTACGATGCCTTGACAAGCAAGCGCGTCTACAAGGACGCCTTCGCTCACGAAAAAGCCATTTGGATGATCCTCAATGGGGAATGCGGCCTCTTCAACCCGCTCCTCCTGGACTGTCTGCTGGACATCAAAGACAGCCTGAAGGAGGAACTAGAGAAAAGCAGCACCGACCTTGCCATCCATCGGAAGATCCCCGACGGGATCATCCGGGATCTGTGACCGGTGATCTGCTCCTCCCCTCTCACCCTTCCCACGGCGCACCACGCCACAAATCCATTGAATACTAAGGAGTTTCCTATGAATATCGAAGCATGCTACAACAAAATGGGCGCTGACTACGCCGAAGTGAAGAGCCGCCTCCCGAGCGACGCCTTTATCAAGCGTTTTGCGCTGAAATTCTTAGACGACCCCACCTTCGCGTTGCTCGAAAAGAGCCTCGCTGAGGAAAACGTGGATGAAGCCTTCCGCGCCGCACACACGCTGAAGGGCATCACGCAGAACCTCGGCTTCAGCCAGCTCTCCCCGCTGGCGATCGAGATCACGGAAATCCTCCGCCAAGGTACCATGGACGGCACAGACACCCTCTTCCCGCAGCTGAAGGAAAAATATGATATGACCGTCGCCTGCATCAAAGAAGTGGACGAATAGGACATGATAAAAGCGTTTTGGATCGTGAATGATTCAAAGCGTTTTTTTATTTGCGACTTTTGTGACTGGTGACTGGTGACTGGTGGCTGGGAAACAGCAGACTCTCACATCGTCATTTCGAGCGCATGCGAGAAATCTTTGTCATTCGCGGGAAAACGGGTCATGAGAGAAACGCACAAACGGGAAACCTGTTATCCCAAAGCCTTCCAGGGAAACACTGATTCAATCGTTGTCAGATTTTACTCTTGAATTTTTATGCATAGCAAGGAATAACCTGACGCGAATAGCGAGCTATTTAAGGAAGGTTATGACGAAGCTATGTATAAAAAATTCTTGTAAAATCTGACTCTGCGATTGAATCAGCGTTTCCCTAGCATCGCCATGATTTATACTCCGCGGCGCTCGTATGCTGCCGTTTTTCGCACACTTGCGAGAACGTGACTGGCGATTTCAAACAATGATTTGCATACCGCCAGTGCCCTATCCGCCCTTCGGGCACCTTCCCCTAGAGGGGAAGGCTAAAGCAGTACGGTGCTTCGCACCGAGTATAAAATATTGGCAAAGCCGCCACCACAAGTTTGAAAGCAGGGATGTGTGGCTAGGGATTAGGAGTCTCAACCGACTGGTGACTGGTGACTGGTGACTGGAGTATAAATCATGGCATCGCCATGATTTATACTCCGCGGCGCTTCTAATTTTTATGCGCCGCACCACCACTCCTAACTCCTCACTCCTCACTGGCGAGTAGAGCTTTCGCACGCACTCATGGAACAGCACGCCCCACGGGCTAACCCTGAACCCTCATCGATTTTATGATTTCTTTAACTCCCGGCGATCCGCCATACACACTATATTTATACTACTTATATATGTCTCATTATATATCCCTGAGTGTGCTATAATATAGCGTAGGCTTATGTGCCTTAACGGAGGAATCATGATATCGATCGTAACACCTGTATATAACGAAGATGGCAATGTCGTCTATTTCCATGACGAAGTAACGAAAGTCATGCAGACGCTGGATATGGACTATGAGATCATCTACGTCAATGATGGCTCAAAGGATCGCACCGACGAGCTGATCCACCAGCTGGCAGCCGGCGACCCGCATGTGCGGGCGCTGACCTTTGCACGCAATTTCGGCCACCAGATCGCCATCACCTGCGGCATGGACTTTGCTGTCGGAGACGCCGTCATCACGATGGATGGCGACATGCAGCACCCACCGGCGCTCATCCCGAAGCTCATCCAAAAGTGGCAGGAAGGCTATGACATCGTACAGACCATCCGCACCGCGACAGAAGATGCCGGCCCCATCAAGAAGCTGACCTCAGCAGGCTACTACGCAGTGATCAATTCCATTTCAAACTCGCCCGTCGTCCCGGGCGGCTCCGACTTCCGCCTGATGGATCGCAAAGCGCTCGATGCCTTTCTGCGTTTCCGTGAGCATTCCCGCTTCATCCGCGGCATCGTAGGCGGCCTTGGCTTCAAGCAGTGTACCATCGAATTTGAAGCGCCTGCCCGCCACGCCGGTGTCTCGAAATTTTCCATGAAAAAAATGCTGCACTTCGCGATGGACGGCATCATCACAAATTCCACCCTGCCGCTGCGTGTGGCATTCTATCTGGGTGTCTTCGCGGCCATCGCAGGCATCCTTCTCATCCTTCATGTCCTCTACTGCGTCATGATGGACGAAGCCGTCCCCGGCTGGGCGACCATGACCATCCTCATCGCCATCTTCGGCAGCTTGAATCTCATGGGCCTCGGCATCATCGGCGAATACCTCGGACGTATGTTTGAAGAGACCCGAAACCGCCCCCTCTACTGGCTCTCCGATGACACCGCCGCCCATCTCGATAATCCATACCGCGTGAGTCATAAGAAAGAGTGACTGGGGACTAGTGACTAGTGACTGGGGACTGGGGACTAGTAGCTAGGGATTAGGATCTAGGGATTAGACGTTACGTCAGACGTCAGACGTCAGACATCAGACATCAGACATCAGACATCAGACGTCTGCCCTTCGGGCATCGCCATCATTTATACTCCGCGGCGCTCCGGATGACGAAATGCGCCGCACCACCCCCTTTGAACCTCTTGAACCTATAGAACCCGCCCCCCTCTTTCCTACGAAATCAAAGGGCAGCACGCCCCGCGGGCTGCCCCTTCACATTCCATTTTTCCGAAAGGAGACCTCCTCTTGTCTAATACATCCTTTTTTGAAAGTGAATTGTTTTCCGAACTGACAGAAGACCTGCACCAGTCTTCGCGTTTTACTGCGACGTACCGCATCGCAGCTCCCACCTATGAAGAGGCGAAGAAGATCGCCTTCGCCATCGCCGTCGAGCAGACGATCGAGTGTCCTTACGAGCTGGTAGACGGCACCCCTATCGCTGACACCATCGTCGGTCAGATCGAAGATCTGAAAAAGGCAGAAACCGGCGCATACTATGCGACGATTTCCTATGAGCCGGAGGCTGTCGGTGATGAGATGGCCGAGCTCCTCAATATGCTTTTCGGAAATACGAGCCTGCAGCCCGGCGTCCGCCTCATGTCCTTCGAACTGCCCGAGACCATGTACAACAATTACCCGGGCCCGCGTTTCGGCAGAAGCGGTCTTCGTGACCTCTGCGGCGTGCCGCGCGGTCCGATCTTCATGTCAGCCATCAAGCCGCTCGGCAGATCTCCGAAGGAGCTCGCGCAAATGGTCTATGACCTCGCACTCGGCGGCTGCCCCATCATCAAGGATGACCACAGCCTCATGGACCAGCACTATGCGCCTTTCAAGGAACGTGTCCTCCAGTGCGTCATGGCGCTTGCGGATGCCAAAGAGAAAACAGGCAGGAAAAGCATGTACATCGCCAACTGTACCACAGATGGTCTTGGCTTCCTCGAGCGTGCCTATCAGGCCAAGGAGATCGGGGCTGACGGCATCATGGCCGCCCCTGCCATCACCGGCTTCACCATGATCCGTGATCTCGCGCGGGATCCGGACTTCGGCCTGCCGATCTTCCTGCACCCCTGCTTCTCCGGTCCGCTGGTCCTCTCGCAGGATGCGGGCATTTCCCCCTTCTGCTACTATGGCCAGCTCTCCCGACTTGCAGGTGCGGATGCGGTCATCTTCACCAGCTTCGGCGGTCGCTTCTCCTTCTCGCAGGATACCTGCCAGAAGATCGCGGAAGGCACCGAGTCGAAGATGGCAGACCTTCGAGCAAGCTTCCCTGTCCCCTCCGGCGGCATGCGCTGGCAGCTCTTCAAGGAAATGGTCCGCGTCTACGGTCCCGATACCATCTTCCTCGTAGGCGGCGCTCTTCAGACAGAAGGCCCCGACCTCACCGCGAATACGAAATTCTTCCTCGAAAAGCTCGCGGAAGCAGTGGGAGAGAAGTGACTAGTGACTAGTGACTGGTGACTGGTGACTCGTGACTCGTGACTCGTGACTCGTGACTGGAATACCACTTTCGGGCATCGCCTCATATATACTCGCGGCGAAGCCGCCACCTTCATTTCTCATTTCTCATTTCTAATTCCTAATTTAGAAAAGACCCGCACTCAGTGCGGATCTTTTTTTATTTCCGTCCCTTCCACGCAAGGACCCAGGATAGGGCAAAAGCCACAGCGAGCATGGCAGAAAAGAGATGGAGCGTCGCTGCATAGCCCCCCGTCGTTTCCTTCATGAAAGAAAGGAGAAGCGGGCCGGCGACACCTGCCATGCCCCAAGCGGTCAGGATGGAGCCGTGAATGGAGGCGAGCTGCTTCACGCCGAAGAGATCGGAGAGGAAGGCAGGCATGCAGGAGAAGCCGCCGCCGTAGCAAGAGATCACGGCGAGTACCAGTATCTCGAAGAAAAGCGCATCACTGACATGGGCAAGTGCATAAAAAGCGAAGACCTCGAACGCAAAGAAGATCATGTAGGTCACGCCGCGGCCGATCCAGTCGGAGACGGATGCCCAAAGGATACGGCCGGCGCCATTCACGATGCCGATGATACCGACAAGGGAGGCTGCCTCTGCCGCACTCATGCCGATGATCTCCTGCGCCATGGGCGAAGCCACGGCAAGAAGGCCGATGCCGCAGGTGATATTCGTGAAGAAGATCCACCACAGCACATACCACTTCCACGTGTGCATGGCCTCTTTGCGCGTAAGACCTTTGGCCTGAGCTGTCTTTTCCCCATCCTTTCGGATCTCTTCCTCAAGCACCTCTTCCAAAAGCATCGGGATCTCACCCTTCCTCGGCGGCCGGATGTAGGAGGCGGAAAGGATCATGACCAGCGCATAGGCAGCGGCAAGGATGAGGAAATTCTCCGTGAGCCCGAAGCGATCGACAAGATAGCGCATGGCAGGGCCTGCGATGAGCGCTGCGAAGCCGAACCCCATGATGGCCAGCCCCGTCGCAAAGCCGCGATGCCGGGGAAACCATTTCACAAGCGTAGAGACAGGCGTGATATAGCCCGTGCCAAGACCAATGCCCCCGATGGCTCCGTAGAAGAGATAGAGCAGGAAAGCGGACTGACAGTGAACCGCCGCCGCTGTCCCAAGGAGACCCGTACTGAAAAAGACGGCAGAGACCATCCCGCTCCGGGACGGCCCCAGCCGCTCGACCAGAGGGCCTAAGAAGCCTGCCGAAAGCCCCAGAAACAGGATCGCGATCGAGAAGGCCCAGGTGGTCGCGGAAAGCGAGAGCCCCATCGTCTCCATCACAGGGCGCGTCAGGACGCTCCATGCATACACACTTCCGATAGACATGTGGATCCCCACGGCCGCCAGAGCAGTGAGCCAGCGATTTCTTTTCATCAAAAAATCCCTCCATTTTTGAAATGAAGGGAAATCTGCGCGCTCCCGTCTCTGCGATGCCATGTAGCAGGCATCGCAGGGAAACGAAAACCGCCTGAGCAGATTTCCCTGCCCAGACGGTCGGCTTTTTCATGAGGCCCGCAGTCCACGTGGTTCATTCCACCTATTTCCGTCAGTTCCGCGGCTCATCTATATTGTATATCTAGCCTAGCATGGATACGAGAGATTGTCAATGGGAAGCGTCCCCCCCAAAAAATATCTTCTCCCTCCGCTCAAGAGGCGCGCACGGGACATGCCTTGCCAATGCCATTTGCCAGTTTCTTATTTTTTAATGAAAACCGCCCTCCAGATCTTCATCATCATTCATGCATCATATGCATAGGATGCCGGCTTCCCCCCCCATTTTATTTGCTAATTGCGCAATACAAATTGTACGGTATGATATTATTTATATGTCATAATGCCTAATTTTATCGAAAAATTCGCAGATTCTCCGTATCCCCATACCCCCTATAGGTATCTTCACATGTTTCATTCAATATTTATTGTCATGTATAAATATTTGCGCTAATTATTTGTTTACCTGTTATAATTTATATGATATAATCTGTAAGAAGTGATAAGGAACTGCTAAACAATAAGAATACGACCTCATGTTCTGCCGCTTCTGCCTTATTCTTTTTAAAGAGTAACCTGGGAAACCACTCTTCATCTGTTATCATTAAGCCAACAAGGTCTCCTTCCCGACCTTGTTTTTTGATGCTTTTTTTCAAGAGTCATCGAAAGTGACGGGTTTGTAAAAACCAGCGAAGAGCTCTCTCCTCGCCGCCGCGTGAGACAGCGAAAAACGGCTCTACCGTCACATCGGCAGGGGAAAGACACAGATGATAAAATCCCAGTCTTTATACCATTTTATATTATCAAGAAATTGGAGATGATGAGTTTGTCAATGAAGCAGCTTGGGATGCGATTGGGCGAGATGGTTCTCGTCTTGATCGGCATCAGCTTCATTACCTTCTGTCTGATCATGCTCGCTCCGGGTGACCCCGTCAGGCAGATGATCGCCGGTAATGAAGATATTATTGTTAGTCAGGTAGAGATCGACGCACTCCGCCATGAACTGGGTCTGGATAAGCCGTTCCTTCTGCAGTACCTGGACTGGCTCGGCAGAGTCGTACAGGGTAATTTTGGTTTCTCCTTCATGATGAAGAAGCCGGTCATTGATGCAGTCATGGAAGCCCTCCCTGCATCCGTCATTCTGGCGCTGGCCTCCTCCCTCTTCATGCTTGTCTTCTCCATTCCGCTCGGCATTTATACCGCTGTCAAGCAGAATACCTGGTTTGACTACCTCGTCCGCGGCTGCACCTTTGCCGGTGTCTCCGTCCCGAACTTCTGGATGGGCCTTATGCTCCTTTGGATCTTCGCACTGAAGCTTTCCCTCTTCCCGATCGTCGGTGGTTCGATTTCGCTCGAAAATCTGATCCTGCCGATGTGCACCCTGGGCATCGTCATGGCATCGAAATACACCCGTCAGGTACGTGCCACGGTGCTCGAAGAACTGCATCAGGACTATGTCATGGGCGCACGTGCCCGCGGCCTCTCGGAAAGCCACATCCTCTGGCGTGAAGTCCTGCCGAATGCCCTCCTCCCGCTGGTCACCCTCTTCGGTCTGGCCTTCGGCTCTCTTCTGGGCGGCGCCGCTGTCGTAGAAATCGTATTTTCCTGGCCGGGTCTGGGCTACATGGTCGTACAGGCCATCACCTACCGTGACTTCCAGACCGTACAGGCCATCGTTCTCTGGATCGCTTTCATGTACATGATGATCAACCTCATCGTCGACCTGTCCTACAACCGTCTCGATCCAAGACTCAGAAAGGGAGGTCACTGATATGGAAAGCTTAGTCAAAGGCTTCAAAGAAAATAAAGCCTTCCGCTTCACCTCTCTTCTGGTCGTCCTTCTTCTGGCGATCACATTCCTTGCTCCTGTCATCGCTCCTTATGACCCGCTCTCCGCTGTCATGAAGGATGCGAACCAGGCACCGTCTGCGGCGCATCTCTTCGGCACAGACAAGCTCGGACGTGACGTACTCTCCCGTATCCTCTACGGCGCGAGCTACTCCCTGACCTCCGTCATCGCCCTCGTCGCCTGCATCTTCGTCGTAGGCACCACGATGGGCATCATTTCCGGATACTTCGGCGGCATCGTCGATATCGTCATCATGCGTATCGCTGATATGATGATCTCCTTCCCGGGCGTCATCCTTGCGATCGCCATCGCCGGTATCATGGGCGGCTCCCTCGTCAATGCGATGATCGCACTGACTGCGGTCACATGGACCAAGTATGCCCGCCTCTCCCGTTCCATGGTCCTCAAGATCAAGCGCCGTGAATTCGTCGATGCGGCTGTCGTATCCGGCGGTTCCTCAGTGCATATCCTCTGGATCCACATCCTTCCAAACATTCTCCCGCTCATGGTCATCACCGCGGCTGCTGATATCGGCGCCATGATGATGGAGCTTGCCGGACTCTCCTTCCTCGGCTTCGGCAGCCAGCCGCCGGCTCCGGAATGGGGCCTCATGCTGAATGAAGGCCGTCAGCAGCTCCAGACAGCTCCATGGCTGATGTTCTTCCCGGGTCTCTCCATCTTCATCACCGTCGTCGTCTTCAACCTGTGGGGCGACTCCCTCCGCGATGTCCTTGACCCGAGAAATGAAGGATAAGGTTCAAGGTTCAGGGTTAGCCTGTAGGGCGATGCCCGAAAGTGGTATGTAAGTCCCTAGTCCCTAATCCCTAGCCACAAGACACTTGTCACTAAGCACTAACTCATGTTTATTCTCATTATTTTTTTATATCATTTACCCGAAAGGAAGCGTACACGATGAAATCTATTTACAAAAAAGGTGCCCTCTTTGCAGCAGCTGCTCTCATGGCTTTTGGTCTTTCCGGCTGCGGCGGTGACTCCGGCAATGCCTCCAAAGGTCCGAAGGACACCCTGACTGTCGGCGTTACGAACTTCGCAGACAGCCTCGAACCGACCGACAACTACTTCGGCTGGCAGGTCATGCGTTACGGCATCGGTGAATGTCTCGTTCACTTCGATGACAAGATGAATGCAGAACCATGGGTCGCTGAAAGCTGGAAAGTCTCTGACGACAAGATGTCCTGGACCTTCAAGATCAAAGACATTAAATTCTCCAACGGCACCCCGGTCACCGGCGAAGCTGTCAAGAAATCCATTGAACGTACCTTCGCAAAAGCACCGCGTGCGAAAGCGATGTTCGAACTCGACCACATCACCGCTGACGGCCAGAACGTCACCATTTACACCAAGAAGCCGGTCGCTACCCTCCCGGGCATGCTTGGCGATCCGCTCTTCATCATCGTCGATGTCGCTTCCGACGGCAAAGTAGACTTTGCAAAACAGGGTCCGGTCTGCACCGGTCCATACATGGTCAAGTCCTTCTCCAAAGCAAAGACCGAACTCGATGCAAACCCGAACTATTACGCAGCTGTTCCATTCAAGCACACCATCGTCAACACCATCGACGACCCGAATACCCGTGCTATGGCTCTGCAGAAGGGTGAGATCGATGTGGCTGTCAACGTAGCACCTGGCGACATGCAGCTCTTCTCCGACCAGAAGAAATTCACCACCTCCACCATTTCCTCCATCCGTGACGTACTCGCCCGCCTCTCCGTGAAAGAAGGCAAGCCGCTCGCTGATAAGAAAGTCCGTCAGGCACTGATCCAGTCCCTCGACCGCGACACCTACTGCAAGGTCCTCCTGAAAGACACCTTCACTCCTGGCGGCCCGCTCCTTCCGCCGTCCCTTGACTTCGGCTTCGATGAACTCAGCAAATCCTATCCGGATAAGACCAATGTAGAAAATGCAAAGAAACTCCTCGAAGAAGCAGGCTGGAAAGATACCGACGGCGATGGCTATGTCGACAAAGACGGCAAGCCGCTCGAACTCGACTTCATCTTCTACTCCGGCCGTGCAGAACTCCCGCTCTTCGCAGAAGCTACCCAGTCTGACGCTAAGAAAGTCGGCATCAAAGTCAACCTGAAGAACGTCGACTACAACGTCCTCGACGGCATCGGCACCCGCGGCGAATATGACCTCCTGATCTCCAACGTTCTCTCCGAACAGGCAGGCGATCCGGAAGTCTTCATCAACATGTACTGGAAGACCAACACCAACGGCTCCAACCCGCAGAACGGCTCCGGCTACTCCAACCCGGAATACGATGCACTCTCCGATCAGCTGGCTTCCGAATTCGACCCAGCTAAGCGTAGAGACATCATCATCAAGATGGAGAAGATCATCCAGGATGACGCTGCGACCCTCGTCTTCGGCTACCCGCAGACCAATATGATTTCCAGCAAAGCCGTAGAACATGCGGACATCAAACCGTGCGACTACTACTGGATCACCAAGGACATCACTCCGGCAAAATAATTTGTTTAGCCAGCAGTTTGCTCTAAGCAGTAGGCGGCCAGCCATTTGCGGTTTGCTGCCTACTGCTTACTGCTTACTATTTTTACAAGGAGACTTTCATGCTATTAGAAGTCAAAAACCTGGGAATTGCCTACGGCGACAAGCCCCCCATCGTTCAGGGCGTCACATTCAACCTGGATGAGGGCGAGATTCTTGCCATCGTCGGCGAATCCGGCTCAGGGAAAACCACCGTCATCCGTGCTATCCAGCACGTCCTGCCCGGCGGCGGTCATATAGCGGAAGGTCAGGTCATTCTTGAAGGCGAAGATACCCAGAAGCAGACTCCTGAAATGCATCGCGCACTCTGTGGCACAGACGTCTCCATGATTTTCCAGGACAGCGGCGCTATGATGAATCCGATCCGCACCATTGGCACCGAATTCCGCGAATTCCTCGCCGTCCATGGCATCAAGGACGACAAGGAAGCCCATGACCTGATGATTTCCATGATCGAAATGGTGCGCCTTCCGAACCCGGAGCACATCCTGAAATGCTATCCCTACGAGCTTTCCGGCGGTATGCGCCAGCGCGTCGGCATCGCTATGGCGATGGCCATGAAGCCTAAGCTCCTCTTGGCCGATGAACCAACCTCCGCTTTGGACGTCACAAACCAGGCCATCATCGTCAAAGAAATGATGAATGTCCGTGACACGATGAATACCGCCATCATCATCGTCACCCACAACATGGGCGTATCCTGCTACATGGCGGACTACATCATGGTCATGAAGAAAGGCCGCGTCGTCGAATACGGCAAAGCAGAAGATGTCATTTATCACCCGAAGGAAGAATACACCCGTATGCTCCTTGCGGCGGTTCCGAAGATGGGAGGCAAAGACGCATGAAAAACTACGGAGAAGAAATCCTCCAGATGGTCGACATCTGCAAGGTCTTCGACCTCGGTGACGGCAAGAAGCTCCATGCAGCCGAAAATGTCAATGTCACCATCCACAAAGGGGAGACCGTCGGTATCGTCGGGGAATCCGGCTCCGGCAAGTCCACCCTTGCCAAGATGCTGACCCGTCTTTACTCCATGACCAGCGGGAAAATCATTTTTCACGGCAAAGACATCACAGATCTCAAAGGCGAAGCCCTCCGTCAGCACCGCAAATCCATCCAGATGGTCTTTCAGGACCCCTCCACCGCTTTCAATCCGAAGCAGCGCGTCAAGGAGATCATCTGTGAACCACTCGAAAACTTCGGCATGATCGATAAGAAGGATGTCGAAGCCAAGGCGAAGGAAATGCTCCGTCTGGTCGACCTTCCCGAAGATTTCGCCGATCGCTATCCGAACAACATGTCCGGCGGCCAGCGCCAGCGTATCGCGATCGCACGCGCTCTGGTCCTCGAGCCGGAGATCATCGTCTGCGACGAAGCCACCTCTGCTCTTGACGTATCCGTCCAAAAGACCGTCCTCGAACTGCTTGATCGTCTGCAGAAAGAGACCCACGTGGCCTACATGTTCATCTGCCATGACCTTGCTCTCGCAAACAGCTTCTGCGACAACATCGTCATCATGCAGCATGGCAAGGTCGTAGAAAAGATCCATGACCTCAGAGAAGCGAAGGATCCATACTCCAAGAAGCTCCTTGCTTCCGTCTTCACCATCGAAGAAGGAAAGAACAAGGTCCTTCCTGACGAGCTCTTCAACTAATCTCTGCATCATAAAACCGCCAGCCTTTCGGCTGGCGGTTTTTGATTGATGGGGACTAGTGACTAGTGACTGGTGACTAGCAGCTAGGGATTAGGGATTAGGGATTAGTGGCTAGGGATTAGGAGCTGGAAAGCGCTAATGCCACGAGAAATCCGTCGAAGCAGATTCCCTTATCCCAAGAATCCTCTGGTCTTCTCCGCTTCTACGACGCGGGAGAGCGCGAGCATGTAGGAGGCGAGACGATAGGTCACATGGTATTTCTCCTTCAGTGCGTACACATCCTCATAGGCTTCGCGCATCTTTTTGGCAAGGCGCTCATTGTACTCTTCTTCCGTCCAGTAGTAGCCGGTGCGGTTCTGTACCCATTCAAAATAGGAACCCACGACACCGCCGACATTGCTCATGACGTCTGCGAGGACCTCGATTCCCTTCTCTTCGAAGTAGGCATCGGCTTCCTCCGTGGTCGGACCATTCGCCCCTTCCAGGATGAGACGGGCTTTCACCTTGCCCATGGTCTTTTCATTCAGCTGGTTCTCCATCGCGGCAACGAAGATGACATCGACATCCTGCGCGAAAAGTTCGCTGTCGGGGATCATGACCGCCCCTTCCTCCGTATAGCCTTTGAGCGAGCGGCCGTGGCTGTTCGCATAGGTGTACATCGCTTCGATGTCAAGGCCGCTTTCCTTGTGCCACGTACCATTGATATCGCCGATGGTGGTGATCTTGACGCCCTTCCTGTGCATGAGGAGAGAGCCGACGGAGCCGACATTGCCGAAGCCCTGTACGACCATGGTGAGATCCTTCATGTCCTTATGATTCTTTTCGCACCATGTTTCCAGCGTAAAGAGCAGACCGCGGCCCGTCGCTTCATTTCTGCCGAGGGAGCCGCCTACGGAAAGAGGCTTGCCGGTGACGACACCGGGCTCCCACTTGCCGGAGAGTGCTGTGTATTCATCTGCGATCCACGCCATGATCTGGCCATTCGTATTCACATCCGGTGCCGGTACGTCCTGATCCGGTCCGATGATGGGATAGATCTTTCTGATATAGCCGCGTGTCAGACGGGCGAGTTCGCGTGTGGAGAGCTTGTGCGGATCGACCTTGATCCCGCCCTTTGCGCCGCCATAAGGGATATTGCCGATGGCATTCTTGATGGTCATCCACGCGGCAAGGGCTTTGACTTCGTTTTCATCGGATGCGGGATGGAAACGGATGCCGCCCTTTGCTGCGCCTCGTGCGGTGGAGTGCTGTACGCGGTAGCCGGAGAAGACTTCGACATGCCCGTCATCCATCTGTATCGGGATGCTCACGGTGAGCTCGCGCTCCGGATAGCGGACAAATGCGTAGTCGCTCTCCCCGTAGCCCAGCACCTTCGCTGCCTTGTCGAGGATATGAAGCATGTTTTCATAAGGATTGTAGCTTGCCATTTTTGCCTCCAAAAGGAAATTGGAACCTTGTGCATTCTTAGGGAAACGCTGATTCAATCGCAGAGTCAGCTTCTACAAGAATTTTTATACATAGCTTCGTCATAGCCTTCCTTACATAGCTCGCTATTCGCGGCAGGCTATTCCTCGCTATGCCTAAAAATTCAAGAGTAAAATCTGACAACGATTGAATCAGTGTTTCCCTAGACGCCCATGAAAATCCATAGCTCTACTATATCACGTTTCTCACGCTTTGAGAACATAGATGCATGCATAGATGAGTATTTGGCATAGCAACGCATTCATTATGATAAATTCATCATACAGAAATAAAAGCTGCCGGTTCGCCTCGACCATGGATCCAGGGCGAAAGAAATGACGCAGGTTCCATGGGTTCAGGGTTCGGGGTTGTGGTGGCGGCTTCGCCGCAAATATATATGAGGCTATGCCCGAAGGTCGGAGGGAAGAAGTCAGATGTCTAATGTCTAATGTCTAATGCCCGAAGGTCTTATGAACTGCCGCTATCCTCGTATCGCCAGCCTTCCCCTCGAGGGGAAGGTGCCCCGAAGGGGCGGATAGGGCACCGGCGGTATGCAAGAGAACGGGCTAATGCGGTAGCAGGTCATCTCGCTTGCGCTCGAAATGACGCTGTGAGAGACTCACCAGTCACTAGTCACTTAAGGATCCTAATCCCTAGCCACTCATCCCTAGCTACTAGTCCCCAGTCACCAGCCACTAACCATCAAAAAAGGAACCGCTTTCGCGATTCCTTTTTTTATTTCTTGAGTCCGCCGTGAAGTTTCATTTTCCTTTCGCGGCAGGCGGGGCAGTCTCCGCCCCCGCCGCAGCATCCGCCGCCGCCGATGGTGGCATGATAGATGTGACGGCAGGCAAGAACGAAGAGGATGGCGATCACCGCCACCACAGCATAGACCGCGGGATTCATAGTTGTCTCCTTTTTATGTATTCGAGAGAAGTCAAAAATGAGAACAAGATTCAGGGTTAGACCAAGGGGCGCGCCGTCCTTTGATTACATGCGAAAGAGGTTCAGCGGGTTCAACAGGTTCAAAGGGTTCAAAGGGGGTGGTGCGGCGCATAAAAAAATAGAAGCGCCGCGGAGTATAGATGGTGGCGATGCCCGAAGGCGGTATTCAAGTCACTAGTCACTAGTCACTAACCACTCATCCCTGCTTTCAAACTTCAACAGGATCTACGGGAGCGGTGTTTTCCGCAGGTTGCTGACGCCAATGGTCATGAGCAACAACGTGCCAAAAAGATCTCTCGACTTCGCTCGAGATGACGATGAGGAATCACCTCATCCCTAATCCCAAGCTACTAGTCACCAGTCCCTAGTCACTGGCTCCCCTTACGCTTTCGCAGCAGAGGCTTCGGAGATTTCTTTCTCCTTCGGAGCCGGACGGCAGATGAAGTAGAGAGCAAGGAGGCAGAGGACGATGGCGATGCCCTGAGAGAGACCGAAGGCAGCGCCGTAGAAGAGCCAGCTGCCCAGATGGTAAGCTACGAAAGCCATGCCATAGCCGAGCACGACCTGGAAGCCGATAGCGATAGCCGCCCATTTGCGGTCGCCCATTTCTCTGGCGATGGTAGCCATAGCGACGACGCATGGCGGGTCAAAGAGGTTCAGGATCATGTAGGAGAAGGCAGCGATCGGGGTGAACATAGTCGCAATGCCGGCCATGATCTCTTCATCTTCGGCTTCTGCTGCGACGCCATTCAGAACAGCCAGGGTACTCATTGCATTTTCCTTGGCCATTTCTGCGGAGATGACAGCAACAGCGCCCTTCCAGTCACCGAGGCCGAGTGGAGCAAAGATCCAGGAGATCGCATGACCGAAGGCAGCCATCATGGAGTCTTCGATGTCTTCTACCATTTCAAGACCTGCATTGAATGCGGAGAAGAACCAGATGACGACGCAGACCGCAAAGATGATGGTGCCGGCTTTGATGATGAAGCCGCGCGCTCTTTCCCACATATGGATGAGGACACCCTTCATGGACGGGAAGTGGTAAGCCGGAAGCTCCATGACGAAAGGAGCCGGATCACCCGCAAACGCACCTGTCTTTTTGAGAGCGATGCCTGCGAGGATGATGACCGCGATGCCGAGGAAGTACATGGCCGGCGCCATCAGGATGGAGTCCGGGAAGAATACGGAAGTGATCATGGAAATGATGACCGCCTTTGCCGAGCATGGGATGAAGGTGCAGAGCATGATGGTCATGCGGCGGTCACGCACGTCTTCGATGGTGCGGGTCGCCATGACAGCCGGTACGCCGCAGCCGCTGCCGACAAGGATCGGGATGAAGGACTTGCCGGAGAGACCGAATTTACGGAAAATGCGGTCCATGATGAAGGCAACACGCGCCATGTAGCCGGAGTCTTCCAGAAGGGAGAGGAAGAAGAAAATGAGGAGGATCTGCGGCACAAAGCCGAGAACGGTACCGACACCGCCGATGATGCCGTCTACGACGAGGCTAGACATCCAGTCCGGCGCTTCGATGGACTCCATGAAGCCAGTCGCTGCGTCATTCACGATCTCCCCGAAGAAGGTATCATTCACCCAGTCTGTCGCCCAGCCACCGACGGTGGTGACAGAGATGAAATAGACAAACGTCATGATGAGGAAGAAAATCGGAAGCGCAAGGATGCGGTTCGTGACGATATGGTCGATCTTATCCGAGGTCGTCATGGAGACACCCTGTTTCTTTTTCTTCATGACACTGTCTATGATCTTGGAGATGTAGCCATAGCGCTGGTTGATGATGATGGACTCGGCATCATCATCGAGCTCGTCTTCGCAGTCCTTGATATGGCCTTCCAGATGAGACATCAGCTTCGGCTCCAGCTGCAGAGCTCCCGTCGCATCCTGGTCTCTTTCGAATACTTTGATGGCGTACCAGCGAACGAACTGGTTCTCGACTTTATCGGAGATCGATTCTTCGATGTGTGCGATGGCATGCTCGACGCTGCCGGTGAAGACAGACGGCAGGCGAAGCGATTTCTTATTCATAGCGAGTTCCATCGCCTTTTCAGCCGCTTCCCGGCAACCCTTGCCCTGCAGCGCAGAGATCTCTACGACCGGGCAGCCCAGTTCGGAGGAGAGTTTGTCGAAATCAATGATGTCGCCATTCTTTTTGACAAGGTCCATCATATTGATGGCTACGATCATCGGCAGACCGATCTCCACGAGCTGTGTCGTAAGGTACAGGTTACGTTCCAGATTCGTGCCATCGATGATATTCAGGATGACGTCCGGCTGTTCGTTCACCAGATAGTTTCTGGCGACTTTTTCTTCGAGTGTGTACGGAGAAAGGGAATAGATCCCCGGCAGATCCTGGATGATGACGTTCTTGTGTCCTTTGAGGATGCCGTCCTTCTTTTCGACTGTGACACCAGGCCAGTTCCCTACGTACTGGGAGCTGCCGGTCAGTTCATTGAATAATGTCGTCTTCCCGCAGTTCGGGTTACCCGCCAGGGCGATTCGTATAGACATGTTTTTGTATTCTCCTTCTTCTATATTTGGGTGGGATTGGTTCTGGTTAGTGGTTTCAGGGTTCGGGGTTATGGTGGCGGCGCAGAAATTTAGAAAGCGCCGCGAGTTTTTGGAAATGCGTCAGCACTCACCTTGGACCCTGAAGTTTGAAAGCAGGGGTGAGTAGCTAGGGATTAGGAGTGACTGGTGACTTGGATTCTCCGGCATCGTCATCCCGAGCGCAGCCGAGGGATCTCTACTGCCCTGCGGGAATCAGTGTGTATGCGCCGAGGTAAAACGATGTATTGGCGCTGTCTCACATCAGGCAATGAGCGTTGTGCCATAGAGATTTCTGGGCTACGCTCGAAATGACAAAGGCGCGAAGCGCTATTAAAACTCCGCGGCGCTTCAATTTTTTTATGCGCCGCACCACCATTCCTAATTTCTCATTTTATTCTACTTCGATCGCTTCGGCTTCATCCTTACGGATGGAGAGCTCGTAGCCGCGGACGGTGAGCTCGATGGGATCTCCCAGAGGAGCGACCTTGCGGACATAGACATCGACGCCCTTCGTGATGCCCATATCCATGATGCGTCGACGCAGCGGGCCTGCGCCGGTGATTTTCTTGACTTTGGCTGTGCTTCCGACAGCCACTTCTTTGAGTGTCATTGTATTCGTCCTTTCGTTTTGATACGGGATAAGTGATCCGCTGTGACCGGCGGATGGAGAGCAAAGGCTCACCGTTAAAAGAATATCCGCTCTGCCATGGAGCGATCGAGCGCAACACGGCTGCCTTTCACCTGTACGATCAAGTTGCCTCCCATCTGGCTGATAATGAGTACCTTCGCCGCAACGACGAATCCCAGGTCTGCCAGATGCTGGCGAATCTCATCTTTCCCGGAGATCCGCGTGATCGTCACGGTGTCTCCTGCCTTGGCAAATACCAGAGGCATCATAGGCATCCTCCTTTCTGAAATGCAACTCTTCATTTCTTCACTTTCGCCAATATTATAGTTCCCCATTTTAAAATTAGTCAATATCCCGAAATATTTTTATTAGATGAGCAATATGATTATTTGCTATATTGTCTAATATAGGTTAGGCTGATGGCAAAAATCATATGTGCTTAGTCTTAAATTTAGGCACACAAAAAGCGCCATGCTTTTGGCATGCCGCTTTTGTATTGCGTATTGTTTGTTGTTTTTCGTTTGGATTCTTTCTCCTTCCTCTGGAAGGAGGTGGCACGAAGCGCCGGAGATTGGCAGGCGGAACAAGGGAAACCTAATCCCTAATCCCTAGTCACCAGTCACTTTCCGATATGTACAGAAACGATGCGGGAGCTTTCCCTCCCCCTCTATGCTCTCTTCCAGCTTCCAGCGGAAAGGATCGAAATCCGGGAAGTACGCATCGCCCTCGAAATCTTCCTCGATCTCTGTGATGTACATCGTATCTGCATAGGGCAGGAGCTCGCGGTACATATGCTCGCCGCCGATCACGAAGCTCTCTCCTGCGGGCAGCGCTGCAAGCAGCTTCTTGACATCGTGGAAGAGAAGGACGCCCTTCGGCGCTTTGTAGTCCGGATTTCCTGTCAGCACATAATGGACACGACCGGGCAGGACCTTGGGCAGGCTCTCGAAGGTCTTCCTCCCCATGACGATGGGATGACCCATGGTGAGAGTCTTGAAGCGCTTCAGGTCATCGGAAAGGTGCCAGATGAGACGGTTATCCTTGCCGATCACACCGTTTCTGGCACGGGCAACAATGATAGAAAGGCTCATACGGACACCTCCATCGCGATCTTGTCATGGTGACGGTAATTTTCCAGCCGGATGTCTTCGGGCTTAAAGTCATAGAAATCCTTCACATCCGGATTCAGGACGAGCCTCGGCGCTGCGTAAGCCTCCGGCAGGCGGGAGAGCTGGAGCTTCAGCTGTTCCACATGGTTTTCGTAAATGTGCGCGTTATTGATGACATGCGTGAAGAGCCCCGGCCGAAGACCGCTCACCTGCGCGATCATGCAGATGAGCGCCGCGTACTGGGTCATGTTGAAAGGCACGCCGAGCCCCATATCTCCGCTGCGCTGGACGAGCATGCAGTTCAGGCGGCCGTCATTCGAAACATCCCACATGGTGAGGAAGGCGCAGGGATAGAGCGCCATGTCAGGAAGGTCCTTCACATTCCAGAGATCGACCACCATGCGGCGGCTCTCCGGGTCTTTTTTCAGCATGTCAAGGAGGGTATCGACCTGATGGTACTTGCCGAGCTGATAGCCGTAGGCTTTCCCGATGGTGCCGTCCTCGCGCATCCACTCATCCCACACATGGCAGTTCCACTTCTGCAGCTCGCGCACATCATTCGACTGCTTCTGCCAGATCCAGAGGATCTCTTTCACGGCTGTCTTGAAGGCGACGAATTTTGTGGTGAGGATGGGAAATTCCTTTTCCAGATCAAACTGCATGATCTGATGCGGCAGTTTGTAGGCAGGCATACCCGTGCGGTTCTCGCCGAGCGCGCCTTTGTCCAATATGTTTTTCACGATGCTGAGATATTCCTGATCAGCAAGACTCATGGTAGTGACTCCTTTACTTGTATGTTGTCCGGAAATAGGGACTGGGGACTAGTAGCTAGTAGCTAGGGATTAGTAGTTAGGGATTAGGATTGGTACTGGCGTTTTCCCGTATCGTCATGATAGCCGAAGTAGAGGGATCGTTGTCGTTTGCGGTATTTGCGTGAATATTCGAAAAGGAAAAACCGAAAACCTGTATCCTACAAACGTGGGGTCGGTCTCTCCTGCAAACTGCTTGCGTCAATGGTCATGAGCAGCGGCGTGCAAGAAAGATTTCTCGACTTCGCTCGAAATGACGAAACGCGCGAAGCGCTATCAAAATTCTGCGGCGCTTCTACATTCTTATGCGCCGTACCACCATTTCTCATTCAAGCGAAGCTTTCAAACGGAATCAAAGGACGGCACGCCCGAGGGGCTAACCCTGAACCTTGAACCCTAAATCCTGTCTCCCCAGATGCATTTCACGATCGCTTCTCCGTAGCGATCGACCTTTTTCGGGCCGATACCGCGGATGCGTTTCAGCTCCAGCTTCGTCTTGGGACGCCAGAAGGCCATTTCCTGCAGCTGCTCATCCGTGAAGATGCGATTCCGAGCCAGTCCTTCCTTAGCTGCGATCGCATTGCGGACAGAGAAAAGCTGCTGCAGGAGCTGGGCATCGGGATCCTTTTCTTCGATGACAGGCTCTTCTGCGCCGGTCCGGATGATCTCCAGAAAACGCTCGCCGTATTTCTGCAGCTTGAATGCGCCGACGCCATGCACCGCGCCCATGGCTTCCATGGACTCAGGGCGCTCGCGTGCCATCGCTTCCAGTGTCGCATCCGAGAAGATGACAAAGGGCGGCACATGCTCTTCGGCCGCCAGTGTCCGCCGAAGCTCGCGCAGGGCTTCGAAAAGGCCGTCCCGGCTTTCGCGGCGGGAATCGAGATCCCGCTCGACCGCAGCCTCTTTCATCGCATCCTCTGCCCCGAAGGCGAGGCCGTAGACCTCTGCCTTCCCCGCAAGGACTTCTTTCGCTTTGTCCGTCAGCTTGAGTACGGGATAGGGCTGTCCGTCACGGAAGAGGTAGCCATCCGCGACGAAGCCGTTCAGCGCGCTCTTGATATGGCCCAGCTTCTCAAAAGAGAGCTTGCCGAAGGTCGGCACCGTGAGGAGATCCTTCTCGATGAGCTCCTTTGTTTTCTTTCCTTTAAGGACAGCGGCGATGATGCTCGCTCCGTATCGCTCGCGAAGGGATAGGACGGTACGGAAAATAAGGACTGCCGCATCCGTGATCCTGACCTTGGCCGTCTGGTTCTCGCAGTTGCTGCAGTGCCCGCAGGGCTCCTTCACCCTTTCCCCAAAGTAGGCGAGGACATAATTTCTAAGACACGAAGACGTCTGGCAATAGTCGATCATCGCATTCAAGCGCTGGTAATCCATCCGCTTCTGCTCCTCGCTCTGATTGCCATTCTCGATGAAGTATGTCTGGATATGTACATCCTTCCCGCTGTAGAGCAGGATGCACTCCGCCTCCGCTCCATCGCGTCCCGCGCGCCCCGCCTCCTGATAGTATGACTCAAGACTCTTGGGCATCTGGTAATGGATGACATAGCGCACATTGCTCTTGTCGATCCCCATGCCGAACGCATTCGTCGCCACCATGACTGTCGTCCTGTCATAGGAGAAATCATCCTGCGCCTGCCTGCGTTCCTCGTCCGTCATGCCCGCATGGTAGCGCCCTGCCGTGATCCCCGCCTGAGAGAGCCTGTCATACATCTCATCCACCGCTTTTCGGGTCGCGCAGTAGATGATGCCGCTCTCCTTCCGGTGCGACTTCACATAGCGCAGAATGAAATACTCGCGATCCTTGCCCTGCATCACGCGGAAGGAGAGATTCGGCCGGTCAAGCCCGGTGCGGAAAACAGCCGCCCCGGAAAGCCCCAGGCTTTCCTTCATATCCTGCTCGACGAGCGGCGTCGCCGTCGCGGTGAAGGCCGTCACGATGGGACGCTGCGGCAGGCTGTCGATGAAGCTTTTGATCTTCCGATACGATGGACGGAAATCATGCCCCCACTGCGACACACAGTGCGCCTCATCGACCACGATCATCGAGAGCGGCACCATGGAGAGACAATGCGTGAAATATGACGGCTCGAGCTTCTCCGGCGCCATGTAGAGCAGCTTGATCCGTCCGCGATACATGTCACGCAGCCGCTCGATCGACTCCTCGTAGGGGACCGTGCTGTTCACATAAGAGGCGGGGATCCCCTGCTCCGTCAGCGCCTCCACCTGATCCTTCATGAGGGAGATCAGAGGAGAAATGATGACCGTCCCCTTCGGGAGCAGCATCGCCGGGATCTGGAAGCAGATCGACTTCCCCGCGCCTGTCGGCATGATGGCCATCACATCCTTCCCGGAAAGGATGGCAGAAATCACATCCTCCTGTACCGTGCGGAATGTGTCGTAGCCAAAATATTCCTTCAGCACGTCTTTGGGTCCCATAGCGCGCCTCCTTTCGATTCGAACATATTCATATTATTATAGCATAGATAAAGGGTTCGGGGTTCAGGGGTGTGGTGGCGGTTTCTCCGCAAGTATGTATGAGGCAATGACCGATTAAGAATCATTCTCGCCCCTTCCTCTGGAAGGGGCAGACGAGCGAAGCGAGGCGGGGTTGGCATCCTCGCATGTGAAAATACCGCTTCACGCAGCCAACCTCCGCCCCTTCGGGGCACCTCCTTCCAAAGGAAGGAGGGAGAAAAGTGGAGTGCGTTGACTGGTACCTAGGGTTGAGGTGGCGGCTTCGCCGCGATCGATGGCTCAGGTCGCAGCTGTTCTGGCATTCATTATCTCACATATGACGTTTCTCGCCGCTCAGGATGACGAAACGGGGCGATGCCCGAAAGTGGCATGTAAGTCACTAGTCACTTGAGCCCCTAATTCCTAGTCTCTAGCCACTCATCCCTGCTTTCAAACTTCAGTCGATGTGAAATAACGATCATCTCATTTTCGCTTTCAATCTGCCGCGGGGGACTTGCAGCTCTCATAGGAGTGACCGGGAAACCTTATCCCAGCTGTCTTTCATGCCATAGTCACCCTATCCGCCCCTGCGGGGCACCTTCCCCTAGAGGGGAAGGCTGCGATACGAGAATACCATCTTCTAAAAAAAGGCGGCGAAGCCGCCACGAAAGCCCTGAACCCTGAGCCTTGAACCAAATGAAAGCAAAGTAAAAAGGGGTCGTGAAGAAACGAGTATTCATTTCTTTACAGCTCCTTTTCTTACCCTTTAATAAATCATTTTTATAATAGCGCATTTGGTCGATATATAATAAAATAGATATATAGACATGTATTCTATAATGTGTATGATATGAAAGGAGACTTTTATGAACCTGCTATTTACTGCACTCATTGTCGTATGGGCGGCTTGGCTCATTTTGAAGAAGTACAAGCCGCAGACCGTCCTTTTCGTAGCAGGCGGTCTTCTTCTCGCAGGCTCGATGATCATGAGCTGGGGCACGATCCTTCCCGCCGGAAAGAGCACCGGCATGTGGAGCTTCGATATTTTTGAACTCATCCGCACTCTTTTTGCGAACCGACTCTCCGGCCTCGGCCTCAACATCATGGCTGTCGGCGGCTTTGCACGTTACATGGATAAGATCGGCGCGAGCAATGCGCTGGTCGCCCTCACCATCCGCCCGCTGATGCTTCTGAAATCGCCCTACATCGTCATGAGCGCCTGCTGGGTACTCGGCATGTTCCTTGGGCTGGCCATCAATAGTGCCTCAGGCCTCGCCATGCTCCTCATGGTGACCATGTTCCCGATCCTTGTCGCACTCGGCGTCTCCCGCATCTCTGCGACCGCAGCCATCGCGACCACACTCTGCCTTGACTGGAGCCCGTCAGATACAGGCACCATCTTTGCCGCTGAGATCGCAGGCTTCGATCCCGTCATCTACTGGCACACCTTCCAGATCCCGATCGCCTGCGCCGTCATCCCCTGTGTCGCCATCGCCCACTACCTCACGCAGAAGATCATGGATAAGCGCGACGGGCACATCGTGCGCGCTCTGGATCCGGCGGAAGTCTCTGTCAATATCGAGACCGAGGATGAAAAGAAAGCCGCGCTTTCCCATCCGCCGAAGATCTATGCCCTTCTTCCGATCATTCCTCTCGCTCTGATCCTCATCTTCTCGCCGCTCTGCCTCCCTGGCATCAAGATGAACATCATCATGGCGATGCTCATGGGGACCGCCATCGGCATGATCGCCCAGTTCTTCCGTACAAGAGACCTCAAGGAGACCTTCTCTGAGATCCAGATCTTCTTCGACGGCATGGGCAAGCAGCTCGCCAATGTCATCACCATCGTCATTGCCGGCGAATTCTTCGCGAAAGGCCTCACTTCCACGGGCTCCATCGATGCCATGATCCAGGGCGCCCAGACCACCGGCTTCGGCGCATCCGGCCTGACGCTTGTCATGATCGCCATCATCGCTGTCTGCGCCATCCTCATGGGCAGCGGCAATGCTCCCTTCTTTGCCTTTGCCAATCTCGTCCCGGCGATCGCTGCCAAGACAGGTGTCGCAGCCTCCTTCATGGTCCTCCCGATGCACCTCATCGCGAGCTCTGCGCGCGCCATCTCTCCGATCACCGGTGTCATTATCGTGGCCTCCGGCATGGCCGGCATCAGCCCCTTTGACCTTGTGAAACGCACAGCCATCCCGATGGCTGTCTCCTGCATCCTCATCGTCGTCGCGAACTTCGTGATCTTCGGATAAATAGTTGCTAGGGACTAGGGACTAGGGATTAGGGATTAGGGATTAGGAAATACCAGTCACCAGTCACCAGTCACTAAAAAACAAAAGCGTAAGTGATATCGCATCCGATATCACTTACGCTTTTGTTTTTGGCGGTCTTCACGTTCGACCAACCATTGCCCTTCCGGAGGAAAAATGAGGGCAAGCCCCCCCTTCGTCATCCTGAGCGGAGTAAAATGTCGTTTGTTGAGAAATCGTATTCAGAAAGCGGGGGGGACTGAGCCGAAGGATCTTGGCGAAACCGCCACCACCATTCCTAATTTTTTCCCGCTGCGAGCTTCACGATCTCCACCGCCTGCTTGGCGCATTTGACGAGGTCATCGATCACCTGATATTCCTCACTGGTGTGACATTTGAAATTCCCTGTACCGATCCCGACAGCGGGGATGCCGTGTTCATTGAAATGGTTCGCATCCATGCCGCCGCCCCCTTCCTTGAAGAAGGGCGCTGCACAGGCTGCCTCTGCCGCCTCTTTGGCCAGCACGCAGGGGCGCGCGGTCTCTTCGAGCTTGAAGGCATGGTAAAGCGTATGCAGCTCGACCTCGATCTTCGTATGGTATTTCTCGGAGATCCTGTCTGCCGCCGCCTGAATATCGGCAGAGATCTGCTGATATTCCTTCGCATCGCGGCTTCTCTGCTCGCCGGTGATCGTCACGAGATCGCAGACGACATTGGTCGCGCTCCCCGCCTCGATGATGGAGAAATTCGCCGTCGATACCGGCGAAAGGCGGCCATCGGGAAGCTGCATGATGAGATCTGCTGCCGCCTTCAGTGCATTCAGTCCCTTTTCCGGTTCATTGCCCGCATGCGCCGTCACGCCATGCACACGGATCGTGACACGCCCCTTGCTCGGAGCGGCAAGGACGATGGTCCCCGCCTTGCCGGAGGCATCATATACAAAAGCGCTCTTCGAGCGGAACTTGGAAAAATCATACTGGCGCGAGCCTTCGACGCCCGTTTCCTCACAGACAGAGAAGGCCACCTCGATGGGGCCATGCGGGATCTGCTTCTCCTTCACTTCGCGAAGCATCGCAAGGATCGCCGCGACGCCGCCGATATCATCGCCTGCCAGGATCGATGTCCCGTCCGAGACGATCTTCCCTTCCTCCTCCTTCACGAGAGGAACGATATGCCCATGATTTCCCACACGGTCCATATGCGCGGAGAAAAGGACCGGCTCGCCGTCCGTGCTTCCGGGAAGCTGTGCATAGAGATTGCCCGTATTGCCGCCGAGCACCTCGCCTGCCTTGTCTTCCGTCACGGTGAGGCCGAGCGCAGTGAGCTTTTCCTTCAGTACGTCAGCGATCGACCTTTCATCACGCGAGTGGACCTCGATAGAAACCAGTTCTTTGAATTCATCGATGATACGTTTCTGATCCATGGGAGGACTCCTTTCTTAAAGGATAAATTAGAAATGAGAAATGAGAAATGCGAAATGCTGGAGCGGCGCATAAAAATCAAAAGCGCCGCGGTGTATAAATAATGGCGATGCCCCAAAGTAGCATTCAAGCCACCAGTCACTTTGCGTCCCTAATCCCTAGCTACTCATTCTTGGTTCAGGGTTCAAGGTTCAGGGTTCAAGGTTCAGGGTTCAAGGTTCAAGGTTCAAGGTTCAGGGTTCAAGGTTCAAGGTTCAAGGTTCAAGGTTCAAGGTTCAAGGTTCAAGGTTCAAGGTTCAAGGTTCAAGGTTCAAGGTTGTGGTGGCGGCTTCGCCGCGAATATTATATAGGGGGAGATACCCAAAGGTCTCTTGATAGCCGGCTTCCTTCGTATCGTCAGCCTTCCCCTCGAGGAGAAAGTGCCCCGTAGGGGCGGATGGGCACAGGCGGTATGAAAGACAGATGAGGAAAGCGGAGATGCGGGGGAATCTGATGTCTCCTAGTCTCTTAGTCCCCAGCCACTAGTCACTAGTCACCAGTCACAGTCACTGCCTCCTTCTTTTCCTATGCGGATGATAGAGCTGCCAGTGGAAGTGGATCGCACAGAAGCGAAGAAGTGTCACGCAGGCAAAAGCGATCCAGCAGGAAACGGAAAGCTCCAGCGCCGTGAAATGACGCAGGCAGCACAGGACAAGGCCGCCGGCGATGGATGCGATGGCGTACACATCCATGTACAGCACGACGGGCATGCGCCGCGCCATCATATCTCGCAGCATACCGCCGCCGACCGCGGTGATAAGCCCCAGCATGGTCGGCAGAAGAAAACGATACGAGTCGGGGTACTGATAAAATGCCGTCAGTGCTCCCGTCACCGTGAAGGCCGCAAGGCCCACCGTATCCGAGATATTGTACATGAACGTGATATAGCGCTCATTCTCCTTCGATACGCGATAGACCGGGTAGAGAAAAGAAATGATGAGTGCCGTGATGATGGAAACGAAGAGCCCATCGGGGCTGCGAAGTACCGACGGCGGCGTGATGCCGCAGAGAACGTCACGCACCATCCCGCCGCCTACGCCGGTCATGACAGCGAGCACGGTGATACCGAAAATATCCATACGCCGCGACAGTCCCACCACAGCGCCGGAAAAGGCAAAGGCGATGGTGCCGAGCGTTTCAAAAATGAGCCAGGTAATGGTCATGGGAGATCCTTTGAAAAAATGGAAAAAGGGTTCAGGGGGAACACTAGGCAATATGTCGGATATAGTTAGGAGTTAGGAATGAGGAGTTAGGAGTGTAGGTACGGCGCACAAAATTTGGAAGCGCCGTGAAATTTTATATAAGTAGCGCATAAATGGAAATATAAAAAGGGGTATTGGGGCGCCATAAAATTTGTGCGCCCCTTCCGCCACTCCTCACTCCTAATTCCTCACTCCTCACTTTTAGCGCAAATGTTTCACCGCTCTATTGACCCATATTCAGAAATACCAAGCGCTATTCAAAATACCACACGCAACGCCGCATAGCAGAGATTCACATAGCCCTGTGCAAGCGGGCCGATGATGCGGTTCACCCAGCCGGAGAATACGATGAGCATCAGGATGACGAAGCCGTAGCGCGCATTGAAGTTTTCAAATTTCCAGGCAAGCTCTCCGGGCAGCACGGTGGAGACGATCTTCGAGCCATCGAGCGGCGGTATCGGGATCAGATTGAAGAAAGCGAACCATACATTGTACATCATGATCCACTGCAAGAAATAGAAACCGCCGTCACCGAGCATGCCGATACGCCCCAGGATCGTGATGAGAAGCAGCGAAAGAAATGCCAGGAAAAGATTCATGCCCGGGCCTGCGAAGGATACCTTCAGCATCCCCATGCGATAATTTTTATAATAGCGTGGATCGATGTCTACCGGCTTCGCCCAGCCGAATCCGCAAAGTACGAGAAGGAGAGTCCCCATCATGTCGAGATGCGCCATCGGATTGATGGTCAGCCGCCCCATGCGAGACGGGGTGGGATCACCCATGGCATCCGACACGGCCGCATGCGCGTACTCGTGCATCGAGAGTGCGATCAGAAGCGCCGGAGCGCGGTAGATCAGGGAAGACAGATCAAGAAAATCAAACATAAAAGCTCCTTGAAAAAACAGGTTCAGGGGTAGTCCGTGGGGCGGCTCCGTCCACTGATTATGGATGAAAGCTTTGCGCGAATTAGAAATGAGAAATGCGAAATGGTGGTGCGACGCATAAAATAATAAAGCGCCGCGGAGTGTAAATAATGGCGATGGCCGAACGTGGTATTCAGTTACCAGTCACTAGTCACCAGTCACTAGTCACTAGCCACAAGTCACAAGTCACAAGTCACAAGTCACAAGTCACTAGCCACAAGTCACTAGCCACTAGTCACCAGCCACTCTCATTCATCCGCCGGATGATTGCTGTGAATCTCCGCCGTCACGGGATGGAGCTGGCAGCTGCCGTAGGCACTGAGCACGGTGAGCAGCGCATCGCGAGAGGCTTCGCTGTCGAAATGTGCGTCGATGAAGATCTTCCTTCCATCATCCACCGCATAGCAGTGAAGGATGTGGTACTCGGTCGTCTTTACAAAGGCGAGGAAATCAGATTTCTTATCTTCGGACAATGTGAGCTCGAAAATGCCATGTACGGCGTAGCCAAAGACCGGACAATTCACATTGACCGTATAGCGCTCGACGATGCCCAGATCCTGCAGACGCTCCAGCCGGTTCTTCACCGCCTGACTGGTCAGGTACACCTGCCGCCCCAGATCTGTCATGGAAATACGGCCGTTCTTTTTAAGTGCATTGATGATCTTGATATCGGTTTCATCTAATTCTTTCGGAATCATACGGACGCCTCTTTTCTGTCAGTAGTCTATGGGTATTTCTGTAATTCTATTATAACCGAAATCGAATTTCTGAGAAAGAGTGCGGGGAAAATAGGGGGGCAAGGTTTAGCCCATGAGGCGTGCTGTTCCTTAATTGCACGAGAAAGAGGTTCAGCAGGTTCTATAGGTTCAAAAGGGTTGGTGCGGCGCATTTCGTCATCCTGAGCGGAGAAAAACGTCGTATGTGAAAAAATGGCTTATCTGAAACAGGAGAACTGAGTCGAAGGATCTAAGCACCGCGGAGTATAAATCATGGCGATGCCCGAAGAAAGGCGGAATAACAGGTTTCCGTTTGGGATTTCCTGCCATCGTCCGCATAACCGCGAATGACAAAGATTTCTCGCCTCGCTCAAAATGACGATACGGGAGTCTGATGTCTTCTAGTCTCCTAGTCTCCAGTCACAAGTCACTAGTCACTAGTCACTAGTCACTCCTTTCCTAAATTGACACGACTCTCAAAATCTATTATAATCGTCGGGAATGTTATTTATAAATGGGAGCAAAGAATGACTATCACACTCAATATGTATCAAACGCTGGCTGCCGCTGTGGCAGTCTTTTTTCTTGGCGGATTTTTGAAGGGGAAGATCCCCCTCTTTCGCAAGTACTGCATCCCCGCGCCGGTCATCGGCGGAACGATCTTCTCCATCGTGAACTGTATCCTCTACACCGAGGGGATATGGAACTACAGCCAGGACACCGTCATGCAGAACTGGTGCATGATGCTCTTCTTCACGAGCATCGGCTACATGGCAAGCCTGCGGCTGATCCTGCGGGGCGGCTATCTCGTCTTCAAAATGGGTATCATGGTCGCGATCCTCATCCTCCTGCAAAACCTCATCGGGATCTCCATGGCGCATGTATTCGGCCTGTCCCCGATGATGGGGCTCGCGGACGGCTCGATCCCGCTGGTCGGAGGGCATGGGACAGCCGGATCCTTCGGCCCGGTACTGGAAGAGATGGGGCTCATGAATGGCACCACCATCGCCTTTGCGGCTGCCACCTTCGGTCTTGTCTCCGGCAGCTTCATCGGCGGCCCGATCGGCGAGTTGCTGGTGCGCCGCTTTTCACTGATCTCCAATGAAACAGACAATGCGGCAGAAGATCCCGGCGAGAGACCGGCGCTGCATCCCAAGGACGCCGCGGCGGCTTACCTCAATATGGATCACTTCATGTACGCTTTCGGCCAGCTGCTCCTTGCCATGGGTATCGGTACCTATGTGAGCGCCTTTTTCAGCAGCATCGGCCTTGTCTTCCCCGGATACATCGGCGGCATGATCGTCGCTGCCATCATCCGCAATGTATCAGAGATCACGGAGTGGTACGGCTCTTACCAGCAGGAATGCGAAGTCTTGGGCGGCATGTGCCTCAATATCTTTCTCTCCTGTGCCCTGATGAGCCTCAAGCTCTGGCAGCTTGCCTCACTCGCCGTGCCGCTCACACTGACGCTTCTCATCCAGGTCGCCATGATCGGTGCTTTCGCCTACTTCATCATATTCCGCGTCATGGGAGGCAACTATGAAGCCGCCGTTATGGCTGCCGGCACCTGCGGCTTCGGCCTCGGCGCGACGCCGAATGCCATCGCAAACATGAATGCGATGTGTGAACGCTACGGCTCTGCGCACACAGCCTACTTCGTCATCCCGCTCATCGGGGCCTTTGTCGTCGATTTCCTCAATGCATCCATTCTGATGGTATTCATGAATTTGCTGAAATAAGTGACTGGTGACTGGTGACTAGGGACTAGGGACTAGGGACTGGGGATTAAGGACTAGGTTTGTAATACGAGAATACAATCCTCGTATCGCGACGAAGCCGACATTTGAATTTACAGAACCTGCCAAGCCTTACATAACAAAAAGGCAGAAACGAAAATGACTACTCATTTCGTTTCTGCCTTTTTTTATTTATCTGAATCCGAAGACTTTGGCGAGGATGCTCTGGCGACGTCCTTTTCTGGCTTCGCCAGCCCATTCTGCGCTCTTCGCATCTGCGTGTCTGACTTTGTACGTTTTATAGGCCCGATATTCATCCATATCTACCAAGAATGTACAGATTCGCTTGCCGCTTTCGCGGAGACGAAGCTGCCGTTCGCTGGTTGCGCTCGGAATGGGGAGCGCTTTCTCTTCCAGTTCCAGAAGAGAGGCGGCCAAAGCTTCTCTGGCCTTCTTCGCAGCCTCATTCATGGTGCTGGCTTTCGCTTCACAACCGATGAGGTCTGGAAACATCACGAAGAACATTCCCTTTTTCTGATCGTATGAACAAATGGCGGGGTAGAAGTATTTCATCTCTGTCCCCCTTCCCTCTTCTTACCACTCTCTATGGCAGATCACTGCCATCCTTATTGTATACTATTTGGGCATGGAATGGCAACAAAAAGTAAAGAAAATGTAAGAGAAATGAAGGTTCAGGGTTCAGGTTGGCGAGTCCAGGGTTGCCCGTGGGTTGAGCTGCCCATGGATCGCGGATGAAAGCTTTGTTCGAATGAGGAATTAGAAATGAGAAATGGTGGTGCGGGCATAAAATAATGAAGCGCCGCGGAGTTTTGATAGCACTTCGCGCCGTCGTCAGAGGGGCGCAAGCGAGAAATCTCTATTGCAGAACGCTCATTGCCTGCTGTGAGACAGCACCAAGACATCGTTTTTCCCAGACGCATACGCGCTGATTCCCGCAGAGCAGTAGAGATCCCTCGGCTACGCTCGGGATGACGATGCCGGAGAATCCCAGTCACTAGTCACCAGTCACTAGCTTCTACCACATTACAGATCCAGATTTGTGACGTCCTTCGCATGCTCTTCGATGAATTTGCGTCTCGGCTCTACCTTGTCGCCCATGAGGATGGTGAAGAGGCGGTCTGCTTCGACAGCATCGGTGAGCTCGACCTTCAGCATGACGCGCTGTTCCGGATTCATCGTGGTATCCCAGAGCTGTTCCGGATTCATTTCGCCCAGCCCTTTGTAGCGCTGGATCGCACAGCCATCGCGGCCGATCTCATCGAGGAGCTTATTCTGTTCATCATCATCGTAGGTGTAGTATTTCTGACGGCCCTTACGTACCTGATACAGCGGCGGCTGGGCGATGAAGACGTGACCTTCGGTGACGAGCGGCTTCATATAGCGATAGAAGAAGGTAAGGAGCAGTGTCCTGATGTGCGCGCCATCGACATCGGCATCCGTCATGATGATGATCTTGTAATAGCGGAGCTTCGTGATATCAAAGTCTTCACCGACGCCCGTACCGAAAGCGGTGATCATGGTACGGATGGCATCGGAATTCAGGACACGGTCGAGGCGGGCTTTTTCTACATTCAGGATCTTGCCGCGCAGCGGGAGGATCGCCTGATAGCGGCGGTCACGGCCGGACTTCGCAGATCCGCCTGCAGAGTCCCCTTCGACGATATAGATCTCTGTCATCTTCGGATCTTTTTCTGTGCAGTCAGCCAGCTTCCCCGGAAGGCTGGAGACTTCGAGCGCATTCTTGCGCCGTGTCAGTTCACGGGCGCGGCGGGCTGCTTCGCGGGCACGGCTCGCCGTGATGCCCTTCTCGACGATGGCCTTCCCTTCCGCAGGATGCTCTTCGAGGTAGGTACGCAGGCCTTCCGAGACGAGATTATCCACGATGCCCTTGACCTCGAGATTTCCGAGCTTCGTCTTGGTCTGGCCTTCAAACTGCGGATTCGGCACTTTGACGGAAATGACGCAGGTCAGCCCTTCACGGACATCATCGCCGGAAAGGTTCGCTTCATTGTTCTTGAGGATATTATTCTTACGTGCATATTCATTGAGGACACGGGTGAGCGCGCTGCGGAAGCCGGCAAGGTGCATGCCGCCTTCAATGGTATTGATGTCATTGACGAAGGTATACATGCTTTCGCTGTAGCCTGTCTGGTACTGCATCGCGATATCGACGATGACCTTATCCTTCTCGCCTTCGAACGCAATGACTGCCGGATCGACAAGATCCTTGCCTTCATTCAGGAACTGGACGAATTCCGTGATGCCGCCGGCATAGTGGAATTTCTCCTCGTGGGTCGCACCGTCGCGCAGGTCTGTCAGCGTGATGGTGAGGCCTTTATTCAGAAAAGCCAGCTCACGCATGCGGATCTTCAGGGTATCATAGTCGAAATCCACCCCTTCTTTGAAGATCTCGATATCCGGCTTGAAGGTGACAGACGTGCCCGTCTCCTTCGTTTCTCCGTAGGTCTTCATATACTGCGTGACTTCCCCGCGGGACAGTCTCATTTCATGGAAATGTCCTTCACGGCGCACCACGACGCGTGTCCATTCGGAGAGCGCATTCACGACAGAGATGCCGACGCCGTGCAGACCCCCGGAGATCGGATAGCCATCCCCGCCGAATTTGCCGCCTGCATGGAGCACGGTCAGTACGACTTCCATGGCAGGTTTCCCGGTCTCGTGCATCCCCGTCGGGATACCGCGGCCATTATCCGTGACTGTACAGCTGCCGTCATCATTGAGCGTCACTTCGATGTGCGTGCAGTAGCCTGCGAGTGCTTCATCGATACTGTTGTCGACGACTTCGTAGACCAGATGGTGCAGACCGCGCGCTGATGTCGAGCCGATGTACATACCCGGACGCAGGCGCACCGCTTCGAGCCCTTCGAGGACACGGATGTCATCTGCGCCGTAGTCTTTCTTGCCATTCTCTTCGCTGTGACGAGCCTGGATTTCATGAATATCTTCAGACATGGGATTCTCCTTACAAAAAAATGGCGGCCTGTCATGCATGACCGCCTTTTATTTATTTACATATATATAAGCGCACCTTGATGGTGCGTATTTATTATACCATATTTGAGAGTATTTCGCATGAAGGGGAAATGGGGGATGAGTTTAACGGGTTCAAAAGGTTCAACAGGTTCACAGGGTTAGCCCCTGGGGCGTATCGCCCTTTGATTGCGTGCGAAAGAGGGGGAGCGGGTTCTGTAGGTTCTACGGGTTCAAAGGGGTTGGTGCGGCGCAAAAAATAATGAAGCGCCGCGGAGTTTTGATAGCGTTTCGCGTCGTCGTCATCTCGAGCGTAGCCGAGAGATCCTCCTTGCAGGACGGTCAGTGTGCTAACTGCACTACTCCAATCACCGCTTGCTTCTAATCCCCAATCCCTAGCTACTCATCACTGCTTTCAAACTTAGTCCTTGTGGCGTGCTGCCCTTTGATTGTTTGCGAAAGAGGTTCAGCCGGTTCTATAGGTAGGGCGGGGGTGGTGCCTGAAGGTGGTATTTAGTCACTAGTCACCAGTCACTTCTCCCCCATGCCCCGCCAACTTGTGCTACAATAAAAGAAAATGTACTGCCATAAGGAGCCATTCATGAAAAAATTTCTTTTCCTTTTATTGATCTTAGGCGGCGCGATGTACTGGGGCTTCTCCTCGGGCAACGAGCTCACGAAGAACGTCGTACATGAACCGGTCAGACCACATGCCGTCCAAAAGAGCCTGCCGAAGGACACACAGCCCGCCGAAGAGAAAGGCATCCTGACGGAGATCTCGGATACCGTCAGGACACTGATCTCCGGTCTTTCCTCTTCAGAGACCCAAGAGGGCAGCATCGAAGCACGGCCGCCGAAGCCGGACGCAAAAAGCCCCGTCGACGGGGCGGAGAAGCTCCTCACCGCCAAGGAAAAAATGGACAATGTGTTCCACTTCAAGGAAGCACTGGAAGCGCGTGTGCATCGAGAAGAATTCGTCCCCTTTGCCGAGATCCCGGACTACCTCAAGAAGGGGATCGTCGCGACCGAAGACCGCCGCTTCTATGAGCACGGCGCGATGGACCTCATCGGCGTCGCGCGCGCTGCTTTCACGAACTATCTCGCCGGAGAGACGCTTCAGGGCGGCAGCACCATCACCCAGCAGACCGTGAAAAACATCTTCCTCTCGAATGACCGCACCATGACCCGCAAGATCGAAGAGCTGGCGCTCGCCGTCCAGATGGAGCGGAATTACAGCAAGGAAGAGATCCTCGAGCTCTATCTGAATACCATTTACTACGGTCACGGTGCCTACGGCCTCAAGGAAGCCAGCCGCACCTACTTTGGCAAAGCGCCCAGAGAGCTCGACCTTGCCCAGTGCGCGATGCTCGCCGGTCTCCCGCAGGCGCCGTCCGCCTATGACCCCATCTCGCACCCGAAGGAAGGCGCGAAACGCATGACCGTCGTTCTCGCCCTCATGGCCGAGCAGGGCGTCATCACGCCGACACAGGCCGCCTCGGCTGCAGCAGAGCTGTGGCTGAAGTGAGCAGTGCTGGAAGGGGCACCTTCCCCTAGAGGGGAAGGCTGCGATATGAGAATACCATCTTCTAAAAAAAGGCGGCAAAGCCGCCACGAGAGTCCTGAACCTTGAGCCCTGAACCTTGAACCCTGAACCCTGAACCAAATGAAAGCAAAACGGCAAAGGGGCTGTGCATCCCCTTTGCCGTTTTCTCCTACTTCCCTGCTATTTTCAAAAAATTCTCTATCATACTCCACCGATGCGAGCTTTCATGGCACGCGAAGGAAATCATATATTTCCCTTCCGTGAAAGCGATCTGGTGGAGTTTTTGCATATCCGACGGGGCAAGCATGGCCTCGGCCAGATTTTTCGGGCAGAAATACGCCCCCAGTCCCCGCAGGCAGAGCCGGAGCATCGTCGCCATATGCTCAGACTCCGCCGCCACGCGCGGAGCGAAGCTGGCCTCACGGAAAAGCTTTCTCGCCAGACGTCCGGCGATATCCCCCTCGCTGTTCAGAAGAAAATCACACGGCTCCAAAAAAACAGGCAGCTCCTTTTGCGGCGCAGAGAGAACGCGCGATTTCTCTTCCTCCGTCCCCGGCAGGCGCTGATACAGATCGGCGGAAAGAAGAAGCACGATCTCCTCCTCCTGATAGGGATAGAGCGAGACACCGGGCAGCTCCTCTTCCCACCGCGCCAACGCCAGATCGATCTCCTCCCGTTCCAGTGCTTTCCAGATCATTGCATTCGCCATCTCGCAAAGAACGATGCGCACGCGCGGATACCGACGGTGAAAAACTTCGAGCAAGGGCGGCAGCAGGACCTCGCCGCGGGCGGGCGCGACACCGATGCGAAGCACTCCGCTCTCACTTCCCGACACATCCGAAAGCGCGCGGCGAAATGCCAGTTCATTGCGCAGGAATATACGCGCGTAGCGATAAAATACCTCGCCCCCATCCGTCAGCTCGAGCGGCACATGACGGATGAAGAGCTTCATCCCCACCTCCCTCTCTACCATCGCGATATGCCCCGAAAGCGTCTGCTGCGTCACATGCAGCCGCTCCGCGGCCCGCGTAAAATTCCGCTCTTCGACCAGCGTCAGGAAGTAGTGTATCGTCAAAAAATTCATCGGATCTCCTCCTTCATAGTACAGGTATTCCCCTGTGCTTGGTACGTTATATAACAGTTTTTCTTTTATAGTATAGCATCCTATAATAGGAAAAGAAAACGATCCCGAAGGCTTCGCGCCGCCCCTTCCCATCGGAGCCGATGCGCCCGCCGCCCCGCTTTCCCCAAGGAGGTCTCATGAAAAATATACTCAAAATCCTCGCCGGCCCTGCCAGCTTTGCATTCACCGCCTTTGCACTTACAGGCACCTTCACGCCTGCGCAATCCTTTGCGGTCGGCACTGCCGTCTGGATGGCGCTATGGTGGATCCTCCGCCCCGTTTCCATTTACGTCACCGCCTTCATCCCCATTCTGGTGGATTCCTTCTTTGATCTGATCCCCGAAGGCCACGTGCTCAGTCAGTACTTCTCCGAGATCGCCGTCCTGCTCTTAGGCTCCGATCTCATCTGCCTTACATGGACGACCACAGGACTGGATCGAAGGATCTCCGTCAAGACGCTCTGCTGCATCGGCACCTCGATGAAGAACCAGATCTTTGTCTGGTTCCTCGCCTCGACCCTGCTCTCCGTCTTCCTGCCGAATGTCGTCGTCGCTGCCATCTTCTGCCCCATCGCCGTCGCCATGCTCCACTTCGTCGGCGAGAAGGACATCACAAAGAGCCGCCTCGCCCTTCCCATCCTTCTTGCCATCGGCTGGGGAAGCGGCATCGGCGGCTTCGGCTCGCCGATCGGCTCATCTGCCAATCTCGTCGCTGTCTCCTACATCGAGCAGCTCACGGAACGCGAATTCATGTACTATGACTGGGTCATCCGCTTCCTCCCGCTGCTTGCGATCATTTTCTTCGTGAACCTTCTCTTCCTGTGGGCGATCCCCGTCCCCGTGAAAGAGATGAAGGGTACACGCAGCTACTTTCAAGACATGTACAAGGCCTTCGGCCCACTGAAGAAAGGCGAATGGATCGGCCTCATCCTCTTCCTCTCCGCGACCATCCTTGCCTTCGCCCGCCCTGCCTTCGCCGACCTGCTTCCCGGCTGGAAGCCTGCCTACATCTTCCTCACCCTCGGTCTATTCATGTTCTTCCTGAAGGATGAGACAGGCCATCCGATGCTCACATGGAAATACGCCGAGTCGCACATCATGTGGGGCATGATCTGCCTCTTTGCCTCCGGCCTCGCCCTAGGCCGCCTCGTCATCGAGACCGGCGCGATCGAGCAGCTCGCCACCCTCATCGCCGCCATGCATCTCTCCGGCAGTCTCTCCATCATGGCGATCTCCTGCGGCTTTGCCACCTTCCTCTCCGAGCTCTCGAGCAATACCGCTGCCGCCTCCATTTCCATCCCCGTCGTCACCGGCCTTACGAAAGCCCTGGGCGTGAATCCCATCCCTTACATCCTTGGCAGCATCGTCGCCGCGAACTGCGCCTACGTCCTTCCGATCTCCACCCGCGCCATCCCCATCGGTCACGGACTCGATGCTGCTGAGCAGATCAAGTATGGCCTCCTCCTCACCCTGATCACACTCGCCACCACGATCACCACCTGTACCCTCTTCATGATGTACTCACCGCTCTTTAGTGAGTTGTGAAATAAAGGTAGCTAGGGACTAGGGACTAGGGACTGGGGATTAGACAGAGAGACATCTGACATCTGACTTCTGCCGCCAGTCACTAGCCACCACACACAAAAAAACGCTCCCGTCGAATGTTCGACAGGAGCGTTTTCTTAGTCTCTCATATATGTCTTAGTACGATCTTAGTACAGCACATGTGCGATGATGAAGCCGGCGATGCAGGCTGTCACGACACCGGTGAGCCCCGGCAGCATGAAGCTGTGGTTCAGGACAAACTTCCCGATCCTTGTCGTACCGGAACGGTCAAAGCCGATGCACGCCAGATCCGACGGGTAGGTCGGCAGGAAGAAGTAACCATAGCAGGCAGGGATGAAAGACAGCACCATGATCGGATCCATGCCCAGATTGAGGGCCATCGGCATGACGATAGCGACGGCCGCGCCCTGAGAATTGACCAGCTTCGAGGTGAAGAAGAGAACGACCGCATACGCCCATGGATATGCCGTAACGACAGAGCCCAGGAAGGTCTTCAGGATCGACATATGATTCGCAAAATAGGTATCCGCCATCCAAGCGACACCGTATACAGAGACCAGTGCGACGACCCCCGCACGGAAGACCTGGCTGTTTCCGACCTCCTTCGCCTTCGTCTTGCAGACGAAGAGAATGATCGCAGAGATCAGGAGCATGATGATCTGGATAACCGTCGTCATAGAGATCGCCTTCATCTTGCCCTTCGCATCAGCAAAGTGCGGCAAAAGATCCGGGAAATTGCCCAAGATCGCGATAAGGATGATACCTACAAGGAAAATGATGGTCGCATGATAATAAGAGGACGGCAGCTCCTTGCCCTGCAGCGATTCATTCTCGCCAAAGACATAGGACTTCTGTTCCGGATCCTTGATCATTTCCTGGAACGCGGGATCATTCTCAAGATCCTTGCCTCTCTTATAGCTGACAAGAGCCGCACAGATGACGCCGATCAAAGTCGCAGGGATGGACACCGCCAGGATCTGCAGCAGGTTGAAGGTGTAGCCCGCCACCGCCATGAAGCCTACGATGGAAACGACAGCAACCGATACAGGAGATGCCGAGATCCCCATCTGGGATGCGATGGACGATACCGCCATCGGACGTTCCGGGCGGATATTCTGCTTGATAGAAATATCATAAATGATCGGGAACATGGTGTACACGACATGACCCGTGCCGCAGAGGACAGTCAGGAACCAGGTCGTCACCGGCGCCAGGATCGTGATGTGCTTCGGATTGTTGCGCAGGAATTTTTCCGCATACTTCAGCATGACCGTCAGCCCGCCGGACGTCTGCAGGAAGCCCGCACAGGTGACGACCGCCAGAATGGTCAGCATGACGCCGATCGGCGGCGTGCCCGGCTTGTAGTGGAAAACAAACGTGTACAGCGTAAGACCGATGCCGCTGATGACAGCAAGCCCGATCCCCCCGTGCTTAATTCCCAGGAAGAGACACCCGAGAAGGACAATAAACCCCAATAGCATTTCCATAAATCATTTCCTCCATTTTATTGTATGCTTATTTTGGATGATTCAACGATTTATAGTATACACCATGCATTGAGTCTATCAAAATACAGGTTATGCATGGGAAATCGGGGTTGCTATGCATTTATGGTATCCAAGCAGCAAAAAGAAATATCGGGATGGACATTTCTCTTTTTTTAGAGTCTCCCTCTCCGCGAATGTCGGACTGCACGCTGCCCCCGATCCATTCCCAAGGAAGCCCTTCCCTTTTGCGCCAATGACTTTTCTCTTTGCCATGGACAAAATAGAAGCCAATGACGCAAAAGCGCGATCTTCAATTTCTCATTTTCCTCAAAAGATGTATAATATAGACACAGACTTCTAAGGAAACACTGATTCAAGAAGGAGGTATTCCCATGGATTACAAAATGATTCACTACACGGTAGAGAAATCCATCGCGACCATCACGCTGGACTACGCACCGACGCTGAATGCGCTCGACATGAACATGTCGCTCGAGGTGGAAAGCGCGCTCAAGGAAGCGGAAGCGGATCAAGCGGTGAAGGTCGTCGTGCTTGCAGGCGCAGGGCGTGCCTTCAGCGGGGGCGGCGATATCCGCTTCATGAAGGCGCACTGCGATGAGCCGGATTTTGCGAAGGAGTCCATGGGACCTCTGGCAGGCAAGCTGTCGGAGATCGTGCTGTACATGAAGAAGATGTCGAAGATCGTGATCTGTGCGGTCGCCGGTGCGTGTGCGGGCGGGGCGGCAAATCTCGCCTTTGCCTGTGACTTCATCTATGCCGCAGACAATGCAAAGTTCCTGCAGGCCTTTGTCGGCATCGGTCTCTGTCCGGATACGGGCGGCGTGTACACACTCCCGCGCATGATCGGTACGCACCGCGCCTTCGACATGTTCGTCACGGGACGCATCGTAGCGGCCAAGGAAGCCTATGACATAGGCCTCGTAAAAGCGGTCACGACGAAGGAGGAGCTCCTGCCGACGGTCTATGCGTTTGCAGAAAAGCTGACGAAGGGCCCGACGCTCGCTTATAGAAATATGAAGAAATTGATGTTCGAAAGCATGTACAAGGGCTTTGAGGAATACATGAAGGCAGAGTCTGTCTACCTCGGCGAATGCTCGTCTTCGGAGGATTTCAAGGAAGGCATCACAGCGTTCCTCGAAAAGCGCCCCGCGGAATTTAAGGGAAAATAGGAAAGGGTTCAGGGTTAGCTCGTGGGGCGGCTCGTCCACTAATTGTGGATGAAAGCTTTGCTCGCCAGTTAGGAGTTAGGAGTTAGGAATTAGGAGTGCTGGTGCGGCGCATAAAAATATGGAAGCACCGCAGAGTATAGATAGTGGCGATGCCCGAAAGTGGCATTTAGTCACCAGTCACTAGTCACTCGAGGCTCCTAATCCCTAGCTACTAATCCCTAATCCCTGCTTTCAAACTTCGGGGCTCTCGTGGCAGCTTCGCCGCAAATATAATATTCTTTCACTTCCCCCTTCTTTCTCTGGGAGGAGATGCCCGAAGGGCGGAGGTTGACCTCGTGATATTTTGAGTAGGGCTGAAATAACGTATCGTCATCCCGAGCGTAGCCGAGGGATCTCTACTGCACTGCGTAAATCAGCACGTATGCGCTATTCCATAAATGCGGTCTTGTACTTGCTGCTTACCAGGGTGCAAGAAAGATCCCTCCACTTCGGCCCTTATGACGATACGAGAGACAGACTATTTCCAAAAGCAGCGCCTTAAGGAAACACTGATTAAATCGTTGTCAGATTATACTCTTGAATTTTTATACATGGCGAGGAATCACCTGACGCGAATAGCGAGCTATTTAAGGAAGGCTATGACGAAGTCATGTATAAAAATTCTTGTAGAATCTGATTCTGCGATTTAATCAGCGTTTCCTTACTATTTTTTGCGCCGCACCACAACCTTGAACCTTGAACCCTTAAACCCATCAAAAAACGTTGTACCCATGCCATGAGTACAACGTTTTTTCTATGCTTACAGTCCCCTCACGATCGTTCCCCCGCCGATGAGCCTGTCACCGTCGTAGAAGACGACGGACTGACCGCTGGTGATGGCGCGCTGGGGTTCCTTGAATTTCACGACAGCGCGGCCGTTTCTTTCGAGCGTCACGGTACAGTCATGGACGCGGATGCCGTAGCGGATCTTGGCCTCACAGGAGAATTCCTCTCCGGGCGCTTCGCCATCGGTGAAGTGGAGCTCGTCCGCGAGAAGACGGGTGCGGAAGAGCTCGTCATTCGTGCCGACGATGACCTGCGATCTCTCGGGCTTTAAAGCGACGACATAGAGCGGAGTCCTCGCTGCGATGCCGAGGCCCTTTCGCTGTCCGATGGTGTAGTAAGGGATGCCGCGGTGGCGTCCGAGGACGCGGCCTTTGGTGTCTACGATATCGCCTTCGGAGAAGGCTTCCGGTGCATGGTTCTTGAGAAATTCGACGTAGGATGTCTCACTGGTCAAAAAGCAGATATCCTGTGACTCGGCTTTGTTGTAGGTGGGAAGTCCTTTTTCTTTAGAGATCCGGCGGGTGTCTTTCTTGAAGGTGCGCCCCAGTGGGAAAATGATATGCGCGAGCTGGTCCTGCGTGAGGTGGTACATCATGTACGACTGGTCCTTGCCCATGTCAATGCCTTTATGGACTTCGTATTTTTGCCGCTCCGGATGGAAGAGGATCCTCGCATAGTGACCCGTTGCAAAATACGGTGCGTCGAAGTGTTTTCTGGCTTCGTCATAGAAGAGGCCAAATTTCACCTTGAAGTCGCACATCATGCAGGGATTCGGCGTCATGCCTTTGGCGTAAGCGTCGATGAAGTAGCGGAGGACGAATTTCTGGTAAGCCTCTCTGACATCGACGACCTGAAAGGGGATGCCGATGAAATCAGCCATGGCTCTCGCGCCTTCGATCTCCTTCTCCTGCCCATCGAACTGGTGCATGGTCGCGCCGCAGACTTCGTAGCCCGCTTCCAGAAGGAGCTTGGCGGTGAGTGTGCTGTCGACGCCGCCGGACATGGCGACGACGACCTTTTTCTTTTCTGTCATAAAAATAGGTATCCTTTCTGCGGGAGAAACAGTCGCATCGGAAGTTTGACCGTTGCAGCGAGGCCGGTTTACAAAGGCAGCAAGAAGCAATCAGAGATCGCCGGAAAGCCAAGGCGAGGATATTCCCAAGCCCGGCAGCGCTCTTACGACCGGTGAGGCTGTCGTCATACAGAAGACTTTCGATCACTGTTTTCCCAAAACCATCATCCCGGGGGTATCCCCAGAAAATCTCATCGGAGTGAAAGTCCGAAGGATTGTTTTATTATAGCAGAAATGGAAGAAAAAAATGAGAGTTTGTTCCTGGGGCGGGGCGTCCTTTGATTCTGGCTGAAACCCCCGCTTGAATGAGGAATGAAGGTGGCGGCTTCGCCGAGATCGAGGGCTCAGGTCGCAGCTGTTCTGGCATTCGTTATCTCACATACGACGTTTCTCGCCGCTCAGGATGACGAAACGGGGCGATGCCCGATTAAGAATCATTCTCGCCCCTTCCTCTGGAAGAGGGGCGAGCGAAGCGAGGCGGGGTTGGCATCCCCGCATGTGAAAATACCGCTTCACGCAGCCAACCTCCGCCCCTTCGGGGCACCTCCTTCCAAAGGAAGGAGGGAGAAAAGTGGAGTGCGTTGACTGGTAACTAGGGCTCCGGGCTCTCGTGGCGGCTTCGCCGCAATTATATATATATGGGGCGATGCCCGATTAAGAATTATTCTCGCCCCTTCCTCTGGAAGGGGCAGACGAGCGAAGCGAGGCGGGGTTGGCATCCCCGCGAGTGAAAATACCGCTTCACGCAGCCAACCTCCGCCCCTTCGGGGCACCTCCTTCCAAAGGAAGGAGGGAGAAAAGATGCAGGGAAATCTGATGTCTCCTAGTCTCCTGGTCTCGCAATCTTTGAGTCTGATTGTTAGTCACCAGTCACTTTACACCCCTGATCCCCAATTCCTAATCCATAGCTGCTCATCCCTGCTTTCAAACTTAGGAAACACTGATTAAATCGTTATCGGATTTCATTCTTGGATTTTTATACAGAGCGAGGAGACATTCGACGCGAATAGCGAGCTATTTAAGGAGAATGTCGACGACGCTATGTATAAAAATCCATATGAAATCTGATTCTGTGATTTAATCAGCGTTTCCTTAGCCCATTTCCTGTTACCGCCCAAAGAGCAGGAACGCCAGTGCGAGCACTATGACCACCACGATCCCCCAGCGGCGATCCCCCTTTTCCATCTTCACGTGAGGGATCTCCGATATGTGGCGCGGTATTTCCAGTCTGTCCTTTTTGGATGTCCCCTCTTTCCCGCGGGGGAGCTTCTCTCCGCGGGAAAGGCGCACCTGATCTTCCCTGATCTCCTTTGCAAAGACCGGCACGAAGGCAAAGAGCTCTTCCAAGAGGGAGAACCAGCGCTTGCCCGTCTCCCGTCCGAGGCGCTCCGACAGATCGATCGCGCGATTTCGAATGCTGGAAAAGACGGGGCGGAGTACCCAGCAGCCGCTCATCACATAGAGCGGCATCGAGAGAGACAGGTAGCGGCGGCTCTTCTCGGCAAGGAGCGATCGTCCCTGCTGCGGATGCTTTTGGCTGATCATGAGCGCGTAGGCGATATCATTTTCCAGCTGCGCGCGTTCCTTTTCCACATCTTTTTCATAGGCAGAAAGAAGCTGGGTGTAGAGCATTCCTCGCCGTCCCTGTTTCGCCAAGGCGATGAGCAGGCGCCTTCGCTCTTCTTCAGGCAACCGGCGGGAAGCAGCGATGGCACCGCTTCCGATCTCCAGGATCAGCGCCTGCTGGTATCCTTCGATCACCCATGGTTCCTTGAAGGCAGGAAATCCGGCGATCCGGCGATCCCTCTGGATGTCCTCCAGCGCCTCCAGCGGGGACAGCGCGAGGAAATCTTCTTCTGCCGCAAGCAGTGCCTCCAGCCTGAGCGTATCCTCTGAAAGCGCATTCAAAAAACGGAGCAGGCGAAGGCGCGGCGAAAGAGCGCAGTCACATTCGCCGCTTTCTGCAAGAAGAAAGGCATCCCTTCGGGAAAGCCCCGACGGCCAGAAATATTCTGCTTCGCTGCGATGCTCCATCCTGAGAAGCCAGTGCGCCGCCTCGCTAGCCGCACCTTCCGCCTCGAGGGAAAGCAGCTTTCGCTGGTGAGAGAGCGCGGCATTGATCGCCGCCGCCCCGTCCGTGCTATGAACGGAGAGCAGGTAGAAGGGATTTTCTTTGAAAAGCACGAGTGGATACTCCTTAAAAACATGGGAATTAGGGATTAGGGATTAGGGATTAGGGATTAGGGATTAGGGGGGCAAAGTGACTAGTGACTGGTGACTAGGGATTAGCAGCTAGGGATGAGAAGTCTCAAGTGACTGGTGACTGGAATGCCCGCTCATGGCATCACCATTATTTATACTTCGCGGCGCATTTCGTCATCCTGAGCGGAGTGAAATGTCGGATGTTCGATCATGTAAAGGCAAAGCAGTGAGAACTGAGTCGAAGGATCTGGCGCCGCACCACCATTTATAATTCCTCATTCCTAATTTCTCATTCAAGCAAAGCTTTCATCCGTAATCAAGGGCGCCCCGCCCACGGGCTAACCCTGAACCCCTTTCCTCTCATTATACACTTCTTCATAAAAAGCAAGCCACATTTTCTTGATACTCCCTCATAAAAAGGATTTATACTGCCTCTCATAAATTTCTCATACAGCAGCAAATCCGCTGTTTTCTCACTTTTTGGCGGTTTCTCTCACTTTCTTGGAAGAGAGATCTTGGCTTCGAAAATATTTTCCCTATTCCCTTTTCTCCCGATTTGTTGTATTATAGTTCCGGCACAAGATATTGTGCTTATATTTTTGTTAATTTCATACATTTTGTATTTACTATAAAGCCGATAAAACCTAAGAAAATCGTCGGATTACGAGCGGGAGAGTGCATCAGCTATGGAAAATCGAGAAGAAATGACGGGAATCACAGTCAAAACAAACGTAATAAAGAGAAATGGGCAGGAAGTTGCTTTTGATATTTCCAAGATCGTGAATGCCATCCGCAAAGCCAATAAGGAAGTCGAAGGCATCCATCAGATGAGCAGCTTCCAGATCCAGGCCGTCGCCGACAACATCGCCAAGAAGATCTCGGCGTATTCGCATGCCTGCAATGTAGAAGACATTCAGGACATGGTCGAGACGGGCATCATGGAAATGCGCGGCTACGAGGTGGCGCAGAAGTACGTCCGCTACCGCTACAAACGCGAAATTTCCAGAAAGAGCAATACCACCGATGACGGGATCCTCTCCCTCATCGACCTCAACAATGAAGAGGTGAAGCAGGAAAACTCGAACAAGAACCCCGTCATCAATTCCACGCAGCGTGACTACATGGCCGGCGAGGTATCGAAAGACCTCACCCGCCGCCTGCTGCTCCCGGAGGAGATCGTGAAAGCGCACGAGCAGGGCATCATCCATTTCCACGACGCCGACTATTTCGCCCAGCGCGAGCACAACTGCGACCTCATCAATCTGGAAGACATGCTGCAGAATGGTACCGTCATCAGCCAGACCATGATCGAAAAGCCGCACTCCTTCTTCACCGCGTGCAATGTCACGACGCAGATCGTCGCGCAGGTCGCTTCGAACCAGTACGGCGGACAGTCCTTCACGCTCGCGCACCTCGCTCCCTTCGTAGACATCAGCCGTCAGAAGATCAGAAAAGAAGTCCTCGCAGAGCGCAGGGAAACCGGCGAATCGATGGATGAAAACATCATCTCCAAGATCGTGGAACGCCGCCTGAAGGAAGAAATCAAGTCCGGCATCCAGACCATCCAGTACCAGCTCATCACCCTCATGACCTGCAACGGGCAGGCGCCTTTCGTCACCATGTTCATGTACCTCGATGAAGTCGCAGACGGCCAGACGAGGAAGGACCTTGCCCTCATCATCGAAGAAGTTCTCCGTCAGCGCATGCAGGGCGTCAAGAACGAAAAGGGCGTATGGATCACCCCCGCCTTCCCGAAGCTCATCTACGTACTCGATGAAGACAATATCCATGAGGATACCCCCTACTACTACCTCACCAAGCTCGCTGCGGAATGTACCGCCAAGCGCATGGTGCCAGACTACATTTCCGCCAAGATCATGCGACAGATGAAAAATGGCGATGTCTACCCATGCATGGGCTGCCGCAGCTTCCTCACACCGGATACCGAAGGTCTTGGCAAGGATGGCAAGCACAAGTACTACGGCCGCTTCAATCAGGGCGTCGTCACCATCAATCTCGTCGACGTCGCCTGCTCCTCCGGCGGTGACATGGACCGCTTCTGGAAGATCCTGGAAGACCGCCTCGAGCTCTGCCACCGCGCCCTCCGTTGCCGCCACGAGAGGCTCCTTGGCACCGTCTCTGACGTCGCACCGATCCTATGGCAGTACGGCGCACTCGCGCGCCTCAAGAAGGGCGAGACCATCGACAAACTCCTCTTCAATAACTACAGCACCATTTCCCTCGGCTATGCCGGCCTGTATGAAATGTGCGTCCGCATGCTCGGTGTCTCCCACACCACGGAAGAGGGCCGGAAATTCTCCATGTCCGTCATGCAGAAGCTGAATGACAAATGCAGCGAATGGAGAGCGAAGGAAAACATCTCCTACTCCGTCTACGGCACCCCGATGGAATCCACCACCTACAAATTCGCCAAATGCCTCCAGAAGCGCTTCGGGCTCATCAAAGGCGTCACAGATAAGAACTACATCACCAACAGCTACCACGTCCACGTCGCGGAAAATATCGACGCCTTCCACAAGCTGAAATTTGAATCCGATTTCCAGAAGCTCTCCCCGGGCGGCGCGATCTCCTACATCGAAGTCCCGAATATGCAGACGAATATCCCTGCCGTTCTCACCGTCATGAAGTACATCTATGAAAATATCATGTACGCAGAGCTGAATACCAAGAGCGACTACTGCATGGTCTGCGGCTATGATGGAGAGATCAAGATCGTCGAAGACGAAAACGGCAAGCTCGTCTGGGAATGCCCGAACTGCGGCAATCGCGACCAGCACAAAATGAGCGTCGCCAGAAGGACCTGCGGCTACATCGGCACCCAGTTCTGGAATCAGGGCCGTACCCAGGAGATCAAAGACCGCGTACTGCATCTGTAATCCCACCGCAGCCCCATAAGCAAAGACGGCTCCTGCCGTCTTTTTGCTTGGCAGGAGCCTTTGGGCATCAGATTCCCCGCATCGTCATTTCAAGCGAAGCGAGAGATCTTTGTCATTTACGGTCAAGGGCTCACGCTTTCCCCACATGTGCTGTGCCTCTCCGCTTTCCTCATACATACTCGCGGAAAAGCCGCCACTAGAGCCTTGAGCCCTAGTTATCAGTCAACACACTCCACTTTTCTCCCTCCTTCCTTTGGAAGGAGGTGCCCCGAAGGGGCGGAGGTTGGCTCTCGAAGCGCTATTTTCACACACGGGGATGCCAACCCCGCCTCGCTTCGCTCGTCTGCCCCTTCCAGAGGAAGGGGCGAGAATGATTCTTAATCGGGCATTGCCCCGTTTCGTCATCCTGAGCGGCTAGAAACGTCGTATGTGAGATAACGAATGCCAGAACAGCTGCGACCTGAGTCGAAGGATCTCGGAAAAGCCGCCACCTCAACCCTGAACCTTGAAGTTTGAAAGCAGGTATAAGTGGCTAGAGATTAGGAGTCTCAAGTAACTGGTGACTAGTGACTAGTGACTGGCACGCCAGCTCATGGCATCGCCTCATATATACTTCGCGGCGCTTCCATATTTTTATGCGCCGCACCACCATTTCGCATTTCTCATTTCTAATTTCTCATTCAATCGAGGCTTTCATCCCCAATCAAGGGGGCGGCACGTCCACGAGGCTAACCCTGAACCCCGAACCCATTTTATCCATAAGGAACATCTCACTATCATGAATTACTCCAACATCAAAGAATACGATATCGCAAATGGTCCCGGCATCCGCTACACGCTCTTTGTCTCCGGATGCACGCACCACTGCAAGGGCTGCTTCAACCCTGAAACGTGGGACTTCGCCCACGGGAAGCCCTTCACGAAAGACATCGAAGACCATATCTTAGAAGAAGTCGGACAGGAATACTACGAAGGCCTCACCCTTTTGGGCGGCGAACCCATGGAGCCCTCCAATCAGAAAGGCCTTCTCTCCCTCGTCACGCGCTTCAAAGAGCGCTACCCGCAGAAAACCATCTGGTGCTTCTCCGGCTACCTCTTCGACCGTGATCTTCTCGGCCGCTTTGCCAAAATCATGCCGGAAACGATGGAGCTCTTGAAGCGCATCGATGTCCTTGTCGACGGTGAATTCATGCTCGACAAGAAGGACGTCACCCTCCTCTTCAAAGGCTCTTCCAACCAGCGCACCATTGACGTGCCCAAAAGCCTCGCCGCCGGAAAAATCATTGCCTGGGATCCCAGAGATACCAGCATGTCTCCGAATTCGAAGATCTAGATTGCCGGTGACTAGGGACTGGTGACTGGTGACTAAATGCTACCTTCGGGCATCACCTCATATATACTCGCGGCGAAGCCGCTGCCATAAGTTTGAAGTTTGAAAGCAGAGATTAGGGATTAGTAGCTAGGAATTAGGAGCCTCGAGTGACTAGTGACTGAAATGCCACCTTCGGGCATCGCCACCATCTATACTCCGCGGCGCTTCCATATTTTTATGCGCCGCGCCTCCCCCGTCGAACCCGTTGAACCCTCTGAACCTCTTTAGCATGTAATCAAAGGACGGCGCGCCCCATAGACTAACCCTGAACCCTGAACCCTGAACCCCCAATCAAAAAACGCTATCCTTTCGGATAGCGTTTTTCACTTTCTTAGTCCAGAGCCGGTGCTTCGCCGTTGTCATCCGGGTCCTTTTTCTTGAAGATCGTGCGATAGCCTTCTACCGCAAGCTCCAATGCAAGGATGATAAGGAAGGAACCGATGATGGCCTGTGCATACGGGCCCCAGTCAGCGCCGCCCTTCATGATGATGAGGATCTGATTTCTTACGATCAGAGCCAGCGAGCAAAGGGTAACGACCATCATGAAAGACATCGGGAAGAGGAACATTCTATTGTTCTTGCCCGCATTGCCGAGCCATGCTGCGACAGCCAGAAGGCCGATGCCGGCCAGCAGCTGGTTCGCTGCACCAAAGAGACCCCAGATCTTCATGAAGCCGTTCATACCGAGCATGACGCCGAGGAATACCGTGAGGACGGTCGCAAAGTATGGATTGACCATCATTTTCTTGAAGCCGTTCTTGATATCTTTCGGTGTTTCACCCGGTTCGAGCCAGAATTCCTGGAACATGAAACGAGCCAGACGTGTCGCGGTATCCAGAGAGGTCAGGCAGAATGCAGAGTACGTCAAGACGAGCAGGGTGTACATGGAATTCTCCATGCTTTCGAGTCCCGGGATCGCACCGATCATCGCAGCAATGCCGCCGGCGAAGATATCGGTCGCCCCTTTCACATGACCCGTTTCTCTCGCATAAGCGATAGCACAGAGGGTGATGATCGCAAGTACGCATTCCAGCAGCATGCCGCCGTAAGCGATCGGCTTTGCATCCGATTCCTTATCCAGCTGCTTAGACGTCGTGCCGGAGGATACGAGAGAGTGGAAGCCCGAGATCGCACCGCAGGCTACGGTCGTGAAGAGGATCGGGAACATGTACTGTATGCCATTGCCATTGTCTACTGCAAAGCCGGTGTAAGCCGGGAAAAGGTCCGGCTTGATATCCGGATGGGCGCCTACGATGCCTACGACAGCGACAGCCAGCATCGCATAGAGCAGGAAGGAAGACAGGTAGTCACGCGGCTGGAGCAGGATCCAGACCGGAGTGACGGAGGCGATGGTGATGTAGAGACCGATGAGCCACATCCATGTGGTGGTGGAGAAATACAGCGGATGCCAGTTCATGCCGACCGCCATGCAGGCTACGATCGCAGCAACGCCCAGGATGGTGGAGGTCACCATGGAGGTGTGACGGCGATATACAGCAAATCCGAATACGATAGCAACAAGGATGAAGAGGAGCGATACCATGGCGACCGAAGCCTGTGTCGCACTCTTGGCTTCATTTAAGACACCGTTTTCATAGGTCGCCCCGAAGGTAGACGCTACGATCGCAGCGAAAGCCGCTACGACGAGGATCAGCGTCAGATACGAGAAAATAATGAAGAGCTGCTTGGCTCTCTTGGACATATTCGCAGAAATGATCTCCCCGATGGACTGCCCCTTATGACGGACAGAAGCGAAGAGCGCCCCGAAGTCATGGACCCCGCCGAAGAAGATACCGCCGATCAGCACCCACAGGGTAACCGGCAGCCAGCCAAACATAGCGGCCCCGATCGGTCCGGTGATCGGGCCTGCGCCAGCGATGGAGGAGAAATGATGCCCCATCAGCACCGGTGCCTTTGCCGGCACATAGTCGATGCCATCATTCATGGTATGCGCCGGTGTCGGGATATCCCCCTCACCTACGCCCCATTGCTTGACCAGCCAGCGCCCATAAAATACATAACCACAAAACAAAATCACTAAACAGACAGCCAATAATACCAGTGTATTCATAATCCTTCTCCTTTCTCCTTGACTTCCTTGTCTGCCCCTCACAGCAAACCGCTGCTTGTTGTTGGTCGTTTGAAATTCTTTGAACCTTTTCTCACGCTTCCATCCGCACAGATCCTTCGAAGAGCTTCTTCAGGCCCTTTTCCATGCAGCGTCCTGCCTTATTGAAATAGAATCGATCGTCACGAAGTGCCAAACATCCCGCATGGTACTCCATCCATCCGTGGAAGGAGAAGCGGAAGGTCTTGTAATACTTGCACTTTTCCAAGGCGATCCTGGCTTCCTCATCGACCGTGTCGCACAGAAAGACCGGTGAGATATACGTATACATATGGCCCGATCCGATGTGTGCCATATCCATCCCCGCCTGATACGCGTAGTCCCTGCAGGCATCAAAGACTTTTTTGGATAGGTGAGGAACGGAAAAGACGAAGACAAACTCTTCCTGATGCGTCGACCATAGCTCATTCGAATGTAGAATGAAATATCTCTCTGCCCTTTCGTAATATTCACATACCGCGGACAGAGACGCCCCTTCGGGCAGGAAGGGCGCCGTCAGCTCCTTCGCCTCCCGGAGCCCTTCTCCCGGCGCTTCTCTCACGCCGTCAAAACGCGTGATCGTATAATACCTGCGGTACGCCGCGAGCAGACGCTCCACCGCATCCTTCCTAGCCCTCATTGGCCTCCCCCCTCTGAACCTTTCATAACAAAATCTTCTAGAATTATAACAAATCCGAAATTGAGTTTCTCTCATTATACATTGCCCTTCTTGAATAATATAATAAAAGATACTTATAACAGGTATGAAAAATTATTGTATATCAAAAAGAGATATCCCCCTTACGTGTGTACTCTATTTTGGTAAAAGAGTAAAATATTAGAGGTTCCGGATTCAGGGTTCAGGGTTCAGGGGTGGTACAGCGCATTTCGTCATCCTGAGCGGAGAAAAACATCGTATGTTAAAAAATGGCTTATCTGAAAATATGAGAACTGAGTCGAAGGATCTAAGCGCCGCAGAATTTTGATGACGCTTCGCGTCGTCGTCATCTCGAGCGTAGCCGAGAAATCTCTATTGCAGTACGTGAATCAGCATGTATGCGCCATTTCATCAACGACGTTTTTGTTCTGCGTCTTTCTGCTATCTCGCACTGACTTCTTACCGGTGTGCAAGAAAGATCGAGGGCTTCGCTCAGGCTGACGATACATGGGAAGCGGTACTAATCTCAAAACCAGTTCCTAATCCCCGCTTTCAAACTTCAGGTTGCCGGGTTCAAAGTTGTGGCGCGGTGCATTTCGTCATCCTGAGCGGAGAAAAGCGTCGTATGTTAGAAAATGGCTAATATAGAATATGAGAACTGAGTCGAAGGATCTAAGCGCCGCAGAGTATAGAAGGTGGCGATTCCATGAGCTGCCATTTCAGTCACCAGCCACTCCTAATCCCCAATCCCTAGCCACTCATTCCTGCTTTCAAACTTCAAGGTTAGCCCGTTGAACCGCTTTGCCCCACATGCTATAATGAGTACATCAAGCATATACATTTCTATCGATATAGTCATATACAAGGAGGATCCCATGATCACTGAAATCCATACAGAAGAAGCATTCCGGAAAGAGATCGCCACCCGCGAGGGCCTCTCCCTCATCGACTTCTGGGCCACCTGGTGCGGCCCCTGCCGTATGATGGCTCCCGTCATGGAGGCTGCGGATGCAGAGCTGGGCTCTGCCATCCACTTCACCAAGATCGATGTAGACGAGCTCCCTGATATCGCCGCTGACTTCGACATCATGTCGATCCCGACCATCGTCATCCTGGAGAACGGAGAGGAGATCACCCGTCTCACCGGTGCCATGTCTGCGGAGGAATTCATCAGCCAGCTGAAGAGCATCGCAGGATAGCCCAAAGAGGCTCTGCAGCATGTACTTGCATGCCGCAGAGCCTCTTTTTTGTTGTGCTGCAAATCAATAAAAAGCCCGATCGATGGGGAGATCGACCGGGCTTTTATAGGAGAGAGGGTATTGTTATCAAGAAATAAGATGAATTTATAGGGTGATGCGCCACCTCCTTTATCATAAGGTATGGTATGACAGGGCTTTCAAGGGGGAATGGAAGACCTGCCAAATGGAATCTGTTTTCTAAGTTGACTTCCGGTCAACTTATGTATGTATTATACCATGAAAACGATGGATTGCAAGAGACTTTATCATTATATTTTCATAAATTGCTAAGCGTATTTTTTTTATAAAATCTTAATTTTTTCGACCTTGAGTCAATAGGGTATTTGGCTGGATTCTTCGCGAGCGGGATCCCCTCATTTCCCTTGACATCCGTGGTATAATAAATCTTAACATTTCACTTTTGGTGAAAGGAGAACTCTATGATCATCACCATCGCACGCGAGAGCGGCAGCGGCGGCTACACCGTCGGAAAGCTCCTCTCTGACTACTATCACATCCCCGTCCACGATCAGGACAGTCTCGCCCGCCTTGCCAAAGAAAAAGGCATGTATAATGAAATGCCGGATTTCTTCCAGGAAGCCCCCGTGAACTCTATCATTTACGCACTCTCCATGGATTTCAGAAATAAGAAATTCACTGAACCGGAGCGCAATCGCTTGGAACACCTGCTGCCGGAAAAGGACTTCATCCTCGTCGGTCGCTGCGGAAATTACATTTTCAGAAATCATACGGGCTGCATCTCCGTTTTCATTCACGGTGACATCGATCACCGCATCCGCTACAAAGCGGATATGCTTGGCATCAGCCCCAAAGAGGCGAAGGAGATCATCCATACCAATGATGAGAATCGCCTAGCCTATCACCGCTACTACACCGGAGAGACATGGGGTGCTGCCAAAAACTATGACCTCTCCATCAATACCTCCCGCATCGGCCACGCTTTCGCTGCCGAACTGATCGAAAAATATGTGGAGAAATTGGGATTTCATACATAGTGCCTAGGGATTAGGGATTAGGAGTGACTAGTGACTAGTGGCTGGTGACTAGTGACTGGGAGACGTCAGCCCCTCATATCGTCATTTCGAGCGAAGCGAGAAATCTTTGTCATTCGCGGTCAGATGGTCAATGTTTGGAACTCCCAAACGGGAAACCTGCTCCCCGCAGACTTTCGGGCATCGCCGCCATCTATACTCCGCGGCGCATTTCGTCATCCTGAGCGGAGTGACATGTCGGATGTTCGAAAATGTAAAGGCGGAACAGTGAAAACTGAGTCGAAGGATCTAGCGCCGTACCACCATTTCTCATTTCTCATTCACACGAGGCTTTCAAATTGAATCAAAGGACGGTACGCCTCACTGGCTAACCCTCCCCTCCAATAACAACAATAACGAAAGGACCTTCTATGTCTTACTTATTTCAATTCGGAATGATCTTAGCCATTTCCTTTGTGGGAGAGCTTCTCCATGCGCTGCTGCCGCTTCCTGTACCGGCCAGCATTTACGGGATACTGATCCTGTTTGCCCTCTTATACTTCAAGGTCATCCGTATCCCGCAGATCCGGCAGGCCTCCATGTTCCTCATCGAGATCATGCCCATCCTCTTCCTTCCGGCCGCTGTCGGCCTCATGGACTCGTGGCACCTGATCTCCTCTACCCTTCTGCAGTACATCGTGATCATCATCCTTGCCATGGTCATCGTCATGGCAGCCGGCGGCCTTTTCACGCAGTTTATCATGAAGAAGGTCACAAGGAAGGAGACCTGCCATGAATGATTTCCTGACACACTCCGCCTACATCTCGGTCTTCATCAGCCTCATCTCCTTTTATCTCGGCTCGAAGCTCTTTTTGAAATTTCATTTTCCCTTGTTCAATCCGCTTCTGATCGCTGTCCTCTTGGTCATCGGCTTCCTCAAGGTGACCGGCATGGATTACAAGGACTATAACGAAGGCGCCTCCTACATCAATTACCTGCTGACGCCTTCCACCATCTGTCTTGCCGTGCCGCTCTATGAACAGATCAAGCTTTTGAAGAAAAACTATAAGGCCATCTTCCTCGGTATCCTTTCCGGCGTCGTGACAGGGCTCTTTGCCGTCTACGTCCTCTGCCTGGCCTTCGGCTTTGACCACGCTTCCTACGTGACGCTGCTTCCGAAGTCCATCACCACGGCCATCGGCATGGGACTTTCCGAAGAGCTCGGCGGCTACGTCTCCATCACCGTCGCCGCCATCATCGCGACCGGGATCCTCGGAAATATCATCGGCGAATCCGTCTGCCGTCTCTTCCATATCACCGACCCCATCGCCCGCGGCATCGCTCTTGGCACTGCGGCACACGCGATGGGTACGACAAAAGCCATGGAGCTTGGCCCCATCGAGGGTGCCATGTCCTCTCTCTCCATCGTAGTCGCCGGTGTTTTCACTGTCGTCTTCGCCTCCTTCTTTGCCGTGCTGATTTAGTGACTGGTGACTCGTCTGCGGTCGATCTCTCCCTGCTCTGAAAAAAGGGGCTGTGAAGAAATGAATCCTCATTTCTTCACAGCCCCTTTTTACTTTGCTTTCATTTGGTTCAGGGTTCAGGGTTCAAGGTTCAGGGTTCAGGTGGCGGCTTCGCCGCCTTTTTTAGAAGAGATGGTATTCTCGTATCGCAGCCTTCCCCTCTAGGGGAAGGTGCCCCGTAGGGGCGGATAGGGTGACTATGGCATGAAAGACAGTTGGGATAAGGTTTCCCAGTCACTCCTATGAGAGCTGAAAGTCCCCCGCGGCAGATTAAACGCGAAAATGAGATGATCGTTATTTCACGGCTCCTTTTTTCATGTCCACGATTTTTCCAAAAGAAAATCGCGTATATTTCTATGCCGGATGCCATTGCGGCCACGATCAAATTCATCCAAAGAAACTACATATTTGGGATAGTTATCCCGGATCTCTTCCAACACACCGAACTCACGTTCCATCGTCTGCTCACTTGCCAAAAGATATGTCACCTGCACATAGAGTTTTTCTTTTCCGCGCGTAGCGATGAAGTCGATTTCCTTATCACCATACTTACCGACAGTCACTGCATAACCGCGGCGCAGCATTTCCAGACAGACGATATTTTCGAGTACCTGGTCGATGTCCTGCTGATTCCGTCCATACACCGCCTGTCGGATTCCATGATCCACCACGTATAGTTTTTCATTGACAGACAAAGATTTCTTACCGACCAGATCCTCCCGCTTGACTCGATACAGAAGAAAAGCATTCTCACAGGCCTTGACATAGTTCAGGACCGTTTCATACGATGCATTTCGCTTTTCGTTTTTGAAATACTTCGTAAGACTGTTCACGCTGAAAGGATGCCCCACATTGGCCATCAGGTAAAGAACGATGCGCTCTAAAAGATCTACATCACGGATAGCATTTCGCCCGATGACGTCCTTCAGAATGACCGAGTGATAGACGTCTCGCAGATATTGAAAAATCGCATCTTCTTCCTTTGGCAGATGAGAAAGAAATGGCATCCCGCCCGTCAGCAGATAGTCCTGAAAGGCCTTCCCTTCGGAGAGGTACAGCCCCTCTTCCTGCTGCATCGCGATAAACTCTGCAAAAGAAAAAGGGTACATCACAAATTCCACATACCTTCCTGCAAGATACGTCGCCAGCTCGCCAGACAGCAGTTTCGCATTCGAACCCGTCACATAGATGTCACAATCAAAATCGAGTCTGAGTGAATTGATGCATCGCTGCCAATCCTCTACCTCCTGAATCTCATCGAAGAAAAAATAAAGTTTGCCGTTTTTTCCCCTCGCTCGTCGACTGATTTCTTCATGAAGTACCAGCGCATTGCAATATGTGCGATTCACCAGTTGTTCAAAATTAAAGGAAATCATCTGCTCATCAGAGACCCCCTGCTTTCTGAGTTCTTCCTGAATGAGCGAGAGCATGACAGACTTTCCTGAACGGCGGATGCCCGTCAGCACTTTTATGATTTCTCGTCCGATGAATGGCCGAATGCGCTTCATGTACAACTCTCTTTTTATCATCGTCTCACCTCTTTCTCTCATTATAATCGAATAAAACGATGAAATCCAGAAAAGTTTCGATTATAATCGAAACTTTTCTGGATTTTTGTAAAAAGTTCACTTATACCTGAAACTTTCACTTCATAAATATCCGTCCTTCGCCCCAAGCCTTCCCGACCGCTTCTCCGAGCGGCAGGTACTTGCCATGCACCGCATCAAAGGTGATCGGTGCCAACTTCATCGGATCGATCTTCCCCTCCGTCAATATGGAGTCATCGACGAGAATGTTCACGATATCGCCCACGAAGTGGAAATCTTCGCCCACCTGTGTCACCTTGGATACTTTACACTCAAAAGTGAGTGGGTACTCCGTGATGACAGGCGCTTCCACATGCTCGCTCTTCACGACATGGAAGCCCACATGCCCGATCTTCCCCGCGGCCGCCTTCTCACTCACGCAGCCGAAATAATCCGACTCTGCCATCGTGCCGACAGTCGCCATGCTCACCGTGAAGGCGGAAGCGGCACGGATATTCTCCGTCGTCTGGTGGCGATGATCCAGCATGAAGCCGATCTGGTTCGTATCATAGATCCCTCCCCACGCCGCCACCATGGCATCCGCGTGGCCTTCCTTGTCATAGGACGCGATCACCAGCACGGGCTGCGGGTAAAGAATGGATTGAGGCTTACAACTCGTTTTCATAGCGTCTCCTTTTTCATCGTACAAAATAGGGAAAAGAGACTCTGCTCACTTCTCCACTTTCTCTTTCAGATCCTTTGCAAAGCGGTCGACGATGCGCTGATACATCCCCTTCGGATCGTTCTCCGCATTGCGCGTGCGGTCATCCTCACTCGAAGCGATCAGCTCACCGCTCTCTACATCATACCATTCGAAGGTCATCGTCACCACAGCATATGGGATCTCCCGGGCAGGCACATAGTCGGGGTAAGTTTCTGTGCGGTAGAAATCATGCCAGTTTCCATCCTTGTCCTGATAGGAATCCCGCACCTGAACAGATCTCCACTCCACATGCGCCGGCTCGATGTAGCTCTTCACCTTCCAGCGGGTGAGCCTGGGCAGGATGTATACCTGTGCATTCGCACTCTTCGCCGCTTCGAAGAGATCATCCGCCTCTTCCGTCCCGCTCTCGGCCGACGCTTTCTGCACACGGGAGACGGAAAGGCTCTTCGCCGCCGTCGGCGCTTCTATGGTAAGCATCACATCCTTGGAAATTTTAGCCTTGTTCATGCGGCTGGCAAATGTCGTTTCCAAGCTCTTCTGTCTCGCACTGCTCAAGCTGACATCACTCATATCGACGCGGCCCACATAAATGCGACTGATCTTCGAAAAATCATAGCTCGGATCCTGCCAGCTCGTGTAGTCCGCATGGACGGGAGCAGCGCAGAAAGCGGCAGCGCAGACCGTCGCGGTGAATAACAGTTTATAGTTCATACGATCACCTCCGGGGTAATAGTGTGTGTGGTTTGCGGTTTAAGGTGTAAGAGCTTCTCCGTTCGTCATCCCCAGGGAAACCACTTCCATGGGGCAGCTGAAAAGCAAAGCAATAAGGCATCGGTTACCGATACGCGCATCGCTGCATATCAACGCAGTGCAAGAGAGATTTCTCGCCCTCAACTTCGCTCGAAATGACGATACGAGAGAAATGCTTGATTCAAGTATCCCGACGAATTCTACGAAAAGGGAGCATTTTCTGATTCCAAATCCCTAGCCACTAGCCACCAGTCACTCCCCCCTCGCCTTCCCCCATTATATCACAGCGCACGGACACGCAAAAAGGCGATGTGAAATAACGATCATCTCATTTTCGCGTTCCATCTGCCACGGGGGACTTGCTGCTCTCACAGGAGTGACCGGGAAACCTTATCCCAGCTGTCTTTCATGCCATAGTCACCCTATCCGCCCCTTTCGGGCACCTTCCCCTAGAGGGGAAGGCTGCGATACGAGAATACCATCTTCTAAAAAAAGGCGGCGAAGCCGCCACCGGAACCCTTTGAACCCTGAACCCTGAACCAAATGAAAGCATAGTAAAAAGGGGCTGTGAAGAAATGAGGATTCATTTCTTCACAGCCCCTTCCGTTTTTATTTCTTCTTATGATTCCCATACAGATCATAGGAGACAGCATTTTCATCGTAGCGATTCAGTCTCACTGGACGACGGTCTGCATAGCCGACGGCGATGATGCAGAAGGGGTCCTCATCCGTCGAGATGTCTAAGATATGGCACAGATGGATCTTCCTGTCTTGATACGGATACACCTGCATCCACAGGGTGGAAAGACCAAGGTGCTCAGCTTCGATCAGTATGTTCTGCGCAGCCGCCGCACAGTCGAAGCTCCATTCTTCCGGGAAGCTGATGCCATCCTTCTTGCCGACGATGACGATCGCAGCAGACGCCTTGCGCGCCGGGCCGGCGATGATGCTGTTGTGAGAAATGGCTTTCACCAGATCTTCCCGCGTGACGATGATGAAGTCACGGGACTTCTGGTTGCCGACAGCACGCGCCTGCATGCCCGCCTTGACGAGCGTCAGCAGCTCTTCATCCGGCACAGGGGTCAGTTCTTTGAAGTAGCGGCAGGTTCCGCGATTGAAAATTTCGTCCATGGTCTCTCCTCCTTGCTAAATGTCCGGTGATCCCGGCGTGTTATTATGTATCCTTGCGAAAGAATAGCAGCTACGCTGCTTTTGTTATCTTTATTATACCATATGGGAGCGGTTTGCGTGGAAAGAAGTGACTGCTGACCGGTATCAGGCGATCCGCCGCAGATATCCGACCTCTGATATCTGCGGATGGGAAAAAAGGCGATGTGAAATAACGATCATCTCATTTTCGCGTTCAATCTGCCGCGGGGGACTTGCAGCTCTCATAGGAGTGACTGGGAAAACCTTATCCCAGCTGTCTTTCATGCCATAGTCACCCTATCCGCCCCTTTCGAGCACCTTCCCCTAGAGGGGAAGGCTGCGATACGAGAATACCATCTTTTAAAAAAGGCGGCGAAGCCGCCACGAGAGCCCTGAACCTTGAACCCTGAACCAAATGAAAGCATAGTAAAAAGGAGCTGTGAAGAAATGAGGATTCATTTCTTCACAGCTCCTTTTTTGTTTCTCTATCAGATCGTTCCAGTCGCTTTGAGGCGTGTCAGTGCACGCATGAGAGCGAGTCTTGCGCGATCCATATCGATGTCTGCGCTGTGAGAAGCCAGTCTGTCTTCTGCACGCTTTTTCGCTGCCTGGGCGCGCGCCACATCGATGGTTTCAGCCAGCTCAGCCAGCGGAGCCACGATGTTTACGTTGTTCTTGGAATTTTCCAAGAACCCGCCGAATACAGCGACCTTCTGTTCTTCAGCTGCTTTTTTAATGCGTACAACGCACATTTCCAAAGCGGCTGCCAAAGGCAGATGGTTTTTCAAGACAGCGAATTCGCCGTCTTCTGCGCGGGCCACCACCATGTCCACATTGTCTTCACTGAAGATCGGACCATCCGGACTGATGACTTCCACGTGCATGGAGTGAGTAAGGGTATCAGCCATGGCTTATTCCCCTTTCTTCATCTTTTCAGCCTTTTCGATTGCTTCATCAATTGTGCCGACCATGTAGAATGCGCCTTCAGGCATATCATCGTGCTGGCCTGCAAGGATTTCCTTGAAGCCTCTGATGGTTTCCTTCAGCGGTACATATCTACCTGGGGAGCCTGTGAACTGTTCAGCTACGAAGAACGGCTGAGACAGGAATCTCTGGATCTTTCTTGCGCGAGCAACGATGACCTTGTCGTCATCAGAAAGTTCTTCCATACCGAGGATGGCGATGATATCCTGCAGTTCTTTGTAGCGCTGCAGAATAGCCTGTACGCCGCGGGCTACTTCGTAGTGTTCCTCACCGAGTACGTTCGGATCAAGGATACGGGAAGTGGAGTCCAGCGGATCGACTGCCGGGTAAATACCCAGTTCGGCGATGGAACGGTTCAGTACCGTGGTAGCATCCAGGTGGGTGAATACGCCAGCCGGAGCCGGGTCGGTGAGGTCATCGGCCGGTACATATACAGCCTGAATGGATGTGATGGAACCGGTCTTGGTGGAAGTGATTCGTTCCTGCAGTTCGCCGATATCGGTTGCGAGCGTTGGCTGGTAACCTACGGCAGACGGCATACGGCCGAGCAGTGCGGATACTTCGGAGCCTGCCTGTACGAAACGGAAAATGTTGTCGACGAAGAGCAGTACGTCCTGGCCCTGTTTATCACGGAAGTATTCTGCCATGGTCAGACCTGTCAGGGCGACTCTCATACGAGCTCCCGGAGGTTCGTTCATCTGACCATAGACCAGTGCTACTTTGTTCAGGACGCCGGAGTCTTTCATTTCGCCCCAGAGGTCGTTGCCTTCACGGGTACGTTCGCCTACGCCGCAGAATACGGAGCAGCCATCATGTTCGGTCGCTACGTTGTGGATCAGTTCCTGAATCAGGACTGTTTTACCTACGCCTGCACCGCCGAACAGACCGATCTTACCGCCTTTTGCGTATGGGCAGATCAGGTCGACGACTTTGATGCCGGTTTCGAAAATTTCAGCTGCCGGGGACTGGTCTTTGAAGGCCGGTGCCGGGCGATGAATCGGCCAGTAGTCGGATGCCGGTACTTTGGCCGGATCGTTATCTACTGTCTGTCCGAGAACGTTGAAAATACGTCCAAGGCAGCCGTCGCCTACCGGTGCTGCAATAGCACGGCCGGTGTCGACTGCTTTCATTCCACGTACCATGCCATCTGTGGAGCTCATAGCTACGGCACGGACGACGCCGTCGCCGAGGTGCTGCATGGTTTCACAGATAACATCAACAGGAACGCCGGATTTATCATCTTTTACATGGATTGCGTTATAGATAGCAGGGAGTTCTTTGTCGTCATCGAATGCAATATCTACGACTGCGCCGATGATCTGGACTACTTTACCTACCTGCATCTCCTTTTCATTTGCCATGAAGAAGCATTCCTCCTTAAATTCTTTATGCGGGTTTATTCAAGCGCAGCTGCGCCGCCGACGATTTCGGAAATTTCGTTGGTGACCTGTGCCTGACGTGCTTTGTTGTACGTAAGGTTGAGGTCGGCGATTCTTTCGGTCGCGTTGTCGGTTGCAGCGGACATAGCTGCCATTCGGCTGCCAAGTTCGGAGGCAGCGGACTGGAGCATGGCGTTGTAAACCTGCACCTGTACATATTCAGGAAGCAGCTTGGAAAGGACTGTGCCTGCATCCGGCAGGAAGATGTATTCATCATCCACGGATGGTTCTTTGTCTGCTTCGCCTGCTTCTGCCTTCGGCGATTCGACAGGAAGTAATTTCTGTACCTTCACCTGCTGGCGGAGAGCAGTGATGAATTTTGTGTAAATAATGTAGACTTCGTCGACTTCTTCTTTGGTGAAGTAGTCCACCATTTCTTTTGCAAGAGCGATGGAGTCCTGTGCCGACGGTTTGTCAGAAAAGCCGAAATGATAGGAATCCAGATCATAGCCGCGGAATTTCAGGTAGTTTCTTCCCTGCTTGCCGCACACGTAGAGTGCATACTCTGACCGATCCTTACCGGAGATTTCACTTAAGGTCTGCTTCATAACATTGGAGTTATAAGCACCGGCGAGGCCTTTATCTGCACTGATGACAAGATAGCCGACCTTCTTCACTTCGCCTGTTCTAAAGAGCGGGCTGGTGAAACCGGGTGTTACCGAAGAAGCACGGCGCAGAAGCTCTCCGATTTTTTCAGCATAGGGACGGGAGCCGTTTGCTTTTTCTTCTGCTTTACGCAGACGGGCTGCGGCGACCATCTTCATTGCTTTTGTGATCTGCTGGATGTTGGTGACAGATTTAATGCGCCCTTTTATATCACGCGTACTTTCCAATCAGATCACCCCTCTACCGTTTCAGACTTTTTTGCGTTGTAGCGTTCTTTGAATTCAACAATAGCAGCTTTGAGTCTTTCTTCGTTTTCATCAGTCAGTTTCTTATTCTTGATGATGTCTTCGCCGATTTCCGGATGGCTGCTGTGGAGGAATGCGAGAATCTGATGTTCGAAATCAACGACTTCATTGACTTCTACATCATCCAGGTATCCGTTGACGGCTACGTAGATCGCCTGTACCTGATCTTCGACCGGGTATGGGGAGTACTGTGGCTGTTTCAGGATCTCTGTGGTTCTCTGGCCGCGGTCGATCTGTGCCTTGGTGGCAGCGTCGAGGTCGGAGCCGAACTGAGCAAATGCTGCGAGTTCGCGATACTGAGCGAGATCCAGACGCAGGGTACCTGCGACCTGTTTCATCGCTTTGATCTGTGCGGAGCCGCCTACACGGGATACGGAGAGGCCGACATTGATAGCCGGACGGATACCGGAGTAGAAGAGTGCGGTTTCGAGGTAGATCTGACCGTCGGTGATGGAAATAACGTTGGTCGGGATGTATGCGCCTACGTCGCCTGCCAGAGTTTCGATGATCGGAAGAGCGGTGATAGAGCCGCCGCCGAGTTCTTTGGAAAGACGGGCAGCACGTTCCAGCAGTCTGGAGTGCAGGTAGAATACGTCGCCTGGGTAAGCTTCACGTCCTGGTGGACGACGCAGCAGCAGGGACATAGCGCGGTATGCGACAGCGTGCTTGGAGAGGTCATCATAAATGATGAGGACGTCTTTGCCCTGATGCATGAAGTATTCCGCGATGGAGACACCGGAGTATGGTGCCAGGTACTGCATCGGGGAGCCTTCGGATGCGCCTGCGTGGACGATGATGGAGTAGTCCATAGCGCCAGCCTGCTTCAGTCTTTCGTATACACGAACGACGTTGGAGTTTTTCTGGCCGATGGATACGTAAATACAAATAACGTTCTGACCCTTCTGGTTCAGAATGGTATCGATACCGATAGCGGTTTTACCGGTACCACGGTCACCGATGATAAGTTCACGCTGACCACGGCCGATCGGAACCATGGAGTCGATACTTTTGAGACCAGTCTGCAGCGGTACATTGACTGGCTGTCTGTCAGCAATGCCCGGTGCTTTAATTTCAATGTCGCGGAATTCGGCGGTCTTGATTTCGCCTTTGCCATCGATCGGCTGGCCCAGTGCATTGACAACGCGGCCGATAACAGCGTCCCCTACCGGGACCTGCATCAGACGGCCTGTTCTCTTGACTGTGTCGCCTTCCTTAATGGTTTCGGCGCGACCCAGAAGAACGGCACCTACGTTGCTTTCTTCCAGGTTAAGAGCCATGCCATATACGCCGTTAGGCAGTTCAAGCAGTTCGCCGGCCATGCAGTTTTCGAGCCCATAGATATGAGCGATACCGTCGCCGACTTCAAGAACCGTACCAACTTCATCGACATTGAGGTCTACTTTGTAGTTTTCAATCTGTTTTTTAATGACAGATGTAATTTCATCTGAACTGATTTTCATTTCCTAGAAGTCACCTCAATCTCTTTGCATCATAATAGCTTTCAGTGTCTGCAGCTGTCTGGCTACGGACCCATCGATCAGGCGGTCGCCCACTTGAACGGTGAAACCGCCAATCAGCGCCGTGTCCACTTTCTGCTTCATGAGAATCTTCTTCCCTGTAATTTCGGAGAGTTTCGCTTTCAATGCTTCCACCTGGGACTTGGTCATCGGGAGTGCGGAGGTCACCACAGCTTCTTCGATGCCCATGCCATGATGCGCAAGAGTCGTATATACGTCTACCATAGCGGGGAAGTCGGTAATGCGGTCTCTGTCGATTACGACATAGCAGAACTGCAGAACGACAGGCTGAACCTTATCTGCAAATAATTTCTTAATCGTATCTTTCTTGACATCCTTTGCAAGCAGAGGATGGAAAAGAAGCTCCTTCAGATCTGCATGTTCCTTGATGGCGTCTGCGATCAGGTGAAGTTCTTCTTCTGTTTTTTCCAAGCTGTTCTGTTCAGCAGCGATTTCATAGATGGCGCGACCGTATTTCTTTGCAAGGATTACGTTCTTATCCATGATTATTTACCTGCTTTTTTAGCATCCAGCTTTGCGATGCTTTCTGCGATGAGCCGGTCGTTGGCGTCCGGCGTCATGTTCTTGCTGATGATCTTGGCTGCAATATCGCAGGAAAGGACTGCCACCTGAGCCTTCAGATCTTCCAGAGCATCCTTGCGTTCTCTTTCGATCTGCTGGCTGGCCTGTTCCTTTGCTTTGGCGATAGATGCATGGGCTTCATCAATCTGTGCCTGCGCCTGCACCTTGGCTTCCTTGACTGCTTTGTCCACAATTTCCTGGGCTTTTGCCTGTGCGTCTTTCAGCTGGGCTTCGTAGCTGACTTTCAGTTCTTCAGCAGCAGCTTTGGACTGGGCAGCGCTGTCCAGGTCGTTTTTAATACGAGCTTTGCGGTCGTCGAGTACTTTGAGTACCGGCTTGTAGCAGAAAAAGCCAAGAATAGCACAGAGAATAATAAAGTTGAAGATCTGAATCAGCAGTGTACCATTCAGTTCTACCAATTCGTTCCCTCCTTCAAGGCTATTCCTTAATTATCGATCGATAAACAGGAATAATTATTTCAGGAATGGGTTAGCGAATACGAGTACGAGAGCGATAACGATAGCGATGATCGGAATAGATTCGATAAGGCCGATAGCTACGAGCATGTTGGTGAAGAGTTTGCCTGCCATTTCCGGCTGACGGGTCATGCCTTCGAGAGCTTTGCAAGCGGCTTTGGAGTCGGAGAATGCTGCTGCAAGAGCTGCAACTGCGGCAATGAGTGCTGCTGCGATAAGGGAATACTGTGCAACGATAGTCTGATCCATGATGTTAATTCCTCCTAGAGAATTATAAAATGTTTTGGCACTCTGCCCAATGGATTGGTCAGGCAGAGCCATGTGCTGATGCCGTTTGGACGGACGGTGCCGTACCGGTTTGAAGCGGCGGTGCGCTTTCCCTGTTTTCTGATGCCGGTCAGTCGATGCTTTCCTTCATGTATACAGATGTCAGGGTGGTGAAAATGTATGCCTGAACCAGACCGATGAATAACGAAACGGCGATCCAGATCATAGGTACAAGCCATGGGCAGAGGAAATACAGGATTTCCAGCAGAATTTCGCCTGCGAGAATGTTGCCGAATAGACGCATAGCCAGCGTAATTGGCTTAGAGACTTCTTCGAGCAGATTCATGACGACGAATACCGGGAACGGTTTGAAGAAATGGGAAAACCAGTGTCCAAACCCCTTGCACTTGATGAAGTAGAAGTGCGTGATGAGCGAGCAGGCAATTGCCAGACCCAGCGTGGTATTCACGTCATTCGTCGGGGACGCAGTCAGGTGTTCCGTCGGCAGAAGACCGATCTGGTTCGCGGTGAAGATGAAGAGGAACAGTGTCAGAAGGACGGTCGCTACCTGACGGTATTTCGACCCGACATTGCTTTCAAACTGAGAGCAAAGGCCTTCGATCACCATTTCGATCACATTCTGCCAGCCTCCCGGGATCAGGGATCTGCCTCTGGTCGCTGCAAATACGGCGATAAAGACGATGATGGCAGTAAGCCATGTGGTATAAAGCGTATCCATATTTACAGACATACCAAAGAGCTGCTCTACAACATGTGTACCCGTATGAAGATGCATATTCTCACCCCCTTTCTCTTACAAGGATATCAAGAAAACTACTCCTTAATTAAACCGACCAGCCGCTCCCCAAGAGTTGCAGCAGGCAGTGTAAGTAAGCCACCTAAATAGGCCAATATATTGAGCGGCGTGAAGATCACCGCTGCGCAGCTTGCGATCTCCAAAATAAAGCGGAGCATCGTGAATACCACAAGGCGGTGTCCGATGAAGTCCACTTCTCGCTTGTCTCTCTGCCACTGGTTAAACTTAACCAGCATGAGGCTGAAAAAAAAGATATGAAACAGGCAGCCTAACCCCCAGGCAATCGCATATGCCCAGCCCTGCCAGGCAAAGAGTATGCCTGCGCCGATGACAGCGATGACCAGAATGTACTGATTCATGCGCTTGGCATAGTGAGGAAAAGTCAAGTCGAAGTTCATATCATTTCTTACCTAATATCTGTGTAATTGCAGACCACAAACCGCCGACCGCTCCTAAGACAGAAAGCAGAATGAGTCCCCATGGATCGGTGCCCAGCCATTCATCGGCCTTGAGACCCGCCCATACGCCCAAAGCGATCGAGCTCAGCATGGTCAGACCTGCTCCTGATGCGACGGCAGCACTTCTCAGCGGATGCCAGTCATCGTCCTTCGGCAGCTTCCCCTTCTTATCCATCTGGTTTCTCGCTATGGTTTCTAAAAAAAGCATGTTAAAAGTAAAACATGCAAATGTACATGTACATTATAGCATAGGATTTTTTACTTGGCTATAAATTTAGTCGGTTTTTTATCACTTAATCCTTCGATGTAGAGAAGGGCATCTGCAATACGCTCTGCCGAATGGCCGTCTCCATATGGATTCACGGCTTCTGCCATGGCTTTGTACGCCTTCTCATCCGTCAAAAGCTCATAGGCCGCATGGAAGATCTTTTCTTCATCGGTGCCGACGAGCTTCACGGTACCTGCTTCGACCGCCTCCGGACGCTCGGTGGTATCACGAAGGACGAGAACAGGCTTGCCAAGGCTCGGGGCTTCTTCCTGAATGCCGCCCGAGTCGGTGAGGACGATGGCGCTTCTGGCCATCAGGTTTGTAAATGGTTCATATTCCATCGGTTCGACAAGATGAATGCCTGCCACGCCTTCGAGCTCTTCGGAAACGGCTTCACGCACGAGCGGATTTCTATGCACCGGGAAGACCACTTCGGTATCCGGCACGGCTTCCACCAGACGGCGGAGCGCACGGTAGACGTGGTGCATCGGAGCACCCAGATTTTCACGGCGGTGTGTCGTCACAAGGATCACACGCTTGTGCTCTTCGATGGCTTCGATCTCCGCATCCTCGAAATGGTAGTCCTTCTTGACGGTCGCAAGAAGAGCATCGATCACGGTATTGCCGACGACGTAGATGTTCTTATCGTCCTTGCTCTCGCGCAGGAGATTCCCTCTGGCCGTTTCCGTCGGGGCAAAATTCACATTCGAGAGGACGCCGGTCAGCTGACGGTTGGCTTCTTCCGGAAAGGGCGAAAGCAGGTTTCCGGTACGCAGGCCTGCCTCGACATGACCGATCTTGATCTGCTGATAGAAAGCGGCCAGCGCTGCGGTGAAGGTGGTCGTGGTATCTCCATGAACGAGCACGTAGTCGGGCTTCTCCTTCTTCAGCACATCTTCCAGCCCGCGGAGCACGCGGGCGGTGATGTCGTAGAGGGACTGCCCGCTCTTCATGATGTCCAGGTCGTAGTCCACCGGCAGATGGAAGAGATCGACCACCTGATCGAGCATCTCGCGGTGCTGCGCGGTGAGGCAGACCTTCGTATCAATGTCCGGCCGCTTCAAAAGCTCTTTTACGACGGGCGCCATCTTGATGGCTTCCGGCCGTGTCCCGAAAATCGTCATTACTTTGATCATGATTCTTGCATTCCTCTCTTTGTGTATTGGTTCAGGGTTAGCCTGTGGGACGTGCTGCCCACTGATTGTGGATGAAATCTTTGTCGAATGAGAAATGGTGGTGGCGGCGCATAAAAATATGGAAGCGCCGCAGAGTATAAATAGGGCGATGCCCGAAAGTCTGCAGGTAGCAGGTTTCCCGTTTTGAACTTTCCAATCATTGCCCACATGACCGCAAATGACAAAGATTTCTCGCTTCGCTCGAAATGACGACACGGGAGTCTAATGTCTCCCAGTCTCTTAGTCTCTAGTCACTCGAAGTCCCTAATCCCTAGCTACTAATCCCTAATCCCTAGTCGCTACTCTTTCTTTTTCTTCTGTTCCATCTGGTAGGGCGATGGGACGATCTCCTGCATGACACCGAGCTTTCTTGCCCAAAGGACGAAGAGTACGAGGGCGATGGCTACGATCGCGATGCCGATCCAAAGGGACAGGTGAATGACGATGAGCGCGATGCAGGAGAAGAAAGCCGTCAGCGCGTACATGACGAGCACGACCTGCTTTTGATTCAGCCCCTTGGCCAGCAAACGGTGATGCAGGTGGTTTTTATCCGGTGAGAAAATCGGCACACCGCTCGACTTTCTGCGGACGATCGCAAGGAGGGTATCGGTGATCGGCACGGTGAGCGCGAGAAGCGGCACGATGAGGACGGCTGTCGCTACTGTCTTCATCGAGCCCATGACGGACACAGCCGAGATGATATAGCCAAGGAACATGGAGCCGGTATCTCCCATAAAGATCTTCGCCGGGTTGAAGTTATACTGCAGAAAGGCAAGGCAGGCCCCTGTCATGGCGATCATGGCCGCTGCAGCCACCCACTGCCCCATCTGAAAGGCAAGGAGGGCGATGGCGATGGATGCGATCGTCGCAATGCCGGCTGCCAGACCGTCCAGGCCGTCAATCAGGTTCACCGTATTCACGAAGCCGATGATCCAGAAAATGGTGAGCGGCAGCGATATGATCTCCGGCAAATAAATAATGCCGAGGCGCGGCACGTCGATCCATTCGATATTGATATTGAAAATGACGACGGGGATGGCCGCAGCGATGATCTGCCCCAAGAGCTTTACCTTCGGCGGCAGGGAGTACACATCGTCAGCGATGCCGACCGCGATCAAAAATGTCGCTCCCACCATGATGCCGACCATCTCATAGGTAAAGCCGATGGTCGCGATCACGGAGACCATGAAGCCGGCGTAAATGGCCAGTCCCCCCAGACGCGGTATCAGTCCATGATGTACCTTGCGCGCATCCGGCTTGTCGACGGCGCCGATGCGGATGGCGAAGTTCTTCACCACCGGCGTCAGCACGAAGGTCACAGCCAGTGCCACAAGAAACGTGAACGCATAGGCGAACAACGTAACACCTCCTAATAGACAACATTTCAATGCTATTCTACCACAAAGCGCAAGAGAGGGCTAGAATGGAGTGCGTGGCCAGCGAAAGAGCAGTCTTCGAAGCATAGTCTCTTCTAGGGAAACACTGATTCAATCGTTGTCAGATTTCATTCTTGGATTTTTATACAGAGCAAGGAATCATCTGACGCGAATAGCGAGCTATTTAAGGAAGATGATGACGAAGCTATGTATAAAAATCCATATGAAATCCGGCTCTGCGATTGAATCAGCGTTTCCATAAAAGAGCACCGCCGGAGCCAAGGCTTAGCCTCTTAGCATAAGGTATGCTTAAATTATTTAATTAAGCATACTTGCATTTTCGATTTCGTATGGTATAATATGTATGAAGACGGAAGAGAATGTACGGATTCCACTCCGCCTTCACAATCTGTCCCGCTTTCCCCGAGCGGGATTCCCACTCCTTTATCTCCTTTTATTTTTACACTCTCACAGAAAAAGGCGGCTCGAAAGCCGCCTTTTTCTTGTGTACAGACTGATGAATGTGCTACAATGGCCGCAGGCGTGCTACGGTAGCTCGGGGCTTCCTGTTAATCGGGAAGGAGCTGAGTATCATGAGTACTTTTGAAACATTGTACCTGATGATTGCCTTCGCAACTCTCATTGTTATGATGTTGAAATAACATTTTCTTTCTGACATGAAAAAAGCCGCCTGATTAACAAGCGGTTTCCCCGTGTCAGCGGTCGGCCTTTCTCACCTTTAACATGATAGGGAGGCGCCGGGCGTTGGCAAATACCGTAGTACGCCTTCCATTTGTTTATATTATAGCATAGCCGTGCAAGCCCGGCTATGCTTTTTTATTTCATACCATCCACCGCTTGACACGTTCGGCAAAGGCTTTGAAGAGCGGATCCATCACCTTTTCCTCCATATTTTCCGGATGCCACTGGACGGTGGTGATGAGGTCATTCTTCACGCTCTCGGTCGCTTCGACGATGCCGTCTCTGCTTCTTGCCGTGACGCGGAGACCGTCAGCGAGCTTCTTGATGGCTTCGCGATGACGCGAATTCACGTAGAGCCCATCTCCCAAGACATCATGCAGGCGGCTTTCCGGATCGATCTCTATATAATGGGTCGCGATGTTTCCCGGCGCTTTCTGCATATGCTGGATGGTGGCCTTGGGATTCTGCGCCTGCATGTCCTGCCAGAGCTTGCCGCCCAAGGCGACATTCAGGATCTGATGGCCGCGGCAGATGCCGAGGATCGGCTTGTCCGCTTTGAGGCAGGCCTTGATGAGCCCGATCTCGAAAATATCTCTCTTCTCATAGGTCGGCCCGATGCACCAAAGCGGCTCTTCTCCGTAGAAACGGGGAGCGGGATTTGGCCCGCCGGATAGGACGAGTGCATCAAAGCTGTCCACATATTCCTCGGGGCCGGCATAGTCGTCATAGGCCAGAATGATGGGGAGCAGGCCGGCGCGCCCCAGTGCATTCAAAAGCGGACGCGGCGCATAGTCCGCCATTCTCTGATTGATCGGCTTCATATCCGCCAGAAGCGTGTCTGCTGTAACGGCGACGATGGGTTTACGCATAAGAAACTCCTTTAATGAATGGAAAATGACTAGTGACTAACGACTAGGGACTGGTATTGCGATTTATCAATTTTGGGGACTTAGTGAGAAGTGCGAAGTGTTTGAAGGGGCACACCATTCATAGAGCACTGCATTTTAGGATGCAGGAAACACGTATCGTCATTTCGAGCGAAGTCGAGAAATCTTTCTTGTAGACTGATAAACGATTCATGTGTGAAAGTAGGAATACATAGCAGCAAGGCGTCGGTTCCCTGCCAGTGCCTATGCGATACTGACCGCAGTGCAAGGGAAACGCTGATTCAATCGCAGAGTCAGATTTTACAAGAATTTTTATACATAGCTTCGTCATAACCTTCCTTAAATAGCTCGCTATTCGCGTCAGGTTATTCCTTGCTATCCATAAAAATTCAAGAGTAAAATCTGACAACGATTGAATCAGTGTTTCCCTAGAAAGATCCCTCGGCTACGCTCGGGATGACGATACGAGAAAGGGATACCCCAAAAAGTTTGAAAGCAGGGATGAGTAGCTAGGGATTAGGTGTCGCAAGTGACTGGTGACTAGTGACTGGCATGCCAGCTCATGGCATCGCCATTATTTATGCTTCGCGGCGCATTTCGTCATCCTGAGCGGAGTGAAATGTCGGATGTTCGATAATGTAAAGGCGGAACAGTGAGAACTGAGTCGAAGGATCTGGCACCGCACCACCATTTCGCATTTCGCATTTTTAATTCAAGCGACGCTTTCACACATAATCAAAAGGCAGCACGCCCCACAGGCTAACCCTCAAACCACTTACGAATATCTCTAAACAACATGTATTATACTAAAAAAGATGCTCCTTTCGAAGCATCTTTACGTTTAGATCATATCCAGATTTCTCATGATCTGCCCTAAGACCCCTTTGAAGATGCGCATATCGCTTTCCGATACGCCTTCGTAGAATGTCTTGTCCAGATCCTTGGCCGCCTGACGGCTCGCCTGTTCGACCTGCTTGGCCTTTTCTGTCAGGAAGAGACGGTACTTTCTCGCATCTTCCGGCACACGCTCCTTGCGCACAAGGCCCTTGTCGATCATGGACTTCACCATGACTGTGATGGTGGGATTCGTCAGGTGCAGATGTTCTTCCAGCGTCTTCTGTGTGACCAGATCCTTCTTGTGGGTAGAAAGATAGGCTATGATCAGAGACTGGCGCGCAGTCAAGCCAAACTTCTGCATGATACCGGACTGCTTGAGGAGCATTCTCTTATGCGCCTGACCCAGATTGTAGGTCAGCCCCAGCTTGTCGCTCTTATTTAAATCTTCCGGTTTTAAATGGATCTGTCTCTTCATACCCCTCACCTTGCCGCTGTCTAAAACAGATAAACGAACACCTGAATTTCACGAACCATATTTTTATATATTATACACTATTTTTGGCCCTCAGTCACATTAGAAATTATATATAATATGCTGATCCGGAATGATCACACCGGAAGAGGGCTCTTGTCCTGTGTGACCGTTTTCCTGCATTCGGAGACGCTCCATCGATCGTCCCTGTCGATGCCCGCGCGGTACTCCTTCTCTCCGGATGAGATCAGGAAATAGACCTCCCCCATCGACTCCTCACGTACCACGGAAAAGCGGTCAGCCCCGGGAAGATGCCCCCGCCAGACCACGCAGCCATTCTGACGAATGGAAAGCTCCGTCATCTGGTGTTCCACCGTCAAATGGAACTCGATCAGCCGGCCGAAGCCATCATTGAAATAGAGCGTCGTCTCATCATGCATCCACCGGTCGCCTGTGATATGGGACGAATACTGATACTCTACGGCATTCCCCATCGCAAGATCGTTTCCCCCTGCAGCTGCGAAAACGGCTTCCGGCAGCAGGAGAAGCGCCAGAAGAAAGGCAAGTCGTTTCTTTCTCTCCACGCCAACCCTCTCTAAATATTTCATAAACAAATTTCAAAAGTTTGTATCTATATTATAAACCAATGACCGCTTTTCGGATAGCCCGCCGCCTGCCATGTCAAATTCCATAGATACCTACATAGTATCGGAGATATTCCTGTTTTTCATAAGTCGCTATAGAAAAAATCTATCAGGAATATTTCAGATGATCCCTCTTCCCAAAGTGCAGCCCCCTCCTCCCGCGACGAAGATGAAAAACCAGACGGTCCTCTTTCCCGGATAAGGGGCGGCCCGGCCATGGGAAGGTGCCACCGGCCATCGGCTGCTCAAATGTTTCTATATCCCCCAATTGATATATGCTATAATAATAGCAGGAGTGAATATTCCATCGGATTCCCGATGATCCTATTTTTTGAAAGGAGATTTCCTATGAACTCGTTCAACAACGACATGGCCTGGGAGCGGGAGAAATCCCTCTCCATCAATATGCCCGGCCTCATGAAAGACATCTATCTCTGGGTCGCTATTGCCCTTGCCATCACCGGCTTCACCGCTTACACCGTAGCAGGCAGCCCGATGCTGCTCTCTCTGGTCTTCGCCGGCAAATTCACGATGTGGGCGCTCCTCATCGCGACGGTCGCCCTCGTATGGCACCTTTCTTCCGCGGTTGCCCGCATGTCTCTCAAAAAAGCGGCGGCCATGTACATCATCTATGCCGTCCTGAACGGTGCGATGATGGCCTCCATTTTCCTTGTTTACACCATGACCTCTATCGCGAGCGTCTTCTTCATCACCGCAGGCACCTTCGCTGTCATGTCTGCCTATGGCTACCTCACGAAGACTGACCTTTCGAAGATGGGCAATCTGTGCCTCATGGGGCTTTTCGGACTCATCATCGCTACCGTGGTGAATCTTTTCCTTGATAACTCTTTCCTGGAAATGATCCTCGCCTACGCAGGCATCCTGATCTTCGTCGGCCTCACCGCTTATGATACGAAGCGCATCCGCGAGATCGCTTTCGCCAACAACACGAATACCACCGATGAAGGTGTGAAGCTCGCCATCCTCTGCGCGCTCACCCTCTACCTCGACTTCATCAATCTCTTTATCTACATGCTTCGGATCTTCGGAGAGAAAAAGTAACCACCTAGGCATCAGACTTTTCTCAGAGATCATCTGGCAGGATGACAAAAGGGGCTGTGAAGAAATGAATCCTCATTTCTTCACAGCTCCTTTTTACTTTGCTTTCATTTGGTTCAGGGTTCAAGGTTCAGGGTTCAGGGTTCAGGTGGCTGCTTCGCCGCCTTTTTTTAGAAGATGGTATTCTCGTATCGCAGCCTTCCCCTCTAGGGGAAGGTGCCCGAAAGGGGCGGATAGGGTGACTATGGCATGAAAGACAGCTGGGATAAGGTTTCCCGCTCACTCCTATGAGAGCTGCAAGTCCCCCGCGGCAGATGGAACGCGAAAATGAGATGATCGTTATTTCACATCGTCTTTTTTATTGCAATTTGTAAAAATCGATATCACCCGCCTTCGGCTCCAGCGTGCGGCTCCCGCCGCTTTCTTTGCCATCACAAAAAGCCGCCATGAAGATATCACAGCGGCTTCTCTGACGCATCAAACGCAAGAAGCCATTGGCACCTTCGTGCCGATGGCTTCTTTCTCGTTCCAATGAATATGCGTATAGTACAGCGCGAAAAGGGGATCCGTAACGGGAAAGGTCGTCGCCGCGGTGGAAATCACCGGTCACGCCAACCCCGTCACTTCGTCTCTTTCTCTTCTTCCGGCTTTTCCTCTACGGGAGCGGCTTCCTCTGCTGCCGGTGCTTCCTCTGCGGAAGGCTCTTCCTTCCCTGCTCCGCTCTCTTCTGCGGCAGGCTCTTCGGATACCGCTTCTTCTACCACTGTCTCTTCTGCCGCTGTCTCTTCTTGGACAGCTTCGGAAGACGCCTCCTCAGTCTTCGGCGCTTCCTCCTCCGGCTCGACAGCCGGATAAGCATAGCCGGGGACGATGGGAGCCTTCAGATTTTCCAGCGCATCGATGGATGCCAGCGCAAGCTCCAGATCCTTTCGGATCTTGCTCACGTAGTTCTTCATATTTCCTTCCGTATGGATCATGGTCTCAGCCAGGCGGCGGCGATAGTCCTCCGCGTCCTTCACCTGTCTGTCTCCTTCCATCTTGGCATTGGAGATCAGGATATCCGCATTTCTCTTCGCGTTCTTCTTGACGTTCTCAGCGGTATCCTTGGCAAGCTGGAGCGTCGCCGTCATGGTATCCGAGATCCTCTCATAGTTGGAGAGCTTCAATTTCATCTGGTCCATTTCTTCTTCCATCTCGCGATGCTCACGATAGATCTGCTCGTAATCAGTGACGATCTGGCGCAGGAAATCATTGACCTCTTCCTCGCTGTAGCCGCGCAGGCCTTTGGAGAAAGTTTTATTATGAATGTCCATTGGTGTAATCATAGCTTTGCCTCCTTGGGGAACTTTCTTCTATTGTACTTGCTTTGCGCTGTTTAGGCAAGGAGCGGGGAAAAACGTCGTATGTTAAGGAAACGCCGAACTTAATAGCCTTCCCCTCGAGGAGAAGGTGCCCCGAAGGGGCGGATAGGGCACTGGCGGCATGAAAGACAGATGAGGAAAGCGGAACAGCGCGGCACATGTGGGGAAAGCATGAGTCCCTGACCGCAAGCAAAAAAGATTTCTCGCTTCGCTCGAAATGACAAAGCGAGCGTCTGATGTCTCCCAGTCTCTTAGTCACTTCACACCGGTCACGCGCCTGATAAATTCACTCACCGCATCCAGCCCTTTTCTCAGTACGTCCGCCTCATGGCCGTAGCCGACACGGAAAGAGAATGGTTCATCGAAGCAGTCGCCGGGGACACAGAAGGCGCCTGTCTCCTCATACATGCGGCGGCAGAGATCGCGCGAGCCGATGGGAAGATCGTAATGCACAAGTGCCATGGTACCGGCAGTCGGTCTCACGTAAGAGACATGCGGCTCCCCCTTCACCCAGGCATCCAGAATGGGAAGATTGGCTACCAGAATGGCGCGGTTTCTCGCGAGGATCTTTTCTTTGTGCGCCAAGGCGAGCGCCGCGATCTCCTCATCGAAGAGCCCGCAGCTCACAAGGTCATAGTCCCGCACACGGCGAAACTGGGCGAGCGCCTGCCGATCATGGGTCGCAAGCCAGCCGAGACGAAGCCCGGCCAGCGAAAAGGCCTTCGACATCGATCCGGTCGCGATCCCCTTCTCATAGAGGTCGCAAACGGAGGGAGCGAGAGCTCCGTCGATGGAAACGCCGCTGTACACCTCATCGCAAAAAAGGTATGCGCCACTCTGACGCGCGATGGTGACGATGTCCTTCATCATGTCCGATGGGATCAGCGTGCCCGTCGGGTTGTTCGGATTGTTGAGGCAGATCATGCGCACGCCGCGCGCCGCTGCCTGCGAAAGCTCATCAAGGTCCGGCAGATAGCCGTTCTCTCTTCGAAGGCGCAGCACCGTCACCTCCGCCCCGAGCGCTTCCGGTGCAGAGTAAAACTGCTGATAGCTGGGAGAGAATGCGATCACACGGTCTCCCGGGCGGATGAGGGAGAAGAAGATGTGCTGGTTTCCGCCCGTCGCACCATGCTCCGTCAGGATCTCCTCCGGGCGGATACTCAGATAGAGACGGCTGATCTCCTTCTTGACCTTCTCCGAGCCGAAGATGGTGCCGTATGTCTGCTCTCTTTCAAAAAAGCGATCCATAAAATCTGTGCGATCCTCGCCCGCCAGCGAAAAAAGCTCTGCGAGCGAGAGAGGCTTCGCACAGGTGTCCGTGATATTGTACTTGGCGCCTTCTTCGTACTGGTCCATCCAGCTTTCGACGCCGAACTGTGAAACGATCATAGGGATACTCCGTAAAAATATGAGTGACTAGGGTTCAGGGTTCAGGGTAAGGGGCGGCTCGCCCCTTGGGCTAACCCTCTTCGCTCTCCCAATTCTTACACACATCGACCCAGCCCAGAGCTTTGGATGAGGACTCGAGCTCGGGAATCGAGAGGCGTACAGCGCTGTGGTCTGTGCCTGCGGCTGGATATACGATATCAAAACGCTTCAAAGACACATCCAGATAGACAGGCACGCCCTCCGGCAGGCAGAAGGGACACACACCGCCGGGGCGGTGACCGATGTACTTCTCACAATCGACGCCGGGGATCATCTTCGCCTTCTTGTGAAAGCTCATCTTGAATTTGTGATTATCCACCCTTGCATCTCCCGCCACGACGATGATGAGCGGCTTGTCATCCAAGAGGAAGGACATCGTTTTCGCGATACGCGCCTCCTCCGTCCCGAGCGCCTGCGCCGCCAGCGCTACCGTCGCCGATGACTCCTCAAGATCCATACAGCGATCCCCCATGCCGAGGGTCTCAAAATATTCTTTTACTTTTTCAAAGGACATCGTATGCACTTCTTTCGTATAAATAGGGGACTGGTGACTAGTGACTGGTAGCTGGGGATTAGGGACTAGGGACTAGGGATTAGGATCCGCGAGTGGCTGGTAGCTGGGGACTAGGGACTGGTGACTGGTGGCTCTCTCGCACTGTCATTTCGAGCAGAGCGAGAAATCTTTGTCATTCGCGGCGAGGGACTTACGCTTTTTCCACATGTGCCGCGCTGTTCCGCTTTCCGCATCTGTCTTTCCTGCCGCCTGTGCCCTATCCGCCCCTATGGGGCACCTTCCCCTCGAGGGGAAGGCTGACGATACGAGGGAAACCTATCTCCGCAGACCTTCGGGCATCGCTTCATATATACTCGCGGCGAAGCCGCCACCACCATTTCTCATTTCTCATTTCCCATTTCTCATTTCTCATTCAAGCGAGGCTTCCATCCCCAATGAAGGGACAGTACGCCCCATGGGCTGACCCTCCCCACTTCATTTACAACAAAGAGCTGTGCGCTGCACAGCTCCCTTTTTTATTTCTTTCCTTTTTTGACGACCGTCTTTGCTTCCGGTTTCGCATCCGCCTTGCCACGGCCGAGGCTGCCGGTCTTTGCCAGCTTCTTCGCCGTCATGTACCAGGCCGGAGACTTGTCCGTGCACTTATTCTGCTTCACCGTAGGATCATTCGGATACTGTTTCTTATAGTTTTCCATCGCACGGCGCGCATTTACCTTCTCATCCTTGGAAATGGTCTCGAAGGAGAATCCCACCTTCCATGCAAAGACGAGCATCGCGGCCGGGTAGAGTGCAAGCGGATACACTTCGCAGAAGACGCAGGCCGCGATGAGCGCAAGCCCGCCCACGATAGAGAGCACCGAGACACCGGTCTGCACCATGACAGTCTTTCTGAAGTCCGCATCCATGTGCGCGAGCCAGATATTTCCGCTCGAAAGGAAGTAGTGGACGAACTCCTGATTCCGAAGCATCCTGTCCCGCTTGTTATGTGCAAGGATCTGCTGCACGATGTCCGCCACATTTTTCTTGAAGCGCATGGTGCGGTAATTGAATACGACGAGGAGCGTCGTGATGAGAGCGATAAAGATGATACTGCTGGTGGATCCTTCCATGATATGTCTCCTTTGCTGAGTTGTTCTTTCTATTATAAGGGGCAAAGGGGAAATCAGCAAGGGGCGAGAGAGCGCGCAGGGCGTGCGCCCTTTCCCACACGTCTCACTTCTAGGCCCGCACCATCCCCACTTGGATGCCCAGCCGATTCGCTTCGCCCGCCTTCATCTCCAGACACCCTTTCGCACGGAGGCAGGCGGAGAGGCCAAGCCACGGCGCAAGATGAGGGACGACCTTCACCACGCGGCCTTCTCCATCGAAATACACCGCATCGATCGCAAAACGCATGAAGCACATGTGGATGCTGTTCGTCTTCTCGAGGTACAGTCCACGTCCTTCATCAAGGGGCGCACGGAGCATGAGGCCTTTGAACCGCGCCCACCACGAGCGCGCGATTTCTACGGTGAGAGAGACGGAGCGGTCAGTATTGGCGAGGATCCATGTTTCGGTCATAAGGGGCTCCTTTCGAAAATACAGTTGACGGGTTCAGGATCAGTCCATGGGGCGGGCTGTCCCTTGATTGTGTATGAAAACCTCGCATGAATTAGAAATTAGAAATGAGAAATGCGAAATGATGGTGCGGCGCATAAAATATAGAAGCGCCGCGGAGTATAGATGGTGGCGATGCCCGAAGGTGGCATTTCAGTCACTAGTCACTCGAGGCTCCTAGTCACTAGTCACCAGCCCCTCTTTCAAACCGCACCAACCAAAAATAACTGCCAGCTCACGCTGCCAGTTATTTTTTCCCCATGGTTTCCATGAGAGAGAGGAGCGATGGCAGGAGCGCCACCACGAAGATCGCAGGGAAAATGCAGAATACGAGCGGGAAGACCATCTTGACCGGCGCCTTCATCGCCTTCGTCCGCGCTCGCTGGCGGCGGACATTTCTCATATTGTCAGCCTGGATCGTCAGCGTATCCGACATGGAAGCGCCGAGACGCTCCGACTGCGTGACGGACATGACGAAGAGGTACACATCCTGCACATCACAGCGCTTCGCCATGAACTGCATCGAGCGGCGGCGGGTCATCCCCATGCGTACATCACGGAGCATACGGGAAAGCTCATCGATCAAGGGCCCCTTCATGCGCTCGACGACCTTGCGAAGCGCCGCATCGAAGGAGAGCCCTGCCTGCACAGAGATCGCCAGAAGGTCCAGCACATCCGGCAGCTGCTGCATGATGAGAGACTGGCGCTTCTTGATGATATGATTCAGGACACCAAAAGGGAGAAGCGCCCCCATGAATCCCCAGCCAAGAACGATGAGGAAGAACTGCGGCGCTGTATAGACGCCCCGCCCCGCATACCCAAAGCCGAGGGCGAGACCGAGCGCAAGGCACAGAAACCAAAGGCCGGCGAAATGAGCGACCTTCCACACGCCCTGCTTGCCGGCGAGCATGATGCGCCGCTCCATGAGCTTCGGAATCGCCGCCGGAGCGAAGTAGGAGAGCGTATCCATCAGATCGCCCAGCACACGGCCGACCGTACGCTGCAGGAAGGGGATCTTCCGAAGATCATCCGGATCCACCATCTCTTCTTCGGCAAAAGGATCCATAAACTGATCCAGACGCCGCTGCATCTCACGTTGCGAGTCCGACTGGCGAAGTACGATGAGCGTCATCATGATAAAAACAAATAAGGAGATCGCGATCGCGATAGAAAATGCAAGCATGGAGTGTCACCTCGATTCGAGGAATGAGGAATGAGGAATGAGAAATGAGAAATGAAGGTGGCGGCTGCGCCGCGAATATTTATAGGGCGATGCCCGATTAAGAATCATTCTCGCCCCTTCCTCTGGAAGGGGCAGACGAGCGAAGCGAGGCGGGGTTAGCATCCCCGCGTGTGAAAATACCGCTTCGAGAGCCAACCTCCGCCCCTTCGGGACACCTCCTTCCAAAGGAAGGAGGAAGAAAAGAGGAGTGTGTTGACTGGTAACTAGGGCTCAAGGCTGAGGTAGCGGCTGCGCCGAGATCGAGGGCTCAGGTCGCAGCTGTTCTGGCATTCGTTATCTCACATACGACGTTTCTCGCCGCTCAGGATGACGAAACGGGGCGATGCCCGAAAATCTGCAAGGAAGATTTCTCGACTTCGCTCGAAATGACGACGGCGCGAAGCGCTATCAAAATTTTGCGGCGCTTTTGATTTTTATGCGCCGCGCCACAACCCTGAACCCGCCAACCTGAACCCTGAACCCTTTACGTCATACTGTATGCAGCATGAATGAGCCTGCCGCTCAGAGCCCGTCTCATTCTTCCCAGTCCCCTTCCGGCGCGCGGCCGAAGAGATCCTTCGGTGCGTCTACGCCGTGGATCTTAAACTTGCTGAGAAACTGCGGCTGCAGGCCAGTATACACGAAGGAGCCCTGCGACTTGCCGTTTTCATCGAAGCCGGTCTGGTGGTAGCGAAAAAGGTCCTGCAGGACGATCACATTCCCTTCCATCTGCTGCACTTCGGTGATGTAGGTGATCTTGCGGGAACCGTCCTGAATACGGGACTGATGAATGATGAGATCGAGCGCGGAGGAGATCTGGCTGCGGATCGCCGTGACCGGCAGATCGAAGCCGCTCATAAGGACCATCGTTTCCAGACGCGAGAGCACATCGCGCGGACTGTTCGCATGTGCGGTCGTGAGCGAGCCGTCATGGCCGGTATTCATCGCCTGCAGCATATCGAGCGCCTCGCCGCCTCTGACTTCGCCGACGATGATGCGGTCCGGGCGCATACGGAGAGCATTCTTCACAAGATCTCTGATCGTGACCGCCCCCTTGCCCTCTATATTCGGCGGACGGGACTCGAGCGTCACGACATGCGGCTGCTCAAGGCGGAGCTCGGCGGCATCTTCGATGGTGACGATGCGTTCATCAGAGGGGATGAAGGAAGAAAGTACATTCAGCGTGGTCGTCTTACCGGAGCCGGTACCGCCGCTGACCATGATGTTCAGCTTCGCCTTGACACAGGCGCGCAGGAATGAGGCCATCTGCTCCGACAGGGTACCATAGGCGATCAGATCCTCGATCAAGAGCGGTATCCGGGAGAATTTACGGATCGTCACGCACGGCCCGGACAGAGAAAGCGGCGGGATGACGATATTGACACGAGAACCGTCTTCGAGACGCGCATCGACGATCGGCGATGCTTCATCGACGTGACGGCCCAGCGGCGACACGATCTTCTCGATGATCGCCATCAGGTGTGCCTGATCCTGAAAACGAGCCTGCGTCAGATGGATCTTGCCCATCTTTTCCACATAGATCTTCTTCGGCCCGTTGATCATGATCTCCGTCACGGCATCATCCTTCAGGAATGGCTCGATCGGACCAAGCCCCAGGATCTCATCACAGATATCCGATACCAGACGCGAACGCTCGCCGCGCGGAACGGCAAAGGGATCCTCCTCGACCACACGCTGTACATAGCGGGTGATGACCGCCTCGACCTCCTGGCGCGTATGCCTGCCGTCCAAGACCTGCTGCTGCTCAGCGGTCATGTCATCGACGATACGCCGGTGAATTCCGTTTTTCAGCTCCTGGTATCCCTCTTCGTGGGCGTTATTCGTCCGGCCGGCAAATATAGCGGCCTGTTCTTTTTTCTCGGTGCCGTCACGGCGGCCAAGACGTTCCAGAAGTTTCAAAGTCTTCACCTTCCTTGGGGATTTGTTTATGGGTTTGCGGAGTTATTAAGATAAGCGGTAACAAGTTCCCCCTTAGAGAAGGGGGCGGCCAAAGGCCGGGATGGACTGCCCCGAAGGGGCAGCATTCTGCAAAGCGGTAAACCTGTCATATGAATCTATCGGTGAAACTTCTATCTCTGATAGATTGGGAAACGCTGATTAAATCGCAGAGTCAGATTATACAAGAATTTTTATACATAGCTTCGTCATAGCCTTCCTTAAATAGCTCGCTATTCGCGTCAGGTTATTCCTCGCTATGCATAAAAATTCAAGAGTAAAATCTGACAACGATTTAATCAGTGTTTCCCTTGTTACCGCTACGATGAATTGTGCCTCTTCGAGGCACTCTATCCTGCGCCTTTGGCGCGCCCCTTCTTCAAGGGGCTACCCATTAGGTGCTTGTCTTCGTTGTCTCATCATACATGAAGCAGTTGACCACATACTCTGTCGGCATGCCGACGACGTTTTGCATATAATTCACAAATGACACATCACTCTTGGTAAGTTCAAGTTTGAGCGTCGCATGGACAGCGTTTTCCGGCTTTTCCTTTTTATCATTGGTAGCAACCACCTGCACGCCAACGGCATCCGGCACATACAGATGCGTGATGATGTTCTGCTCTTTCAAAATTTGATTGTATTTGTCCTCGATGATCTGGTAATTATCTGTTTTCGGTTGTGAAGGATCTGCGCTTTCTGTATAACGCCCCACCACCGCCGCTTCGCGCGCCGCATTTCTCACGATGCCCTGCACGGTCTGGTAATCCCCGAACATGAAGCCGCAATAGATGATCCCACAGAGAACGAGGAGAAAGATCGGCAGCAGCAGTGCAAACTCGACGATATCCTGCCCTTTTTGTCGCTTCATGATGCTTCGTTTCTCCTTTCGTGGGAATGATGACTGGTGACTAGTGACTGGGGATTAGGGATTGGGGATTAGGAGTGACTGGTGACTAGAGATTAGTAGCTAGGGATTAGTGGCTAGGGATTAGAAGCCTCGAGTGACTAGTGACTTGTGACTGGGGCGATTAAATATCACTTTCGGACATCGCCCCAATATATATTCGCGGCGAAGCCGCCACCTTCACTCCTCACTCCTCATTCCTCATTCGAGCAAAGCTTTCATCCCCAATCAAGGGACATCACGTTCCCGGAGCTAACTCTGAACCCATCAACCTGAACCCGACAACCCCTATACCTTGATATCTACGATCTTATGAATGATGAAGAAGCCTATGACTTCCATCACGAGGGCGACACCGATCGCGATCTGACCTATGCGTGTCGTGAGGAGCGGGCGCATATATTCCGGCGACATGATGTACATGAAGAGCCCCATCGCGATCGGAAGAGCGGCAAGGATCATGCCTGCCATACGCCCCTGCGCAGTCAGTGTCTTGATCTCGCCGCGCAGCCGGATGCGGTCTAAGATGGTATCGCGGATGATATCAATGATGTCGGCAAGATTTCCGCCGACCTGCTGCTGGATGAGCACCGCCGTGACGATGAGAGAGAAGTCAGGACTGCCCACACGCCTGTCCATCTCCGTCAGCGCACGGTCCAAAGGCTTCCCCAGATTCGTCTCGCGAAGGACACGGGCAAATTCCGTGCTGACGGGCGGCTTCATTTCCTTGGAAATGATCTCGATCGTCTGCAGGAAAGAGAAGCCCGCCCTCAGAGAATTGGAGACCAGCGTCAGGCAGTCAGCCATCTGGTAGAGAAACGCCTTCAGCCGCTTGTCGATCCGGTATTTCACATAGCCCCACGGGAAAAGGAAAACGAGGAGGGCAAAGAGCAGCGCAGCGCCGCCCTCCCCTGTGACCAGGAGTACCATGAGAAAAGCAAGAATGCTTACCCCGAAGGAGATCGCGACCATTTCAAAGCCGAGCAGCGGCAGTCCTGCGCGATGCATCATGAGATCGAGCTTCGAAGCGGTCTTCCTTCCCCCGACCCTTCGCATGCGCTTGCGGAAGGCATGGCGGAGCTTCTGCCCGGTCGAGATCTGCTCCTCTTCCGTCTCCTTCACATCGAGATAGTCCGCATACTGCTGCAGACGCTCAGACACCTCCTGCTTCTTTTTCAGTGCATGACCGAGCAGGAAGAACAGGATGAAAAAGAAAAGAAAGGCGCAAAACAGCGAGATGATAAAGATCATAGATGGTTTGCTCCTTTCTTGGAAATCAGGGTTGCGGGCGAGTGGCTAGGGATCAGGGACGCTAACATCCAGTGAGACGCCATTTCGAGCGAAGCGAGATGAGGCATGCCAGCGGTATCTCTCTTTGCGGAATTGTCCATTTTACAGAAATTCAACACTTACATTGACTACCGCTATCCTGCCCCCCTCAGCCCTTCGGGCAGCTCCCCCGATGGGGAGCCAAGAGGATTCGGCGATTTCCGTCATCTCGCAAACACCTTGCTTCCCCCTTCGGGGGAAGTGCCGAAGGCAATAGGGGCATGCTAGCGGTTATCGAACAATGTGGGATATACCGTAGTGCTGCCCCCTCTCCAGAAGCCTGCTCAGTTGGGGAAAAATACCTAATCCCTAGCTACTAGTCACCAGTCACTACTTACTAATGATCTTCTCTGCGAGCGCATCGACGGCCTTGGCAAAGGGGCTGCCGGGATCTTCGTCTACGACGAGGCGGCCATTATCAGCCGCCTCCGAGACACGGACATATTCATTCGGGATGATGGCTGCGACAGGATAGCCCAGCTCCTTGGAGAGACGCTCCTTCTCCGCGTCGTCAAACGGCGAGACACGGGTGAAGAGCGGATAGACGCGCTCCCGATAGTCGTCCCATGCCTTGAAGATCTCCAGTGCGCGCTTCATATGCATCGTCTCGTAGCCGCCATTGTACATCGCCATCAGAACTGTCTCATCGGAGAGCTCACAGGCCGTCGCGGAAATATCGGAAAACCCCGAAGGCAGATCGATCAGAACGTAGCTGTAGAGGCTCCGCGTCATATGGATGAGCTGCGTCAGCGCATCCAGTGTGACAGACTCCGCAAGATCCGGCTTTGCCGGCCCGCAGAGCACCTGCAGATTCCTTCTGGCATCGATGAAGTACGACTTCAGCGTCACCGGCGAGAGGAACTTGATATCCCGCACCGCTTCGACCAGGGTCGTTTGCGGATTCAGATTGAAAAAGACCGCCATATCACCGAACTGCAGGTCACAGTCAAGGATCGCGACAGGCTCTCCCGTCTTCTTGGCGATGCTCGCGGCGAGATTGGAGATCAATGTCGTTTTGCCGCTCTTTCCCTTCGGGCTGAAGAAGGAGATCACACGCGCAGACGAGCGCAGCGAGGCGCGGTCCGCATTCCTGACCGCCGCCTGCAGCTCATCCGGCGTGAACGGCTTGATCATATACCCCTGCGCGCCGCCGCGCAGCAGCCTAGCCTGCGCCTCCGAGTCCCAGCGGCGGGAGAGACAGATGATCAGGGCCTGCCCGCAATTCTTCTTGAGATCGGAAAGCAGACTGATATTGGGCTCGCAGTCGATATCCAGAAGGATCAGATTCGGACTGAATGCCTGCATCTGCCCCAGAGCATCGCCCGCGGTCTGATACCTCGCCGACAGCTCGAAGCCCGGGCTGTTTCTGATCACGCTCGACAGCCGCTCAAGCATCATGCGGTTGTTCTCGATGAGGACTGTACGATAAGACAAATGAAAGCACCTCCTTGAATGATAAGGAAATTTCCGGTTGATGGTCAGGGTTAACCCCTGAGGCGGCTCGCCCTTTGATTACGTTTGAAAGTTTCGATTGAATGAGAAATGGTAGTGGCGGCGCGTAAGAAATCAAAGCACATGTGAAATTGGCACTTCTCGCATCGTCATTCCGAGCGAAGCCGAGGAATCTTTGTTGTATTCGTTATATCTGACTGCTGCATCCAATCACTTTGCATAAAACACGATTCTCCATCATACGATGTTTCCCATTTCTTGCTATCGAACATTCGGCGCTTCACCGCAAACGAAAAAAGATTCCTCCACTTCGGTCGGAATGACGTTACGGGAGTACCATTCCCTCACACATCCCGTACACGATACGAATGAGGATACACGCGAAGCGCTATCTATACTCCGCGGCGCTTAGATCCTTCGACTCAGTTCTCATGCTTTAGATAAGCCATTCTCTAACATACGACGTTTTTCTCCGCTCAGGATGACGAAATGCGCCGCACCACAACCTTGAACCTTCTGAACCTGCCTTATCACGAGAACAGTCTCGACAGCCAGCCGCCCTCTTGTGACTTTTGCGGCGAGGCGGTGTCTTCTTCATAGGTATCCACCATGGTGCGGATGCCTTTGGCAAGCGGCGTGTCCTTCGCCGAAAGGACGAGGGGGACGCCGGTCTTGATGGATTCGGCGGCCGTTTGGAAATCGTTCGGGATGACGTAGTGGAACTGGTGGCCTAGGATCGCTTCGACATCCTTGACATTGATGCGGGTGCGCGCATTCGAACGGTTCAGGACGTAGCGGATCTTATTGTCATCATAGCCGAGCTCTTTCAGGGCATCCGAGCCGCGCTTCATGTTCTTGATGGTCGGGATGAAGTCGACGATGCCGATGAAGTCGATCACCGTCGAAAGATCCATGAGGGAGAGATTGAGCGCACTGAAGGTCGATGTCGTATCGATGATGAGGTAGTCATACTCGAGCTGGAGCTGTACGACGAGGTCACGGATGAGCGTCGTGTCAAGGTTGTACGCCTCTTCGAGGAGCTTCGGATTCGCCATCACATCGAAGGAGACGCCGCCGGAGGAGAAGGGCGTCAGATACTCGGCGGCTACGGTGTCATCCGGATGCTCGCGCATGGATCTCTCCGCGTCTGCGATCGTCTTCTCCGGCGTGAGCTTGAGCGCACTCGCCACGTCTCCGAACTGCAGATCCAGATCGATCAGACAGACGGTGTGACGGCTCTTTGCCAGCTCTGCCGCCATATTGATGGCGATGAGCGTCTTTCCCACGGCGTACGCCGTGCTGAATACAGTAATGATCGTGCCTTTGCGGCCTACCATAGACATCACGCCTCCTTCGGGGATGTTGGTTGTTGCTGGTTGTTAGTTATTGGTTATTGGTTATTTGGGCGGATTCGACGAGAGGTTCGGCGGGTTCTGAAGGTTCTATGGGTTCAACGGGGGGTGGTGCGGCGCATAAAAATGGAAAAGCGCCGCAAAATTTTTAGTTTTAGAAAAACACGTTGTTCACACAAGATGAGAACCCCTTTGAACCTATAGAACCTATAGAACCCGTTGAACCTGTCTACCAAAGTAGATACCATCGAGAAGAGACAGCCCAGCGGCTGCCCCTTCTCAATGGCACCTGCTATGCAGCAAGTACCATTGTAGTCGTTACGGCGTTTTCTCCGTAGAGTTGCTAGCAGCCTTTTCCATCAGGCTTGTGGAATTGCTAAAGACCGCATTGATCTTGCCGGCCAACTCAGACTGGTTGTAGATCAGCCAGCCAATGCCGACGATGATCGCCAGCATCAGTGCGTATTCGACCATGTCCTGGCCTTTTTCGCCGAGTACCGGTCTGACATAGTAGTCATAGATCTGTTTTGCTCTGTTCATCATAATGATTTCACCTCCTTTTCGTGAAATGTATAGAAACGGAATCTATAAAAAGTCTCAGAGGACTCTTTATCAGAATGAAGGTTGAAGGTTCAAGGTTCAAGGTTCAAGGTTCAGGGTTCAGGGTTCAGGGTTAGCCCACGGGACGTACGTCCTTTGATTGCGTTTGAAAGCCTCGTTTGAATGAGAAATTAGAAATGAGAAATGCGAAATGGTGGTGCGGCGCATTTCGTCATCCTGAGCGGAGAAAAACGTCGTGTGTTAAAAAATAGCTTATCTGAAATATGAGAACTGAGTCGAAGGATCTAAGCGCCGCGAAGTTTCGATAGCGTTTCGCGCGCATCGTCATTTCGAGCATAGCCCTCGATCTTTATTGCAGAACGCTCATCGCCTGATGTGAGGCAGCACCAAGACATCGTTTCCCCTCAACGCATACACGCTGATTCCCGCAGTGCAAGAAAGATCCCTCGGCTGCGCTCGGGATGACGATGCCGGAGAAATCCCAGTCACTAGTCACTCCTAATCCCCAATCCCTCATCCCTAGCTACCAGTCACTAGTCACAAGTCACTAGTCACACATTTTTTTGCGCCGCACCTGAGCCTTGAACCCACCACTTTTACCTGCTTGTCGCGGTCGTGCTCTTTCCGGAGTACCTATCCATCGCTGCCTTGATCCTTGCCCTCTGGGCTTCGGCTTCGGCGGCGGTGCGGGTGGGCTGCTGTATCTTTACGGCTGGCCGGGCAGTCTCCTGCTTTGCCTTTTTCTCCGGCTTTGTCTTTTCCCGACGGGCGACGGTCAAACGGTCTTTCTCTGCCTCGTAGTCTTCCTCGGTCATAGGAACGAGGATCGGCTCGCCGTGAATGTCCGTGGTCTTCAAGAGGTAGGACCGCGTCTTGACCGGGGCTTTTTCTTCGAGGATGATGGTGTCATCGTCCCCGGGCTTTTCGCCCCAGAGGTCACGCTCCTCTGTGTCTGTCCCCTGCGGAACGGGCTTCCCCGTCTCTACAAGCTCACGGTTTCTTGCGGCGCGCTCGATCTCCTCATAGCTTTCCTTCATGCGCTGGCTCATCGGCGCAGGGGTATCGTCTGCAACGAGGGTCGGTGTGATGAGGATAATAAGTTCGCGCTTGTCGCGGGTATTCGATGTATGACGGAAGAAACGCCCGATGATGGGAAGATCTCCCAAGAGCGGGATCTTCGATACGATTTTCGCATTTTCGGAATTGATGAGGCCGCCGATCGCCATGGTCATGCCGGAGCGGACATTGACTTCGGACTCGGCCTCGCGGGTCGCGATGCCCGGTACGCTGAAGGAGTCGATCTTGACGCCATGGCTGTAGTCCAGGGTCGATACTTCGGCATGGACCTTCGAGGTGATCTTGTCTTCCGAGTCGACGACCGGCTCGATATTGAGCTTCACGCCGTATTCATGCCAGTCGATGGATACATTGCCATTGCCATCCGAGACAGGGATCGGGATGCGTCCGCCGATCAGGATGTTTGCGGTCTTTCCGGACATCGTCGTGATGGACGGACGGGAGAGAATACGCGCCTTGCCTTCATTGATGAGCGCCTGCAGGGTCACATTCACATTCGCGACATGTGAGCCCAGCCAGCCGCCATGTTTTCGGTTGGAGGAGAAATCTTCGCCTCCGTAGAAGAGGCCCGCCGTACCTACGGTGATACCGCTATTGGAATTGCCAGTGCTACTGTCGGAGTTGCTGTTTGAACCGGGTGTCTGCGACCAGTACTGGATGCCGAGGTTCTTGGTATAGTCCGAATTGATCTCTATGATCTGCGCCTCGAGGCGGATCTGGCTCGGATGCTCCATCTCCAGAAGGTCGATCACGCCGGAGCCATCGCCGCCGGTGTAGAGACCGGCGATCTTCAATGCGGTGTCGTGCTCATACTGGTTCTCGACCTTGCCGCGAAGCATCACGCGATCCTCGATCATCTGCACATGGACCTTTGGATAGCCGATAGCATCCTGAATGGCGCTCGCCATGCCGCGGTCATTGCCCGCGACGTACACGGTGTACTCGGTGCGCCGCCCGCCATCTGACCAGACGATGAGGGATGTCGTCCCTGCCTTCTTTCCGACGAGGAGGAAATCCCCCGAAGAGAGAAGCTGCACGTCAGCGATGGCAGGATTTCCGACCGCAAGGCGTGTGATGCCGGAAGCGGCCATGTATTTCGATTCATTCAGGGACACCTCGACAGGTTCAGCGGCGCAGGCGCTTCCGAAGGAGAGCATCGCAGCGGCGAGGAGGAGTCCGATCCTTTTTTTCATTCCGTTCATCTTACTGCCCCCTCGTTACGCTTGTACCACGAATGACTTCGATACCACTGCCGGCGCTGCCGGTCTGTCCCCCGCTGATCTCCACCTGCGGCTGGGGCGCGCCCTGCGGAGGGTATGGCGCATAGGACGGAGCGGCCGGCGGCTGCGGATCCGGCTTCGGCAGCGGGATCACGTAGTAGGCGACCGATTCCGTCTCAGCCGCCCCGTCTGCCGGACGCAGCATCAGCTGTACCTGTCCGACCTGCAGGGAGGCGGTGAGTTTCGCCGCATCATAAGGCGAGAGCGCGACCGTCGCGACAGCCGGCGTCCCCATCGAGGACGTATCCGTGCGACGCGGCCCGGTCGGCATTTTATTTCCATTCGATTCATCTTTTCCGTCTTTGTCATCCTTCTTCGGTGCGACGTAGCCCTGCCCCATGCTGGACTTATTGATGGCCAGCAGCAGGACATCACGGAGCAGCATCTTCGAAGTGACGCGGTTCTTCCCGTCCTGACTGGAGATCAGAAGGATATCCACATGGTCGCCGGGCTTCGCAAAGCCGGAGACGCCGGAAATGTCATTGATGCCAAAAGACAGCGCGCGCATCCCATCCGGGATGAGCCCCTGAAAACCGGCGGCTGCCGACACATCGAGTTTTCGCCTGGTGATGACATCGCCAGCAAGGATGGTGACGCCTGCCTTATGCCCGACTATGAGCTTCTTGTCTGTCAAAGCCCCCGGCGGGAGCAGACTTTCCGGTACGACAGAGGCTTTCAGCATATCATCCGTGATGACCGTCCGCGGCGAGATATCCGTCACCGCTTCGATGACGGCGACGCCCGCTGCCTCCGGTGGCTTTTCTTCTTTCTTGTTTTCGAAGGAAGACAGTGTGCTGTACAGGATGATGAAGATCATGAGCGCAAAGAAAGCGCAGAGAAGGATGAGCTTTCGAGGCGACATCTTCCCTGCGGTCTTGGCCAGTTTATCTGCTAGTTTCATGTAGCCCCCTCTTTCGGGATACCGTTTTATTCGACGCCTTACTCGTCGTAAGGTGAAAATTCTATCGCATCTGATGTGCATTTAACGATGCTAAATGCATTTTTGGCTTCATTTTACCATACTCGTTTAAGAAATTCTATACTTTCACAAACTTCTATGTGTTTGGGCAAAAAGCATATAGGTAACTAGTGACTAGTATTGCGTTTTGTCAACTTTTGGACTTAGTTAGAAGGGAGAAGTGGTAGAAGGGGCGCACAATTCATATAGCGCCCCAATCCCCTATTATATAAAACAACTTGTTCGCCATTTATATCAAACTCCACGGCGCCGCCTAATTTTATGCGCCGTACCTTCACTCCTCACTCCTAACTCCTCACTCCTAACTTAATTCGGAAGTTGACTTAAATGCCAGTTATAAAAAAAGGAAATGCTAATGACTAATCACTTCTTCTCCACCATCGTCACGCCGCCGATGTCATAGAAACGCGCCATCGCGGCATTGCCCCAATGTGCTGGATCAGATTTCAATCCCACGGCGTAATGGTGAAAGCCTGTAAGGTACGTCCACAGCTCCTCCTCATACGGCGGTCGCTCGGTGATAGAGAGGATAGCCGGTGTCCCGCGCATGGCCTCAGCCTCTCCGAGCCAGCGGTCAAACCATCTGGCATTTTCCACAAATATCCAGAAGGTCATGGCAAAGGTGAAGGCGAAGTAGAGGGTGGCCAGCCGCTTCATCACCCCTGCCCCCGGCAAACGGACCGGCGATGCGCCGGCGCGATCAGCGGCGTGCTGCATGAGGAGCGCCGCCGTCAGGCAGAAGATGGTGCTCGGGAAAAGGCTTCGGAAGGGAAATTCCGGCGAGAGGCACATGATGATCTCAAAGAGCAGGCTCGCCGATAGAAACCAGAGCGAGAGACGGACATATTTCCTGCCACCGGAAAAAGCGCAGAGCGCTCTCCTCTTCCGAAAGGCTTTCATCAGGTAGAAATAGAAGGGCGAGAGCAGCAGCGTATGAAACCAGATCGCGACGAAGGCTTTGCCGTGGAACTCGAAGAGCCGGAAGCTCTCTCCGCTCTCTTCCATGCGCAGCAGATTTCCCGGCGCCAGCATGAGGATCCCGTAGCCGATGGAGAGCCCTGCAAAGCCCGCCAGCATCCAGAGCTGCATCTCTCCTTTCTTATATATGTGATAGAGATAAAACAGTCCGAAAAGCCCGATCCAGCAGAGCGTATTTTCATTTCCGTTCCCGGCAAGAAGCCCCAGAAGGAAGAGGAGCGGCGAGAGCCAGCCTCCATAGCGCGCTTCCCCATCCGTCATGTAATGCCGGATGTAAGGCAGCAGCCACGCCAGAAGGAAAACCATCGGCCAGAGATAATTGCACGAGCCATCCAGCCAGATGAAGATGCCGCAAAAGTTTGCCTGAAATGCCCAGAGAAAGAAGCCTGTGACAAGGATGCTCTTCGCTGAAAGCTCCATCGTGACCTTTCCGCCCCGTGCCGTCCACTGCATGAGGAGGACGAGGAGCACCACTGTGAGCGCGATAGCCACATTGAAGACGCCTCGCGGCATCCAGAGGAAGAACATCGCCATCGCCTGCGCCACAATGCGCCCGCCCCATGTCAGGAAATACGACCACGAAGACACCGCAATATCTTGAAAGCTAGCGATACGCCGCGCGTCCGCTGACAGCGGCTCGTACATGGAGTGTCCTTCCCACATAAAGGAGTACACGTAGTCATCCCCCGCACTGCGTACCATGAAGCTGTTCAGTATAAAGATCACAAAAAAGATCAGACCGAGCGCCGCGGCCAATTCCACCTTCTTATTCATCATTTCCCCCGTTTACTTCATCTGCTCGAAAACAGTTACATTCCTCGTGCGCCATGTGTTTCTTTATCTTCCAGAATAACAATGAACAAAGAGCCAAAAGCAAATATGAAAAGACTAAGTTCCCTATATGTCATCCAGAAGTGCAACCATGAATGGTTTGCAAAAACCGCCAGCCACACAAAGGGTGCCACTGACAAGAGCAACAATCCAAACATTGCGCTGATGCACTCTGGTGCTCTCCTTCTCTGGTGATATCTCCGCATCTTCCATAAAAGAATCGTCAGAAATACCAAGAACAATAAAATGGCCGGATCTTTTGCTAATATCCCCACATTTCGATCAATAACTTCCCATACGGAAAAGACTTGACTCCCCTCCCGCCCAGATAATGAGCCGGACATACGGTACATGGTCTGCCCCACAGCTTCTGCCCAAGTATTGTGTCCCGTCAAAAGCCATGACATGATCCATTTGCTTATATACATACCACCATAGCCCAGACACCAAAAAGTGCCTCCCGTCACAGCGAAAACCGCACCATCCACCCTTCTTTTCATGCGATGCCCTTTATATGCCAAAAGGATGAGCATAGTCATAGGAAACCCATAGGAAACTAATGGATATGTCAGAAAATCAAAGTACGCAGTCAAAATTCCCGCCATAGCCATCATATATATATAACGGCTTTGCGACAATATCATCTCTTCATGATGCAGCACATATATAGAAAAGCCTGCCAGCAAATAGAACATATCTGAAAACTGAAACGAGATCGCCACACTGATCGGATTCAGTGCTAAATAACTCAGCAAAAAAGCCCAACTATACCTGATCCCCAATTTTTGAAAAATCAGGCAAAATAAATAGCAGGCCAGACAAATTTGCAGCATGCCATTCCACATGCGAATCTGACTAATCGGCATTGCCAGCAGCAGGGGTTTCAGCCACACCAAATATCCATTCCAATATCTTGAATAGTAGGATACTTGCATATTTTGGATATTCCCTTTTAGTTCCTCAAGGATCGATCCTATAACATCCTCATCTTTATTCGTTTGGAATGTTCCAAATACAGTATCCATATCTTCTGAGCACTTTGAGTCAAGATCTTGGAACAGGCAATACCTGGGATTTAACATGGCATCATGTACGACACCATTTGCTTCAGGGAAAAGTGCCGTTCGAAGCATGATGGAGTCCGTATAATTATCCCAATACGCGCTCGTATTTCCAGGTGCCCATGAAGGGTACACCTCTTCCTTTTCATAAATCAAGCGCCCCTGCTGTGCATTTTTAAACATATTTCCTGTAGTTGGAAGCGTATATACCACCATCAACGCCAATGCGCCAATCACAGCCAAAATCATAATCATCATGCAGGTATAAAAGAACTTTTTCCCATAGCAAATCAGAAAATTTTTTTCATCATTCATAGAAATCTGCGATCCTCTCCAATTATTTCATTTTCATTCTAAACGAATAAAAAGCATTGCGCAAGGAAAGGAAGCGGGTTCTATGGGCAATGAGTTCTATGAGTTCTATGGGTTCTATGGGTTCAACGGGTTCCGGGGGCGGCTTCGCCGCTTGTCATGAATAGCCTTCCCCTCGAGGGGAAGGTGCCCCGAAGGGGCGGATAGGGCACTGGCGGTATGAAAGAGAGTGGGAAGGAACGTCTCAAGTGCGTCGCTTATGAGAGCAACCGAGCGCCGCGGAGGTTTGAGACTGGCGGTTTTCTCGTATCGCAAACCTAATCCCTAGCCACCAATCCCCAGCTACTAGTCACTAGTCACTTGAATTTTTAAAGTTCGGCGCACCTAAGCAATTTTTCACGCTCTTTTCCTTGCTTTTCGCCGTTTCTTTATATAGAATATAAAAGAATTTTTTAATCAAAAAGGTTTTTACTCCAAAGAATCCCACAGGAACTCTCATGCATACCTACGACAGAAACTACTTCAAGATCGCCCTTCCTGCCGCACTGGAAGGGCTCTTCATGATCCTCCTCGCTTCGACCGACCTCATCATGGTCGGCGCACTGGGAGCTTTGTCCATCGCAGCTGTCAGCATCTTCATGCAGCCGCGTCTCATCCTGCTCTGCTTCTCCCGTTCTCTCGCCTCCTCGGTGACACTGCTCGTTTCCCAAAAAGCGGGCGCCGGCGACACGAAAGGCACGTCGGATATCATGAAGAAGTCGCTCACGCTCTGCGCGATCTTCATGGGTCTTCTGCACATCCTTTTCTACATTTTTCTGGATGACATCTTCTACCTCATGGGCGCGAATGACGAATACATGGCAGAAGCCATGGCGTATGGCCCCATCGCGCTTGCCGCCGTCTACGTGACCTCGCTCACGCTCATCCTGCAGGCGGTGCAGCTGGGCTACGGACGTACAAGTGTCATCATGAAGACGAATGTCTGCGGCAATGTGGTGAACCTTGCGCTGAATGCACTCCTGATCTTCGGCTTCGGCCCGATCCCCTCCCTCGGCGTGACGGGCGCAGCCATCGGTACGCTGGTAAGTACGATCTTCACCCTCGCATGGACTACATGGATCCTCAAAAATGAATCGTTCTTCTCCGGCGGGAGCTACCTTCCCGACCGTGCCTATTTCCACCGCATGATGCCGATCATTCTAAGCATCCTTTCGGAGCAGGGCAGTGAGCGCGTGGGCATGGTGCTCTTTAGTCGCATGGCGGCAGGGCTCGGCACGATCCCCTTCGCCGTACACAGCATTTGCATGAACATCTCTGACGTATACTATGACTTCATCATGGGCTTCGGCAAGGCGAGCATGGTCATGGCAGGGCAGTCCTGCGGCAAGGGCAGTGAGGAGGACTGGCGCGGCTACAAGAGATGCGGCATCAAGTGGAGCCTCATCCTCTCGGCCATCGTATGCGCGGCGATCCTCTTCTTCGGCTCTGACATTTTCGCTCTGTTCTCGGATGACGCCTCCTCGCTGGAGATCGCCTCTGTCATCATGATCTTCGTCGCAGCCGTGAGCTTCCCGGAAGCACACGCGATCCTCTCCGCAGGCATCCTGCGCGGATCGGGCAAGGCTGCACAGGTGGCCGGCTACTCTTTCCTCTCCATCACCTTCCTGCGTCCGCTCATGACCGCCTTCTTCATCTATGTCTTGGACCTTGGTCTCATCGGCTGCTGGTGTGCGCTCCTCCTCGATCAGTTCATCCGTGCTTCCTGCGCGACCGTCCTGCTCTACCGCCTTGAACGCAAAGGCTGGCGGGCACTCGTCGCAGGGGCTTAAGGCGTGGGAGTGACAAGAGACTAGGAGACATCAGACTCCCGTATCGTCATTGCGAGCGAAGCGAGAAATCTTCCTTGCACAACGGTCAAGCGACGAGCATCAGATGAGGAGCAGACGAAGCACCTAGGCGATTTTATCATTACCTCATAAGTACAGAGTACCGCTGCGATGTAAAAGATCCCTCGGTTACGCTCGGGATGACGATACGAGAGAACGGGCGATCTCACATTCCCTTTCATTCCTTCACGTAGAAGGCTGCCCCTTCGGGGCAGATCTATCCTCCGCCTTCGGCGCGCCCCTTCTTCAAGAGGCTACACAACAGTCATGTAAAAACGCTGACCCTTCGCTAGGTCTCCTCCCCCATATCGTCATTTCGAGCGAAGCGAGAAATCTTCCTTGCACAACGGTCAAACGGAGAGCGTCAGATGAGGAGCAGCCGAAGCACCTAGGCGATTTTATCATTACCTCATAAGTACAGAGTACCGCTACGACGTAAAAGATCCCTCGGCTACGCTCGGGATGACGAAACGAGAGAACGGGCGATCTCACATTCCCTTTCATTCCTTCACGTAGAAGGCTGCCCCTTCGGGGCAGATCTATCCTCCGCCTTCGGCGCGCCCCTTCTTCAAGGGGCTACACAACAGTCATGTAAAAACGCTGACCCTTCGCAAGGTCTCCTCCCCCATATCGTCATTTCGAGCGAAGCGAGAAATCTTCCTTGCACAACGATCAAGCGACGAGCATCAGATGAGGAGCAGCCGAAGCACCTAGGCGATTTTATCATTACCTCATAAGTACAGAGTACCGCTACGACGTAAAAGATCCCTCGGCTACGCTCGGGATGACGATACGAGAGAAACCTGCTATCAGCTGAACCTTGAACCTTGAACCTTGAACCTTGAACCTTGAACCTTGAACCTTGAACCCCTGAACCCTGAACCCTGAACCCTGAACCCTGAACCCTGAACCCTGAACCCTGAACCCTGAACCCTGAACCCTTTCCACGATAGCTCTCCGCTATCGTTTTTTTGTGAAGCATTTGGTACGCGGGTCGTTTTTTGGTACAATAGACCCGGTATCATTTTGATCTCCGATCCCATCCCTGACCATTTACACCTACGAGGACCCATCATGCTTATCCCTTACACTGCGCCGGCCGAGCTCTATCGGCAGGACATGGAAATCAAGAAATCGATCTTCATCACGCACATCCTGCCTGTCAACTCGGAAGAAGAAGCGCAGCAGGCACTCGCTGATCTCAGAAAGAAATACAAGGACGCCACGCACAACTGCTACGCATGGCGCATCAATGCGGAGCGCATTCTTGAGAAATCGGGCGATGACGGCGAGCCGCAGGGCACGGCGGGACACCCCATGCTCCATGTGCTCCAGATGCGAAAGCTCACGAATGTACTCGCGGTCGTCACCCGCTACTTCGGCGGCATCAAGCTCGGTGCGGGCGGTCTCACAAGGGCCTACAGCGGCGCGCTCTCCGATGCCGTGAAGGCGGCGCCCATCGTCACCTATACGCCGTATGCCCGCTATACCGTGACCCTCCCCTACACCGCGGTCGGCGGCTTTGAAAATTACATCAAAGACAAGGACATCCGCGTCCTGGACCGTGCCTTCACAGCCGAGGTGCAGGTGACCTTCCTCACCCTTCCCGAAGAAGCGAAGACGCATCTCAAATTCCTGACAGACCTCACAGGCGGGAAAGCCGTCATCGAAGAGGACGGGGAGGAGTATGTGAAGGTGAGAGTGTGGTGACTGGTGACTAGGGACTGGTAACTAGTGGCTAGGGACTGGTAACTAGTGGCTAGGGACTAGTCACGGGGGAACGGTATGAAAGACGATGTGTGGTAATCCACCTTCTTCGCCTGTCATTTCGAGCGATAGCGAGAAATCTTTTTCATCGGCAATGAAACGGTGTATATGCACGTGAGGTGGGAAGAGGAAGTCTGTCACTCCGCGAATACCGGTTGTTTCATACCAGGGAAACGCTGATGATACGGAGAAGGGATCGCACCTATGAAAATATTTTGAAAATTTTTCAAAGATTTTTTCCGCAATGACATCATCTGTCCTGTCCATTTGGTATCCTATATACAGAGAGCTGGATCGCCCAAACTCCTTTTCTAAACTCTCAACTCTCAACTCATTTTGATTTCCCAAGGCGATTCAGTTCTCGCTTTTATGTATGGAAACGGCATGCCAAGGTCAGCCCATGGGGCGTGCCGTCTTTGATTGCGTGCGAAAGCCTCGCTTGAATGAGACATGTGAAATGATTGTGCGACACCTAAAAACAGGAAATCGCCACTGATCCCTGCTTTCAAACTTTCTCTCCCATAAAAAAAGCCCGATGAAAGATCCCCTTTCTTTCATCGGGCTTTTTTACTTACTCCATGCCGAAAGGCTCGTTTCCGCCAGCAGGGAGCTTGAAGATCCCTGACCCCCATAAGAAGAGCAAAAAATCCGGTGCGTGCTTTCCCCAGTTATCCAGGAATGCTTCATATAATTTTTCCATGATCTCCACCTCTCTGTCCTTTACCATACACTCTCTGTATGACCGCACAGGCATCCTGCTATGATACGCTCGTGCAGATAAGATACATTTCGTTCTGCTTGTATCATAGCATGAAAAAAGCGGATGAATCCATCCACAATTCATCCGTCTTGTGCGTTACCATATATTTATTTTAAAGTGTACCGTAAAAGGCAATCAGGAAGAAATGCCCATCACTGTCCCCCGAAGTATTTCTTCACAAATCCCACGTCCCCCACGCTCCACCGGGTGCCGGCGAGGTAGGAGAGGGGCCCTGCCTCTTTCCCGAAGTCGCAGGAGATCTCCGCCGAGCAGAGAAGCTGGCGTTTTTCCTTGTAGCTGCGGTTCGTCGTCTTCACGCCGTACTTGTCATCGCCCAAAAGCGGATGCCCGACATGCGCCATCTGGCTGCGGATCTGATGGGTACGGCCGGTGATGAGGTGGCACTTCACGAGCGAAAGACCGCTCCTGTACGCGAGACGTTCGTACTCTGTGATGGCCGTCTTCGATCCCTTCACAGGTTCGTCCGTGACGAAGACCTGATTCTTTTTCGCATCCTTGAAGATCTGGTGGGTGAGCGTCCCATGTCCCGGCTCGATCTTTCCAAGTACGATGGCCAGATAGGACTTGCTGATCTTGCGGTCACGGATGAGACGGCCAAGGAGGTCACGGATCTCTTCTGTCTTTGCAAAAAGGAGAAGCCCCTCGGTATTGAAATCGATGCGATGCACGGGATAGGCCGCCACGCCGCCCTTCTGCAGGAGGGCGGAAGAGACGCGCGAGAGCATGGTATCCTTTTCCTTCCCCGTGATGTCAAGCGTTAAGATGCCGGCAGGCTTGTAGACGACAAGAAGGTTTTCATCCTCGTAAAGAATGCGGACGGGGCGCACCGCATCGCGCTTCTCCAGCACGAAGGAGCGGACTTCGTCGCCGGCAGAGAGCCGGAAGGCCGCCTCCTCCTTTCGCCCATTCACTTTGATCTTCTTCGTGCGAAGGGCTTTCATGAAAAAAGCGCGCGGCCAGTGCTTCTGCTCCATCAGAAACTGGTCTAAGCGCTTGCCCTCCTCCGATTTTTTGATCGTAAATATTTCCATGATCGTCTCCTTAGTAATAGGCGGTCATACTGATGATCCGCCATGGCAGGCATCCTCTGCCATTTTCCTTATCTCATCCTTGGTGTGTCCGGTCGCGAGCCGCGCCATCGTCTCTATGACTTCTGCTTCATGCTCGCCCGCGATATCAAAGGCGCCGCAGAGCAGCTGTGAGTATGAGGTGATCACTTCGCGCCGGCGGTCTTCTTCTATCGCCGCGGAGAGGCGGCCGTCTCTGGTCATCTGTATTTTCATGGTGATTGAGATTCTTTTCGGTGTCATAGTCCCTCCTGCATTTCTCTTTATAGTACAGGATGGCAAAGATTTTGGCTAGAGGCACAGGGGAAAAGCAGGCGCCATAGCAGCAAAATGACGGGAAAGTCCTCTATTTCTCTCTGCAAGATGCAGCTTATCGCTGGTAAGATGCAAAGGATAGACTGTAAATCATCATAAATATTTTTAATTGGCTATCATTTATAGGTTCTTCTATAATGAAATCATGCAAAGCATTCCCTGTTGTGATGAGGGAGGATCCGCCATGAATAATCTAGACTACTTGGAATATGAAGGCTCGCGGCTTTTAGACTATGCGATGAAAACATACAGTAAAGCTTCCACCGGCTCGCTGGTGAATGATATCGAGCGCGCCGTCCTTGCAGGCCAGAAAGAATTGTCTCTGGCAGAACAGGATGCGCTACAGTCTCTCTCCTTTGAGTATACCCTGTACCGTCTCTACATTGCCCGCCGCATGATCCGTCACCACAAGAGCGGCTTCGGCTGCACTGATGCGATCCTGAAAGGTCTTTCCAGCACGCTGTCTTCCCTGCCCTCTGCGCTCAAAATGCTCGCCCTCGAGCATGATCTGAACGGGTCCTACCTGCTTCTTGGCTGCTATGTAGAAAAGCTGACGAAAGCGCATGTGGAAACGATGTTCCAGCGCTACGCTGCCATTGAAAAAGCCTGCGTCACGGGGGATCGCGAAGCGCGCCTCACCTCTTCCATCGAAAGCTCTCTTTTGTCGATGGCCAAGGAAATCAACTTCGTCCCAAATCCTTCCCTGCTTCGTCATCTCATGGAAGAGACCCGGGCTTTCATGCGCGCGCGCTCTCTCCGTCTATCTGAAATGACGCCGGAGAGCGTCCATCACAAGGCACACGGAAAGACGCTCGTCCATACGCACCACTCCGTCTTCTCCCGTGAAAACTATGAACACATCTACCCGTCCCTCACTCTCATCGCCGGCATCATGACCGGATTCCTCATCATGTTCGCCTGACAAGGGATGGGATCCCCATTTCCTCAAAATAAAACGGGGCTGTGAAGAAATGAATCCTCATTTTTTCACAGCCCCTTTTTACTTTGCTTTCATTTGGTTCAGGGTTCAAGGTTCAAGGTTCAGGGTTCAGGTGGCGGCTTCGCCGCTTTTTTTAGAAGATGGTATTCTCGTATCGCCTTTTCTTGTTTCACTCATCGCCTGTGCTATAATACAGAAAGGTATTTGGAGGAACGGTGACTAGTGACTTAAATGCTACTTTCGGTGAGACACCATTTCGAGAAAAGCGAGATGTGACTTGCCAGCGGTATTGCATGAAAGTGTTGGAATATCGATAGCATCGGACTATTCAACTATACCTATGACGATACACGCAGCCCTTTTTTCTCCCTCCCTCCTTCCTTTGGAAGGAGGTGCCCCGAAGGGGCGGAGGTTGGCCGCGTGTAACGCTACTCCCACTTTCGGGGAAGCCAACCCCGCCTCGCTTCGCTCGTCTGCCCCTTCCAGAGGAAGGGGCGCGAATGATTTTTAAGGAAACACTGATCAAATCGTTGTCATTCGCGGTCAGGGTCTCGCGCTTCCCACACATGTGCCGCGCACTTCTCCGCTTTCCTCATCTGTCTTTCATACCGCCAGTGCCCTATCCGCCCCTTCGTGGCACCTTCCCCTCGAGGGGAAGGCTATCGATACGAGGGAAACCTGCCATCGCAAACCTTCGGGCATCGCCCCGTTTCGTCATCCTGAGCGGCGAGATACGTCGTATGTGAGATAACGAATGCCAGAACAGCTGCGACCTCTTCATCGATCTCGGCGAAGCCGCCACCTTCATTCCTCATTCCTCATTCCTCATTCCTAATTCCTAATTCCTCATTCGCGCAAAGTTTTCATTCAGAATCAGTGGACGGAGCCGCCCCATGGGCTGACCCTCCAAGAAAGGAGCCTCGCCATGGATCATTCACAGTACCTCACCAGTATGGGCATCACCCTCTGCCGGCGGGCGCTTTTTTCCTATACCAGCCAGCCGCAGGGAAGCTACGGACTTCACGTGATCTTCCGAAAATTCGTGAAGGAGAAGAAGATCCTGATGCACGACCGTGATCGGGACAACTGGTGCGCCTTCCTCTCAGACTACATCGTTTTTCGCCTCTACATCGCCAAGTATATCCTGAAGGACTATGCGAAAGACTACACCCCGCTCCTTCATATTTTCGAAGGCATCCATCAGATCGAGGATGCCTTCCCTGCCTTCTTCCGGGAAGAGGCAGACCCGGGACGTGCGGTCGGCGACCAGTCCTTCCTCCCGCCGGATCTGGATACGCGATACCGGGCAGAGGAAATGGATCATTTCTACAATATCTTCAATGCTGTATCGACCAAGATGGAAGAAAAGCCGCTGGAACGGAATCAGCGGCTGAAAAGCATCATCACGAGCTGTCTCACCATCCTTTCCGAAAAGAATCATGTACCGCTCTACACGCCGATCTTCTATTTCTTCAGTCAGGAAACACTCCGCTATGCCCAGTTCCTTGCGGATTTTTGCAAAGGCCTCATTCCCGATGAGTTCTACGAGGTCATGCACGCCATACCCTATCAGGCTGTCAAGAAAGAGGAAGATCCCTTCTATACCAGCTACCATCTCCCTGCCTGCATCGCCATCTTCGTCTCACTGCTCCTCTTCTTCGTCCTCTGCGAGGGAGGATGGAACGTGAGCCTGAAGTAAAAAATGAGAAATGTGAAATTAGAAATGAGAAATGGCGGTGGCGGCTTCGCCGCACATATATAGGAGGCGATGCCCGAAGGTCGGAGGGCAGACGTCTGATGTCTGAAGCCTGATGTCTAATCCCTAATCCTTGGCTACCCATCCCTGCTTTCAAACTTCAACAGGGATGGAGGGGGCGCAAAATACACCGAGCATCCCAATCCCCTTTTATATAAAAATTTGCAGCGCATGTCGTCATCCTGAGCTGCGGGAAACGTCGTATGCAAGAAATCCGCTTAGAGGAATCCAATAACAACTATCCAACAAAAGCACAGCCAACCCCGCCTCGCTGCGCTCGGCTACCCCTTCCAAAGAAAGGGGCGAGATTGATCATCTAATCCCTAGTCACCAGCCACTAGTCACCAAAATTCCAAAATCCCAAACAAAAACGGAACCGTTTCTACGAAACGATTCCGCTTTTTCTATTTCACCATTTCCAAGAATTCTTTTCTGAGCGCGCTGTCCGTCTTAAAAGCGCCGGAGGACGCCAGCGTCCGTGTCTTTGTCCCCGGCTTCTTGATGCCGCGGGCGGTCATGCAGGAGTGTTCCCCTTCGATGAATACGATGACGTCATCGGCATGTGTCACGAGGCGCATGATATCGCGGATGTCCGTACCGATGCGTTCCTGCAGCTGAAAACGCTTCGAGACAGCATCTGCGATGCGGGCGATCTTCGAAAGACCGATGACGCGGCCGCGAGGGATATAGCCGACTGCGACCTTCATATTGTACATCAGTGCGATGTGATGCTCGCAGTGGGAAAAGATGTCGATGTCTTTCACCACGACCATATCGCTCTCCGGCGTTTCGAAGGTCTTTTCAAATTCCCGGGCGATATCTTCATTGGATACCGCATTATAAGCAAACTGCTCCGCCATCATGTCCGCAAAGCGCTTCGGGGTCTCGACGAGGCCTTCGCGTGTGGGATCATCGCCGACAGCCTCGATGATGAGCCGCGCAGCTTCTTCCAATTTCTTTAGATCGACCATTATACGCCTCTCCTCTCTGGATCCCAGATGATCTTGTGCAGCTGCACCTGGACCCGGACATCACTCAATCTCTCTCGTCTGACATACTCCACCAGGTCGGCAGGGGCGATGCGTCCCCACACAGGGCTCACATAGAAGGCCGGGTCTTCACCCTTGTGGAAATGCGCGTCGATGATCGCCTTCATCTCATCCATGTCGGCCTGCGAGCTCACGACGAATTTCAGCACATCCTCTTTCCCGAGGAGCCTGAAATTTTCCTCCAGCATCCGTTCCTTCATGCCGCTTCCGCCGCATTTGAAGTCCATCGTGTAGAATGTCCCCTGCGGCCGCTCTTGGAAGAGGGCCACCGCGCCATTCGTCTCGATATTCACCTCATAGCCCTCTTTGCCAAGGACTTCGCACAGGTGCCGGATGGGATGGAGCATCGGCTCACCGCCCGTCAGCGTGATCTTCTTCCACGGGAAGGCATGGATGCGGGAAAGAAGCTCTTCTTCCGTCAGCGCTTCAGCCATGTCCGCAAGCGAGAGTGAATAGGCGGTATCGCAGTAGCTGCAGCGCAGGTTACAGCCCGCAAGGCGCACAAAGATCGCCATGAGGCCCGTGCGTTTCCCTTCGCCGTCGATGCTGTCGAAGATCTCCGTCACGTGGAAGAGCCCGTCATCATAGCGGTACGCTTCAGTCTTTTTCATACGTTGCCACATTCCCTTCCGTCTCCTGCACCGACACGCGGATACAGTGAGGAATGCGGTCGCAAAGCCACTTCGCGATGTTCTCCGCCGTCGGATTCAGTCCCCCCAAGACATCGTTGATGACATGGTGGTCGAACTGGTTCACGATCTCCTTGATCTTGGAGAAATCCACGACCATGCCATTGTGGTCGAGCGTGTCATTCTGCACCGTGACCGTAATGATCCAGTTGTGTCCATGGAGATTCGTACACTTGCTTTCATAGTCCAGGTGCAGGAAATGCGCACCGGATACTTCGATTCGTTTCGTTACTGTAAACATAGATTGTCGTCCTTATATGAATGGGTAGTTAGCCCGTAGGGCGTGCTGCCCTTTGATTACGTTTGAAAAGCTCACTTGAATGAGAAATTAGAAATGAGAAATGCGAAATGGTGGTACGGCGCATAAAAATTAGAAGCGCCGCGGAGTATAAATAGAGCGATACCCGAAGATGGCATTTCAGTCACCAGTCACTCCTAATCCCTAGCCACTAATTTTCCAGCGCCGGATCCTTGACGCCATTCGCTGCGAAGGCGGCTGCCCTGTCGATGCATGTGCCGCATGTGCCGCAGGGCTTCTCCCCGCCCTCATAGCAGCTCCATGTGAGCTCATAGGGCGTATGGAGAGCCAGACCGGTCGCCACGACGCCGGCCTTATTCATTTCCGCAAAGGGGAAAACGAGATGCACCTTGCCATAGGTGCCGATGGAGACGGCATCGCCCATCGCCTTCAGGAAGGGCTCGCTGCAGTCTGCATAGGCATCGCCTGCCGCATCGTCTGCGTGCGCGCCGATGTAGATATCGACTTCATCCTCCTCAAAGAGGCTCGCCGCGAGCGAGGCCGCCGTCGAGAGCATGAGTCCGTTGCGGAAAGGCACATAGGTCGAGACCTTGCCCTCCCCGTTCTTGGCGATCTGCTCCGCGTAGCTCTCGTGGGCGATCTCTTCTGTGGAGCCTGCGAGGAGAGAGCAGTTCGAATACTGGAAAATGGCAGAAAGATCAAATTCGTAGTGCCGTACATGATAGTACGCTGCGACCTTGCGTGCCGCAAGGATCTCTTTCTTGTGCTTCTGCCCATAAAAAATAGAAGCAGTCACGACGTTCTCTGCTCCCAGTCTGTCTACCGCCAGCGAGACGCAGGTGGTCGAGTCCACGCCGCCGCTGGAGAGGATAATAGCTTTTTTCATCTTGCCTCCTGTTTTTTATAGTTGGTGTTCAGATGACAACTGAGATGGATATTTTCGGTGCGCCTTGGCGCACGGATAGGAGAAAGCCGGACGAGCCGCTTCGGGGCATGGGGCTTTCGCTTTCCTATAACCAATTTATTATAGCATAGATGGCAAGGAGAAGGTAGGCAAAACGAGCCAGTGACTCGTGACTGAAGTGCCACCTTTGGGCATCGCCTCTTTTCGTCATTCCCTCATCCATACTTGATAAAATTCCTGAAATCTAAAAGTTTTTCCACCTATACTCGGAAAACTTTTAGATTTTTGAAACTTTCTTAGTGTATAATAGATAAAAAGCAAGGAGGTGTGCCATGATTGAACGACCTTATTATTTGAATCAGCTACTTCGCGCGAAGGATACGGATTTCATCAAAATCATCACCGGCATTCGCCGTTCAGGAAAGTCCACACTGCTTGAGATGTTGAAGAAGCACCTGCTCACTCAGGGCGTCCCAGAAAATCACGTCATCCACATCAGCTATGAGCAGATTCCCTGGTTTCCGTTGGAAAAGGCAGAGACGCTCTATGCGTACATCAAAGAGCATATCACGGAGCCTGCCCATCGCTACTACCTTCTCATCGACGAGGTACAGGAGCTCGAAGAATGGGCGAAAGTCATCAACGGGCTGAAAGCGACGTTTCCACTCGATATCTACATCACTGGCTCAAACTCGCGTCTCTTCTCAGGCGAGTATCTGACTTACATCACAGGACGGTACATCGAAATCAAAGTGTACCCGTTGTCGCTTTCCGAATTCATGACATTCCGCGGCTATGACGAAAGCAACGTCGCAAAAGCATTCAATGAGTATCTCACCATTGGTTCTTTCCCAGCCGCAGCAGTCGCGAAAGACCCCGAACTTACAGAAATCATCAACAGCGGCCTCTTCGACTCCATCTTTGCACGAGACATCATCATCCGCGGCGGCATCCGCAATGAAGGCGTCTTCCTCAAAGCCGCCAAATTCATCATGGAGAATATCGGAAATCCTCTCTCCGTGAGTGCTATCAGCCGAACGCTGAAATCGCAGGGCTCCTCCGCGAGCGCGGATACCATCGATAACTACCTCACACAGATGGTCAATGCCTATGTGCTTTACCAATGTGAACGCTACGACATCCGTGGCAAAGAGCGGCTTCGCACCAATGGCAAGTATTACGTAGCTGATCTGGGGCTTCGCAATCGTCTCATCGGCTACCACAGAGGAAATCTGGGGCACGTCATCGAAAATCTAGTCTACCTCGAACTCCTTCGCCGCGGCTATACCATTTCCACCGGCCTTTACAATTCGCTGGAGGTGGACTTTGTCGCACAGAGAGGCACAGACATCCGCTATTACCAGGTGTCGCTCTCGGTCATGGAAGAAACCGTGCTTGCCCGCGAACTTGCGCCGTTCCAGAAAATCACAGACAATTTTCCCAAGTACCTCATTACCATGGACACCATCGATTTCTCACAGAATGGCATCATCCACCAGAATCTCTATGACTTCCTGCTCGGGAAAAATAAGCAGTGACCGATGCCCGCAGTGATGCGTACTTTATCATTTTTTATTCCCATTTTTATTGCAAACGATTCTGTTTGATTGGACTAAAGGAGAACCCACTATGCACGGCGGAGACGCAGATGAATTTATCGATTATATGAATGACGGAGAGGCCTCTGTCCGTCACAGGAGCTTTGTCTATCGTTTTTCCGGTCTGAAATACCACGCCGGACGGCATCAGTATCGGATCAGCATCGAGAAATATCGCTTCACGAAGGAGCCTTTCGAAGACTTCATGGAGCTTGTCTATCACTACGAGTCGGAGGATGCAGAGGATGTCCTGAATCACCTCACCGAAGACATCCTCTGGGATGGAAAGAGCTTCTACGAGCTGGAGAAAGCATTGACATGGATCGACTGGTAAACAAACGTCGCTTCACGTGATCCTCAACAATTCACGAGCCGCTTCGTCTAAGTGAGGAGTGAGGAATTAGGAATTAGGAGTGAAGGTGCGGCGCACAAAGTTTGAAAGCGCCGCGGAATTTTTATGAGTCGTACACGAAGCATCCTATAAAACGGGGGTATGGGGGCGCTTTATGAAACGTGTGCTCCTTTCGCCACTCCTCATTCCTCACTTTTTATTCACGTATCGCGCGACAATGGAATCAAGAAAAATCACACAGTCAAAAAAGCAGCCTCGCGGCTGCTTTTTTATGTTGCTCAGTCCTTCGGACGAATGACAACGTATCTGTACGGTGCTTCGCCTTCGGAATCGGTGGAGACGGCGTGGTCATCCTGCAGAGCCAGATGGATGATGCGGCGTTCACCGGCAGCCATCGGTTCGAGGCGGATCTCTTCGCCCGTGCGTTTCACCTTGCCTGCGAGGCGTCTGGCGAGGGCTTCCAGGGTATCCTGGCGGCGCTCTCTGTAGTTTTCGACGTCAAGCAGGATGAAGTAGTGATGGCGGAAGGACTTCCCTGCGGCCAGGTTCGTCAGGTACTGGAGCGCATCCAGTGTCTGTCCGTGCTTGCCGATCAGGATGCCCAGGCCATCGCCCACGAGATTGATCATGATCCGTTCTTCAGTCATGCGGCATTCCATGGTGACGGCAAGATGCATCCCGGCAAAGACGCCCGCGAGGAAGGTCTTTGCTTCTTCCGCGACCTTTTTCTGTTCTTCCGGATCGAAGGTCGGCTCTTCGCGCTCGGCTTTCTTCTCTTCTGCCGGTGCTTCTTCCTTCACTTCTTCGGCAGCTTCTTCTGCCTGTGGTACTTCGGCCGGCGTTTCTTCCTTCGCTTCTTCGGCAGGGATTTCTGCCGCCGGTGCTTCTTCGGCAGGAGATGCTTCTTCGACAGTGTCTTCCTCCGCTTCTTCATCCGGTGCGGAAATGTCTACGACCGCCATCTTCTTGTGGATGAGGCCGAAGAGTCCGCTTGAGGGCTGTTCGACGACATGGACGACAGCTTCTTCGCGGCTGATGCCGAGCTTTTCCAAGCCTTCAGCGACAGCAGCTTCGATGGTTTTTGCTGTGATTCTGACTGTTCTCATTTTTCATCAGCCTCCCCGGTGCTCTTAGCAGGTACTTCTGCCTTAGCCGGCTTTTCATTGCCGGCCGGTTCTTTTACTTCTTCAGGAGCTTCTGCTTTGGAAGGAGAGGCTTCTTTGTTTTCGTCTTTTGGTGCATCCGCAGGCTTCTTCACGACTTTCTTGATGACTTTCTTACGGATGATCTTTTTCTTCTTCACTTCCGCTTTCGGCTGGTTCTCTCCATGAACGGTGAGTGTTCCTTTGGGAGCTTTGCCGCCGATGCGTTCCTTCATTTCGCCCCAGTACATGATGGTCTGCTGGACGAGCTGGTAAAGGTTGCAAACGATCCAGTAAATGACAAGGCCGCTCGGGAAGTTCAGGGACATCCAACCGATCATGACAGGCATCATGAGCAGCATGGTCTTCTGGTTACTCGGTGCGTCCTTCGGGGTGGTCTGCCAGGAAATGATAAAGGTGGAGGCAGCAGAGAGGATCGGAAGGATGTAGGTCTCATCCGGTACAGCCAGGCTTTCCAGCCACAGGAAGCTCTCGTGGGCCGGATCATAGGAAAAGCCCTGGAGTGCGTAGTAGATGGAGATCAGGAATGGCATCTGGATGAGGAGCGGCAGGCAGCCGGAGAGCGGAGAGGCTCCGTTTTCCTTGTAGAGCTTGCCCATTTCTTCACGCAGCTTCTGCGGATCATTCTTGTATTTCTTCTGGATCTTCTGCATTTCCGGCTGAATGGCCTGCATGGCCTTCATGGACCGGATCTGTTTCAGGGCGAGCGGGAGCAGCAGCGTCTTGATAATGACGGTCAGGACGATGATGGCGATCCCATAGCTCGGAAATCCCAGGTCTTCTGTCATTTTGTAGCAGAATTCCAGGCAGACGCGCATGACCCCTGCGAGGAATCCGACTAAGCTCGACAGAAATGGAATCTGAAAATCACTCATTGGTTACTCCTTATACGGCCTATATTGCAGCCGTTACATGCCCGGGCCTTCTGAATTTCAAGAGCCCGGTGAGTTTTCGGGAAATCGATCGGCGGTTATGGTGGGATGGATGGCCGGGGATTGGTAGCTAGTGAACTAGTGACTAGTGACTGGTGACTGGTGACTGGCGACCAGGGATTAGGGATACGAAATCAGAAATGGCGGTGCAGCGCATCAAAGGTAAGAAGCGCTGCCAGTTTTAAAACTCGCGGCGCTTTCATTTTATTTTGCGCCGCCCCTTCACTCCTCACTCCTAATTCCTCACTCCTCACTTTTTTCTATGCGAAGCATTGAAAAAAGACAGCCTCTTCACGGGAGCGGGTCGTATCCACCTTTGTGAAACGGGTGGCACTTGGAAATCCGCTTGATCGCGAGCCAGCTGCCTTTTAGGGCTCCATATTTTTGAAGCGCCTGCAGTGCATATTCGCTGCAGGTCGGGTAGAAACGACAGCAAGGAGGCTTCAGGGGAGAGATAAACGCTCTATAGAATCGGACAAGACCGATCAGAAGCTCTTTCATCTTATTTCACCAGAATTCCGGCTTTGCGCCACAAGGAAAGGATCGCTTTTTCCGCTTGCTGATAGGTGGCGCCCGTCAGGAAGATGCCTGAGAGCATCACCACTTCATAGTGGGGCAAAAGCTCAGCCATATGAAGGCGGTAGACCTCCTTCATAAGACGTCTTGCACGGTTTCGCGCAAAGGCGTGGCCGATCTTCTTCGTAGTCACGAAGCCCATACGGGTGCCCGGCTTTTTGGTTTTCACCACATAGCAGAGCCCGGCCCGATTGCTGAAACGTTTGCCGGATCTGTAGATCCGACGGTAATCCCTGTTCTGTCTGATACGAGAAGAGCGGGGCAGTGTATACCCCACCCTCTCCTCGCTGATTTCTTGATTAGGCACTTAATACCTTTCTGCCCTTTGCTCTTCTTCTCTTCAGAACAATACGGCCTGCTTTTGTTTTCATACGAGCACGGAAACCGTGGGTCTGTTTTCTCCAATGGTTGTTCGGCTGGAATGTCATTTTTGCCATGTATAAACACCTCCTTACATCGTGTTGTGCCATTTATTTGCACCATAACAGAATAATTATATCTAAGAGAAGAGGGGATGTCAATAAAGTTTGGAAGGAAATCTTGACAAGGGGTTCAGGGTTAACCCGTGGGGCGGGGCGTCCATTGATTGTGAATGAAAGCCTTGTTCGAATGAGGAATTAGGAGTGAGGAGTGAAGGTGGCGGCGCATAAAATTATGGAAGCGCCGCGGAGGTTTGAAACTAGCGGTTTTCTCGTATCGCAAACCTAATCCCTAGCTACTAATCCCTAGTCACTAGTCATTCGAAGCTACTCATCCCTGCTTTCAAACTTCAGGGTTCAGGGTTTTGGCGGCGGCTTCGCCGAGATCCTTCGGCTCAGGTCGCAGCTGTTCTGGCATCCGTTATCTCACATACGACGTTTCTCGCCGCTCAGGATGACGAAACGGGGCGATGCTCGAAAGTCGTATTCAAGTCACCAGTCACTTGAGGCTCCTAATCCCTAGCCACTAATACCTAATCCCTAGCCACCAGTCACCAGCCACTAGCTCCCCTTCGATTTCCACAATAGCATCCCGCTTCCTGCTACGATGAGCGCGCCGCCGATCCAGGATGCCATGGTCAGGACCTCTCCCCAGAGCGCCCAGCCCGCCACGATATGAAAGAGGACGCCGGTGTACATGACAAAGGTGACGATCATCGGATGGATGTGCGTCGCCCCCCATGTGAAGCAGACCTGTGCAAAAATGGCAGAGAAGGACAGGGCAAAGAGCCAGAGGCATTCTGCCGCATCAGGTATCTGAAGATTCTCTCCGAGCATCAGCAAAAGACCGCCTGCCATGCTGTAGAATTGAAAATAAAAGACGATCTCTCCGCCGGAGTGGCCGCCCTTTTCATTGAGCCTGCCGATGCAGGTGTAGGCGCACGCCGAGCAGAAGGCCGATACGATGCCGACGAGTGCGTAACCGTTAAAGGAGGAGTAATCCCAGATCCTCAGCACCACCGCCGCGCCGGCAGCGATGATGAAGAGCCAGACACGCACCTGCCCAGACGGCGTGGTCTTTAGGAAGATCGGCGAAAGGATGCACATGAAGAACGCGGCGAGCTGGACAAGGATCTCCGCATCGCCCAGTGTCAGCCCCTTGAGGCAGAAGAAAAAGAGCAGGATGCCCATCCCGCCAAAGATGCCGCGCGTATGAAGGAGCAGTCTGTCCTTCCCGGAAAAAAGCGGGAGCGACTCTCTCTTCGCGATGAGCGGCAAGAAGAAGAGCCCCACGAGGCCGCGTACAAACGTCAGCTCGCCGGTCCCGAGGTAGGAGACCGCTTTCGCAGACACATCCATCAGTGTGAAAAGTAGCGCGGCCAGGATCGAGGCAAGGATGCCGAGTGTCATGGAAGAAGGTTTTGTAGTCATGATTGGGTTCAATAGGTTCAGGGTCAGCCCGTGGGGCGTGCCGCTCCTTGACCCTGAATGAAAGCTTTGCTCGAATGAGAAATGAGGAATTAGGAATTAGGAATTAGGAATTAGGAATGAAGGTGGCGGCTTCGCCGCGAATATATATGGGGGGCGATGCCCGATTAAGAATCATTCTCGCCCCTTCCTCTGGAAGGGGCAGACGAGCAAAGCGAGGCGGGGTTGGCATCCCCGCGTGTGAAAATACCGCTTCACGCAGCCAACCTCCGCCCCTTCGGGGCACCTCCTTCCAAAGGAAGGAGGGAGAAAAGCGGACTCCTTTGACTGGTAACTAGGGTTCAGAGTTCAGGGCTCTCGTGGCGGCTTCGCCGAGATCGATGACGAGGTCGCAGCTGTTCTGGCATTCGTACTCTCACATACGACGTTTCTCGCCGCTCCGGATGACGAAACGGGGCGATGCCCGAAGGTCAGCGGACGGCAGGCTTCCCATTTTGTGTTTCCACACATCAACCGCCACCCGCGAATGACAAAGATTTCTCGCTTCGCTCGAAATGACGATACGGGAGTCTGATGTCTCCTAGGGAAACACTGATTCAATCGTTGTCTGATTTCATTCTTGGATTTTTATACAGAGCAAGGAATCATCTGACGCGAATAGCAAGCTATTTAAGGAAGATGATGACGAAGCTATGTATAAAAATCCATATGAAATCCGACTCTGCGATTTAATCAGCGTTTCCCTAATCTCCAGTCCCTAGTCACCAGCCGCCAGATCCGCCATTTCCTTCGCCCATGCCTTGGCGCGGGCGAAGTCCTCTTCATTCGGATGCTTCTCGGCCTCTTCCAGTCGGGCGAGGCGTTCGGGGGTCATTTCATGGGCCGTCTCCTGAGCAAGCCCTGCCAGCTTCTTCTGATGGAAGGAATTCACGCGTCCCTGACAGAGGAAGGTGCCAAGACAGGTGGCATCCTCGGGAAGAAGAGCGGCGGCATTTGCCAGATACATCTTGGCCGCCTCCGAGTCAGGCCAGGTACCGGCGGTCGCATAGATCGCCACATGTTTTCCGAAAAGGGAAGAAAGCGTCTTCTGTGCGAGAGGATCTGCGCCCCGGCGGTAGCCCCAGAAGCCGACAAAGACAAGGTCGTAGGAAGAGAGGTCGTTTCCCTCGCGCCCCTCCTCCATGATCTCCTTCTCTCCCGGCAGCGCCTCAAAGATCGCCTCTGCGACCGCCTTCGTATTGCCCGTGCGGGAAGACCAAAGGACTAATGATTTCATAGAAACCTCCTTTTATAACAAGTTAGGAATGAGGAGTGAGGAGTAAAGGTAGCGGCGCACAATTCATATAGCGCCGCATAATAAACTAATTTCTCATGCTCCTGTCTTCCCCATTATCCACAGACTGCACTCGTTTGTCAAAGAATTGACACGCTTCATAAAAATCACTATCATGAAAAATAATGTGACTTTATCCATTTCTATACTCTGCGGCGCTTTTTAATTATTTTGCGCCGCTCCAACACTCCTCACTCCTAATTCCTCACTCAGAAAACTTCAATTCCACATTTTGCTGATACATTTACAAAGGAGGGTTCGTATGCGTCGCTGGATCATGCATGTCGATATGGACGCCTTTTTTGCGTCTGTCGAACAGAGAGACGACCCCGCGCTCCAAGGAAAGCCTGTCATCGTCTGCGGAAAAAGCCGCCGGAGCGTCGTTGCGACCGCCTCCTACGAAGCCCGCGCCTTTGGCGTACATTCGGCGATGCCTCTCTCGCAGGCGAAGCGCCTCTGCCCCCATGGCTACTTCGTCGCGCCGCGCTTCGAAGCATACCGTGAAGCATCGGATGCGATCCATCAGGTCATGCTCCATTATGCGGACGCCTACGAGCCGATCTCCCTAGACGAAGCCTTCCTCGACATCTCCGGCATGGGAAGCCAGTATCCGACGCTTGGCTCGATCGGACGCGCCATCAAAGAAGAGATCCGCTGCGCCGTGCATCTCACGGCCTCTGTCGGCATCGCGCCGAATAAATTCCTTGCCAAGATGGCGAGTGACATGAATAAGCCGGACGGCCTCTGCATCATTCCCTACGGAAGAGAGCGAGGCATCCTCGCACCCCTTCCCGTGCGCCGTCTTTGGGGCGTGGGCAGTGTCACGGAGAAAAAACTCCTGGCTGCCGGATTTCGCACCATCGCCGACATCCAAGAGGCAGCGCCGGAAAAACTCTCCGCCCTTCTGGGCAATCAGGGGCCTCTGCTGAAAGCCCTCTCCCTTGGCATCGACGAGCGCCCCATCATCTCTTCCCGGCAGGTGAAATCCATCGGCGATGAATCCACCTATGAATATGACCTGACCGATCGCCCAACGATAGATCGGGAGATCGCGATTCACAGTGACATCGTCGCACAGCGCCTTCGCAGGCACGATCTTGCCGCGCGCACGATCTCTCTCAAAATCCGCTTCGCGTCTTTCAAAACCATCATGCGGAGTCTGTCTCTGGAGGAAGGGACGAATCTGCAGGAGACCATCGACAGTGCCTGCCAGACCCTGCTTTCCCGCATCCCGCTCACCGAAGGCATCCGCCTCATCGGCGTCACCGCGTCGAATCTTGGCGCGCCTCTGTCCATCCCGTCGCTCTTCTCAGACAAAGAGGAGAAGCGCGCCCGTGCCGCCAAAGCCATGGACAGTATTCAGGAGAAATACGGCAGGAAAGCGCTCCGAAAGGGGTTCTGGCTGGAAAAATAGGATTCGGGTTCAGGGTTAGCTCCTTGGGCGGCTCCGTCCACTGATTATGAATGAAAGCTTTGCGCGAATGAGGAATTAGGAATGGTGGTGCGGCGCATAAAAATCAGAAGCGCCGCGGAGTTTTGACAGCGCTTTGCGCCGCCGTCATCGAAAGCGTTGCCGAGGGTCTTTCTTGCACTGCGGTCAGTATCACATAGGCATCGGTACGGAAACGACGCCTTGATGCTACATGTTTCCGCTTTCATACATTCTTCGTTTAGCGGTCTGCAAGAAAGATTTCTCGCTTCGCTCGAAATGACGATACGGGAGTCTGATGTCTCCTAGTCACTAGTGACTGATTACTTGAATACTACTTTCGGGAATCGCCCCATTTCGTCATCCTGAGCGGCGAGAAACGTCGTATGTGAGATAACGGATGCCAGAACAGCTGCGACCTGAGCCGAAGGATCTCGGCGAAGCCGCCACCTTCATTCCTAATTCCTAATTTTCTAGAACCCTGAACCCGACAACCCGAGCCCTCCCCCTCTTCCTTCATGCGCTATAATGAAAGTATCCCTATCATTTTCACGAAAAGAGGTCTTACTATGGTCAATACAGAACGAATGAAACGCACCTTCACGGAGCTTGTCTCCCTCTACGCGCCGAGCAAAGGCGAGCGTGAAGTCTGCGAATATTTGAAAAAGAAGCTGAAGAGCCTCGGCGCCTCGAAGATCATCGAAGACAATGACGGCTCCGTCAATGGCGGGAACTGCGGCAATCTAATCGCCGTCTGGAATGGCAATGCTCCGGGCCTTCCCTCCATCGCACTCACCGCGCACATGGACTGCGTCGAACACTGCAAGGACATCGAACCCATCTTGGAGGGCGGCGTCTTCACCTCGAAAGGCGACACCATCTTAGGCGGCGATGACAAGGCCGGCGTGACCGCCATCCTGGAAGGCATCGCCCTCATGAAGGAGATGTACATCCCGCACGGCAAGATCACTGTCATTTTCACCGTACAGGAGGAGATCGGTCTCTTCGGCTCCAAGTACATCGAAGAAAAATACATCCAAGGCATTGACTTCGGCTACGTGCTCGATGCCGACGGCCCTGCCGGCTCTCTCTATAATGCCGGCCCGTCCCAGTACCAGCTTTCCTTCACCCTGAAAGGCGTCGCAGCGCATGCCGGCATGGCGCCGGAAAAGGGAACGAATGCGATCGCCATGGCCGCAGAGGCGATCGCACACTGCCCGACAGGCCGCATCGATGAGGAGACCACCTGCAACATCGGCACCATCACCGGCGGCACTGCGACGAACATCGTCCCGGACGCCTGCGTCGTACGCGCAGAGGCCAGAAGCCGCGACCCGAAGAAGCTCGAAGCACTCGTCGATACGATGGTCCATGCCTTCGAAGACGCAGCGAAGAAATTCCCCGAAGGCTCTCTTTCCGTCAATAAAGAGAAATCGTATGATGCCTTCCTCGTCAAGGAGAGCGACCCCGCGCTGAAGCTCTTCCGGAAAGCTGCCGCCTCCATGGGAAAAACCATGACCGTCGCAAAGAGCGGCGGCGGAAGCGATGCAAACTGGTTCGGCACCAAAGGCTTCCCCGCTGTCTTGATCGGCGTCGGCATGACCGACTTCCACACCAGCCGTGAGAGCCTCAAGGAGCAGGATCTCTACGATGCCGGACTTCTCGTGTACAAGCTCATCGAGGAAGAAAGCCATCTGGGAGAATGAGTGACTGGTGGCTAGGGATTAGTGGCTAGGGATTAGACTAGGAGGCTGAGAGACATCAGATATCAGACGCCAGACTTCTGACTTCTATCCTCCGGCCTTCTGGCATCACCCCGTTTCGTCATCCTGAGCGGCGAGAAACGTCGTATGTGAGAGTACGAATGCCGGAACAGCTGCGACCTCGTCATCGATCTCGGCGAAGCCGCCACGAGAGCCCTGAACTCTGAGCCCTAGTTACCAGTCAAAGGAGTCCGCTTTTCTCCCTCCTTCCTTTGGAAGGAGGTGCCCCGAAGGGGCGGAGGTTGGCTGCGTGAAGCGGTATTTTCACACGCGGGGATGCCAACCCCGCCTCGCTTCGCTCGTCTGCCCCTTCCAGAGGAAGGGGCGAGAATGATTCTTACGGGCATCGCCCCCCATATATATTCGCGGCGAAGCCGCCACCTTCACTCCTAACTCCTAACTCCTAACTCCTAACTCCTAATTCCTCATTGGAGCAAAGCTTTCATTCAGGATCAAGGAGCGGCACGCTCCACGGGCTAACCCTGAACCCTGAACCCAACAACAAAAGCCCATCCGGCCTGCGAGCCGGATGGGTTTTTGACATTCACTCAATATTTATCTCCGTACAGCTCCTTATTTCTCTGTACGATCGCCATGATGCGGCTGGCCGTCTCTTCGATGGCCTTATTCGACACATCGAGTACCTGGCAGTGGAGCTGGCGCATGATCTCCTTCGCGTAGGACAATTCATCCTCGATGCGGGCAATGTCCGTATAGTTCGCCGTCCCGGAGAAGCCGAGCGCCTTCATGCGTTCGCTTCGGATGGTATTCAGCTTGTACGGATCGATGATGAGCCCGATGATGCGATAGGGCGGCACCTGAAAGATCTCTTCCGGCAACGGCACTTCCGGCACGAGCGGAAGATTGGCCACCTTGAATTTTTTGTGTGCCATGTACATGGAGAGCGGCGTCTTCGAGGTACGGGATACACCGATCAGGACGACATCTGCCTTCTTGAAGCCGGCCGGATTCTTGCCGTCATCATACTTCACGGCGAATTCAATGGCTTCGACCTTCTTGAAGTATTCTTCATCGAGCTTGTGGATGATGCCCGGCTTCATACGGGGCTTCGTTTCAGAAATGGTCTGCACCATGTCCATCATCGGCCCAAGGATATCCACATACTTCACATGGTTTGCTTCCGCAATGCGCTCGAAATGCGCACGAAGCTCCGGGCTGACTAAGGTATGGCAGACAACAGCGCCATGCTCTGCAGCCTCTTCGATGACCTTCTGGATCTGTTCTGCATGGCGGATGAAGGGCACGCGCACAACGTCGATATCTTCATCAAACTGGCTGATGGTCGCCTTGGCGACACTTTCCGCAGTTTCTCCCAGAGAGTCAGAAACTACGTACACTTCTGGTATTTTTGACAAAAGGATGACCTCCTTTGGTATTGATCGGAAATGAGACGAGCAGCAAGGGAAACGCGCCCCTTGGGCTAACCCATGAACCTCATTTATCTCTTCTTCGTTCCGAGATCGAGGAAGAGGCGGGTGATATTGGTCTTGGAAATGCGTCCCATGAGCTTGAATTTCTTCTCGCCCTCGGCATCCTGAAAGATGCCGACAGGCAGACAGTCGATCTCATAGTCAATGAGCTTTTGGGCAACGGATACCATGTCTTCGTCCGGCTCTGCGAAGATCATCTTCGACCGGGAGGTCATGACCATGGAAATCGGCACTTTAGTCAGATTTTCACGGCCCATAGCGGTCTTCAGCAGATCCTTTCTGGATACTACCCCCATGACATCATCGGGCTTGCCCACGAAAAGGGTCCCGATATCTTCGGTGAAAAGAAGGACAGCGGCATCGTAGGCATTCGACTCTGCACTGACCAGAACGGGTCTGGACATGCAGGACTCTGCGGTGCAGGAACGGATCTCTGCCGCAGCCGGGTCCTCTCCTCCTCCCAGGTAGTAGTAGCCCAGTCTCCGTCTGGCGGCGATCACTTCTCCCGAGAGAAGCACCGCCAGGTCTCCCCGCAGGGCGCTTCGGGTCACATGGAGACGCTCAGCGATCATTTCACCTGTGATCGGCCCATTTTCCCGCACGATGCGGGTAATTTCTTTTTGGCGGCTGGTCAGCTGCATAATTTGCTTCCTTTTTTGTATTGACAGGAAACCGGGACTGCTCGAAAACAGCCCCGGTCACCGGAATTTTTCAGTTCAAAGCTATCGCCGGATAGGTCAAGGCGATTTGGGTCCGCATGCGTCCCCACCCAGGCAGCAGAGTGTCTGGCTCTTCACTTGACCGCCCCCGTTCTCACGGGGCCGGCAGGCTCCCTTCGGAGCGCCCGCAATCACCAGGTATAGTCTTCTGTATCTTTGATTCCTCTGCCGGTAGCTGCATCGAGCATCAGTCTCTGTTCGATACGAGCGACATTTCTCTTGGTGGCTTTGACCATATCCGGGTTGACGGATACGTAGTCGATACCGCTCTTGACGAGGAATTCGGTGAAGTCTGGGTATACGGACGGAGCCTGGCCGCAGATGGAGACAGTCTTGCCGTCTTTGTGTGCGGTCTCGATCAGGTGGCGGACAGCTCTCTTGATCGCGAGGTTTCTTTCATCGAAGAGGGCGGAAACGGTGTCATTGTTTCTGTCGCAGCCGAGTACCAGCATGGTGAGGTCGTTGGAGCCGATGGAGTAGCCATCCACGAATTCATTGAATTTATCTGCCAGAATGATGTTGGCCGGGATCTCTGCCATGAGGAAGAGCTTGAAGTCCGGACCTCTTTCCAGACCTTCTTCCTTCATGATGGAGGTGACCTTGCGTGCTTCATCGACGGTTCTGCAGAATGGGATCATGCAGTTCAGGTTCTTCAGGCCGAATTCTTCACGGACCTTCTTGACTGCCTTGAGTTCGAGACGGAAAGCGTCGGTGTAGGTCGGGTCGTAGTAACGGGAAGCACCTCTCCAGCCGAGCAGATCAGCCGGTTCTACCGGTTCGTACTTGTCGCCGCCCTTGAGGTTTCTGTATTCGCCGGACTTGAAGTCGGAGAAACGGAGAACGACCGGACGTGGAGCCAGCGCGCGGCAGACCTTGGAAATGCCTTCAGCGAGCATGTCGATGACTTTTTCCGGTTTACCCTGTTCGATGAGGTAGAGCGGATGTTCATGGATGAAGGTGGTCCAGATGAATTCTTCACGCATGAGGCCGATGCCGTCGCATGGGAGGCTCGCATATTTATCAGCGAGATCCGGATCGCCCAGGTTCATCATGACGCCGGTGCCGGTCGGTGCGAAGTATTCAGCGACTACGGTCTGAGCAGCGCCCTGTGCCTGCTGCGGTTCGTCTTTCTTCACAAGGTCAGCGACGATGCCGTCATAAACGACGCCGTTCTGTGCGTCGATCGTGATATCCTGGCCGGATTTCAGTACCTTGGTCGCTTCTACGCTGCGGCTCTTGGTGCCGACAACGCATGGAATGCCGAGTTCGCGGGAAACGATGGAAGCGTGGCAGGTCATGCCGCCAGCATCGGTGACGATCGCGATGGCTTTCTTCATAGCCGGTACCCAGTCCGGAGAGGTCATCGTGGTGACGAGGACTTCGCCTTCCTGGAATTCATTGATATCCTTCGGGTCGGTGATGACGTGGCATTTGCCTGCTGCCATTCCCGGGCTGGCCGGAAGACCTTTGACGAGTACTTTATGATCGGTGGTCAGTTTCACTTCAGTGCCTGCTTTCTTTTCTTTATTCTTCTTGGACCAAACGGTTTCCGGACGAGCCTGGAGGATCCAGACACGGTTCTGGTGGTCGACAGCCCATTCCATATCCATGTAGCAACCATAGTGCTTTTCGATGGCTTTCGCATAGGTAGCGAGCTGGACGACCTGTTCATCGGTGAGAGCCTGCGCCTTGGCAAGGTCTTCCGGTACTTTTCTTTCTTCTACATCGCCGCCCGGTTTGCGAACGAGTTCGATGGCTTTTTCATTGATATGGCGGGAAGCGATGGTGAGGTCTTCCTTGTTGATGATGAAGTTATCCGGGGTGACAGTGCCCTGTACGACATATTCGCCAAGACCCCAGGAGCCTTCGATCATGATGGACTTGTCATCGCCGTTGGCAATGTTTACGGTGAACATGACGCCTGCGACTTTGGAGTCAGCCATCATCTGTACGGCAGCGGAGAGAGCGACGTTTTCATGGTCGAAGTTCTTCTTCGCTCTGTAGTATACAGCACGATCGGTGAAGGTGGATGCGTAGCATTCCTTGACCTTACGGATGACCATGTCACGGCCGGTGACATTCAGGTAGGTGTCCTGCTGGCCTGCGAAGGAAGCATCCGGCAGGTCTTCTGCGGTAGCAGAGGAACGAACGGCTACATATGGATTTTCTTCGTTGACTTTCTTGGAGAGTTCTTCGTAAGCATCGCCGATCGCAGTCGCGAGGTCTTCCGGCATTTCAGCGGAAACGATGCTTTCGCGGATCTTAGTGCATACTTCATGGAGTTCGACAGAGTCCTCTACATCGGAAAGCCCCTGCAGCAGTTCGTGGATCTTTTTGTTCTGCCCGGTGACATCCATGAAATAACGGTAAGCATGAGCTGTCGTCGCGTAGCCGTATGGTACCGGCACACCGGTCGAGGTCGTCAGTTCACCCAGAGAAGAAGATTTCCCTCCGACCAGATTGACATCTTTTCTGTGCAGTTCATCAAACCACAATACATAAGCATTCTCTCTTGCGTCCATCATGTCCTCCTAAACAATGAAGATAAGAATCGTTAGCTTGAAATGTACACTTAATTTCAAATCACTTCACTTATAGTATACCTATTTGAATAAAATGTCAAATGCATAATGTGCAAGAATGACATATTTTTATGAAATAAGGATAGACTTAAATTGGGTTCAGGGTTCGCCCGTGGACGTGCCGCCCCCTTCATCCCTGATGAAAGCTCTGCTTCGAGTGAGGAGTGAGGAGTGCTGGTGCGGCGCATAAAAATCAGAAGCGCCGCGGAGGTTTGAGACTAGCGTTTTCTCGTATCGCAAACCTAATCTCCAGCTAGGGATTAGGAGTTTCGAGTGATTGGGTGATTAAGAGGCCAGGAGACATCAGTCTCCTGTATCGTCATTTCGAGCGAAGCGAGAAATCTTTGTCATTCGCGGCCTGAGACTCACGCTTTCCCCACATGTGCCGCACACCTCTCCGCTGTCCTCATCTGTCTTTCATACCGCCTGTGCCCTATCCGCCCCTTCGGGGCACCTTCCCCTCGAGGGGAAGGCTGACGATACGAGGGAAACCTGCTATCAAGAGACCTTCAGGCATCGCCCCATAAATATTCGCGGCGCTTCCCTGTTTTTATGCGCCGCACCACCCCCTCTGAACCCTCTGAACCTGTAGAACCCGTTCCCCCCTCTTTCATCCCCAATCAAGGGACAACACGTCCCCGGGGCTAACCTTGCACCCAAAAGGAGCTCTCCCTTTCGGAAGAGCTTCTTCTTAAAATCTGAGCGACGTGATGAAGTAGGCCGCGCAGCTGACGAGGACCGTCAGGATGATCATCATCGGATCGGCGATGGAGGTACGGTAGTTTTCCGGATTGTAATGCGTACGTTTCCGGAAAGGACGCGCATCCAGGAAGTCCATCGGATTGCTCGTGAGATCCATGAATTTATCATTCGCAATGCCCCAGGCATCGCCAAGGCCTTTGCAGAGTGCGCACATGAGTCCGGTCACGAAGTTCATGATCGCCGCGAAGGGCTTTCTGTAGAACCAATCGGTATCGAGGCTGAGGGCGGTGTGCGGCTCCATCCTCGGAAGGAACATCATGAATGGCACCATGGTGACGACAAGGATCTCTACATAAGACAGGAGGTGGGCTGCCGTGAAGGGCTCGTAGGTGACGGCACCAAATGGCAGGAAGCGGTAAAGCAGATCCGGATATACGCCGTAGAGGAAGCAGAGGCAGGCGCCAAGGCCCATCGCGACGTACATATTCTTCGGGAGCTTGTGCTTCATGACAATGTCTTTTTCCTCTTTCCGAAGGAAAATGAAGTAGCCCATCTTCAGTGTGATGGATAAAAAGGTACCGACGCTGGCAAGCTCGAGCAGGGTGTAGACCCAGTCATAGCCGGCTTCTGCCGCGGCCGCGATGGTGATGGTCTTACTGATGAAGCCATTGAAGAGCGGTACGCCGGAGATGGAGAAGGCGGCGACGAAGAAGCAGAGGCAGGCGAATGGCATTCTCTTTGCCATGCCGGAGAGCTGATTGATCTTGCGGATGCCTGTCGCATAAATGATCGCGCCCGCGCACATAAAGAGGAGCGACTTATAGAGGATGTGCGAGAAGGCATGCGCCGTTGCGCCGTTCAGTGCCATCGCCGTGCCGACGCCGACACCGGCGACCATGAAACCGACCTGACTGATGATGTGGTAGCCGAGAAGACGGCGCATATCATTTTCCATGATCGCATAGAGCGCCCCATAGAGCGCCATGAAGCAGCCGGCAGGCATGAGGAAGTCAGTCCCCGCAAAGATACGGATGAGCGCATAGACAGCGACCTTCGTGGTGAAGGAGGAAAGGAAAACGGAGCCGGTAATGGTGCCTTCCGGATATGCATCGACCAGCCATGCATTCACCGGAGGGATAGCCGCATTCACAGCGATGCCGATGAGGATCGCCCAGAAGGGCAGGTTGTGTGCGCCCGCTGAGAGGTTCATGACAAGGCCGTTTCCAGCACCGACCTCGAGGAAGATGCCATAGAGCAGAAGGTTTCCGCCCAGCATGTGGACCATGAGGTAGCGGTAGCCTGCGCGGCGCGAGGCCGGGGTGTGGTGGCCCCAGATGAGGAAGAGGGATGTCACCGCAAGGCCTTCCCAGAAGGCGATGAAGGTCATCCAGTCCTTGGCAAGAGTGACGCCAAGCGCACATCCGGCGTAGGCCATGGAGGCGAAGGCTTCGATGCGGCTGTCATTGTGGCAGGAGTAGATCCCGCCGATGCAGGCCATCAGAGCAAAGATCATGCAGAAGACATAGCTCAAGCCGTCCACATGGAAGTAGTCTAGGATGTAGCCGGTACCAAAGAATTCCATGGAGAGGTCTCTGCCCATCGGCATAGAGAGCGCGGCAGCAAGGGCGGCGAAGGGGCCGATGGCAAGGACCACTCTCCGAAGTGCTTTCGGTACAATGGCCGCAATGAGTCCGACGAGAATGAGGATGATGCCGGGATGCAATGCATTACTCAATGTGGCCACCTCCTCCGCGTGTATAGTAGTTCTCACTGCGCTGCAGGAGCGGCGCCATGATGAGCTTGGCGAGGATGATCAGGATCCATCCCGACACAAACCCGAAGAAAATATCATAGCCGAAAGGAAGCGGCCACCATGACGGGCTGTGCAGATGTACGCCTGCGATCTCAGCCGCGCAGGAGACGAGCAGAATGACAGCGGCCAGGATATAAATTCTTTTCTTCGTCATTTCAGCCACCCCCCGTTCCATTCGGCACAGATGCCGCTTGCGGCCATATCGGCCAGATCATAGAAATGCGGATATACATCCGGCAGTACGCCGAGGATGACGGCAAGCGCTGTCGTGATGCAGATCGGGATCAGCATGGAATAGCTGAATGCCCCGTACTTACGGAATTTTTCCTGCGGATCATGCCGGAAGTAAGCCATGCGGACGACCGGCATCAGGTAAGCCGCTGCGAGGAGCGCACTGGCGACCCAGATCAGGATGTAGAGAGGTTTCCCCGCCTGCAGCGCGCCGAGAGCGAGGTTCCACTTACTGACGAAGCCGACCAGGAATGGCGTGCCCGCGATCCCCAGAGAAGCGATGGTGAAGCAGGCCATGGTGACCGGGAGCTTCTTCCCGATGCCATAGAGCTCGCTGATATTATTGCGGTGCGTTCGCGCAATGATGAGGCCAGCGCACATGAAGAGCGTGATCTTCATGACTGCATGCGCGACCAAGTGCAGGTACGCGCCCTTGATGGACAGCGGCGAGAGCAGAGCCGCGCCCAGCACGATGTAGGAGAGCTGTCCGACTGTCGAGAAAGCGAGACGGCGTTTCAGGTGATCCTGCCGCATAGCGATGAGGGAGGAGATAATGATACTGCCGGCAGCGAACCATGCCAGGACGTCCACGACGCCGATCTGGGAGAGGAGCTGCGGGCCAAAGACAAATCCGATGACACGAAGGACAGCGAAGACGCCGGTCTTGACGACAGCCACCGCATGCAGCAGGGCAGAGACAGGGGTCGGCGCGATCATGGCCGCCGGCAGCCAGCCGTGCAGCGGCATGACAGCTGCCTTGACGGAGCCTGCCATGATCATCAGGATGAAGATGAACTGGAGCACCCACTTCGGAGCCATGTCCGGGGTGAGGAAGCCACCCGGCTTGAAGTCGACAGTCCCTGCGATGCAGTAGACGGCGATGATGCCGGCGAGGAAGAGCTGACCGGAGATCAGTGTATAAATGAGGTACTTGCGGCTCGCAGAGAGCGCTTCCGCATTTCTCTTATGAAGCACCAGCGGGTAGCTCGCAAGGGTCAGGAGTTCGTAGAAAATAAAGAAGGTGATGAGGTTCGACGCCATGGCGATGCCCATGACCGCGGAGAGGCAGACCGCGAAGGCCGCGAAGTAGCCGGTCTGTTCTTTTTCATTGTTGCATCGCATGTAGCCGATGGAGTAAAAGTTCATCGGTACCCAGAGCATGGAGGCCAGCGTCGCAAAGATCATGCCCGCCGGATCCGTCTTCAGCGTGAGCCCCAGGGTATCGGTGATGCGGCAGAGGGTCCACTCGTACTGATTGCCATCCAGGACCCCCGGCACCATGGAAAGGATGATGCCAAACATGATCACGGAAGCGATGGCGCTCCATGCCTCACGTACATTTGGCCATTTCCTGCTGAATGCGATCAGGATCGCAGCGAAGAAGGATACGCCTACCGCCAGAAATGGTCTGCAGTCTATGATCGTCATCTCAGAAACACCCCCGGCAGTCCCAGTTTAATCACATCAGTCACGATGGTCGCATTGCCAAAGCCCAGCGCGATGATCATGATGCCCATGATGAGGATCGGGATGACCATCGGAAGCGGCAGCCCCAGCTTGCCCTTATGCGGATGCACCTCTGTCAGAGAGGCTTCCCGCTGGACGAACATCTGCTCAATGATGCGGAAGAAGTAGATCGCATTGAGAAGCGAGCTGATAACCAGTACGAAGATATAGAAATACTCTCCGCCGGTGTAAGCCCCCAGCATGAGATACCACTTGCTGAAGAAGCCGCAGGTCGGCGGCAGCCCGATCATGGAAAGCGCTGCCAGCGCCACGGTGATGGAGCTGATAGCCATCTTCTTATTGAGGCCGCCCAAGCGGTACAGATTCACTTCGCCAAAGCGGTACTGGATCCCGCCGATGACGAGGAAGAGCGAGCTCTTCATGAAGGCATGGTTGATGATGTGCATCACGGCGCCGATGAAGCCGTACATATTGCCCATCGCCAGACCGATGGCGATGTAGCCGATCTGTGCGACCGAGGAGTACGCAAGCATGCGGCGGAAGTCGTACTGCGCCATCGCCATGACAGAGCCGATCAGGATACCGCACACGCCTAAGATCCCCAGCACATTCAGCGCACTTTCCACGACCGGATTATCGACCTGGAAAATGTAGTAAATAAAACGAATGAGTGCATACGCCGGTGCCTTGCTCATGAGGCCTGCGATGAAAGCGGCTGCGCCCGGATGTGCGTAGGTGTAAGCATCCGGCTGCCAGCCATGCAGCGGGAAAAGTGCCATCTTGATGCCGAAGCCGATCAAAAAGCAGGCGACTGCCATGGCAAAGAGCGGCGAATGCAGATGCGGGATGATGAGCTGCGCGAGGTCTGCCATATTGAGCGTACCGGTCATCGCATAGAGATAGCCGACACCCAGCAGGTAGAGGGACGCGCCGATGGTCCCGATGAGGAGGTAGCGGAAGGCCGCCAGCATGGATTTCCGCCCGCCCAGCGCGATCAGCGCATAGCCGGAAAGCGACATGATCTCCAGATACACATAGAGGTTGAATACGTCGCCGGTGATGATCATACCGGAGAGGCCGACCGTCAGAAGGCCGAAGAGCGTATAGTAGCCGCCTACATGGAGCCAGTCCTCATCTTTCACAAAAGGCCGGCTGTAGAGAGAGACGAGCATGGAAATGAAGGTGACCAGCACCGCAAGGATACTGTTCAACGGGTCCAGCGCAAATTCGATACCGATCGGCGGGATCCAGCCGCCCATCATGTAGTGCCAGGTCGCTCCGCCATTTTCAAGCACATGCTGGAGCACCAGGCAGGCATTCGCAAAGGCGCCTGCGATGGAAGCCATCACGATGTAGGAACCCAGATTGCGGCTGATGCGGGAGAAAAGCATGCAGAGCAGCGAGCCGGTCAGCGGCAGGAGTACGATAAATACGGGAGCGTGCTGTGTCATTTACTAGCCCTCCTCAGTACCTCGACCTCTTCCACGGAGCCATAGATCTCCTTGATGCGCATGAGGAGCGCGATCGCGACCCCCGTGGTACCAAGGCTGACGACGATAGCCGTCAGCATCAGACCGTGCGGCAGCGGGTTGATATACATCGAAGGATCCGTCGTGATGCCATTCTGGATCGGGATCATCGCGCCGTCTTTCTGCGCAAAGCACAGGTAGAAATAAATGACAGCGACCTGCATGACATTCATCGCCATCAGCTTTTTCATGTAGTTCTTGCTGAGGACCATGCCATATACGCCAAGGAAGAAAAGGATCATGACCAGGGTGTAAAGACCTTTTGTTTTCAGGAATTCATTCAGTACGTCCATGCTCTTCACCCCTTTTCACGATAGCATCCAGCAGATTGATGATCGTCATCATGACGCAGATGGCGACGCCGATCTCGATGAGGAAGATCCCGGTTGCGTGCATTTCATTCTGCGCTTCCATCCGGATCGGCATGTAATTGTAATTCAGGAAGAAATCCGCCCCGCCCAGAAGCGTCAGCCAGCCAGTCAGTGCATAAATGAAGGTGCCGACACCGGCCAGCACGACCGATGTTTTTCCCAGCACATTGAATTTCGTATCAAAGCCCAGGATGAGACGCGCGAGCAGCACGCCCACCGAGAGCAGCGCCCCCGCCTGGAAGCCGCCGCCCGGAGAAAATTCACCGAGGCAGAGGATGTAGACTGCATATACCATCGTGAAGGGTACCAGCATGCGGAAGGCTATATTCAGGATCAGACCGCCAAATGGTTTATTCATTTGATAATCTCTCCTTCCTCCGGATCTTCCGGCTCCTCTTCAGGACGACGGCCCACCGTATTGCTGGTCAGGATGAGGACCGTCGTCAGCCCTGCCAGGAACATGACCGAGGTCTCCCACATGGTATCGAAGCCTCGATAGTCGATGATGACGCCAGTGACGATATTCGGAGAGCCCGTATCCTCCTCACTGCGTGAGATATAGGTCGGTGTGACATGCGTATTCGGTGCCGTATTCGGATCCCCGATCTCCGGGAGATAGGTGACCACCGAGACGAAGAGCGCCGTCATGACCGACAGAAGTACCGCTACCAGTCCACGCATTACTTACACCACCTATCAATTTTCTTCAGCGATGCTACGAAGAAGATCGTAGAGATCGTACCAATGACCGCTTCTGTGAAAGCCACATCCGGAGAACCCATCATGAGGTACAGGAGCACCGCGCAGAAGCTGAACGCGCTGTAGATGATGGCTGCGGAGAGGATATCCTTGCAGAAGATGACCGCGCAGGTGATCAGAATCAGGAAAACCAGAAGAATGGCTTCGATCGTATAGATTTCCATTATTTTTCCTCCTTCTCCAAATGTCCCACCGGTTCATCAATGCTGTGATCCGGGCCCGCAAGACCGAGGAGCTTCTTCGCGCCCTTCGTCTTGAGCGTCCAGATCGGATGGCCGGACTTATAGGCCGACTTGCTCAGGATGTGCGAGCCGATCGGGTTCGCCATGAAAACCAGAAGAAAGACGAATGCGATCTTGAGAGAGGTCAGTGTCGCCCCTTCGTAGATCATAAGACCGATGAAGGTCAGCATGCAGCCCAGCGTTTCGCTGTTGCCGGATGCATGGATGCGGCTGTAGAAATCCGGAAGCCGGAGCATCCCGATGCCCGAGCCGATGAAAAAGATAAGCCCGCCGATGATGAAAAGCGCCGCTGCCATTTCCCGAGGAGAGGTAAAGCCGAGTTCACTCATATCTTATTCCCTCCTATGAACTTCGCCACGATGAGGGATCCCAAGAATCCCAAAAGCGCGTAAGAGATCGCAATATCCACATACATATCCGGACGCTTGTCGATGAAGCCGAAGACCACGATGAGACAGATCGTATCCGCCCCGATGACCCCCAAAGCATTCATCCGATCAAAGATCGTCGGCCCGTTGAAGAGGCGCTGGAGCATGAGAGCGATGACGAAGAGAAGCACCAGCATCACGACATAGAGAAGAACCATCATGATCATTCCTCACCTTCCTTTTCTTCGACCACTTCGAGATCGAGCGGCATGCCATAGAGCCATGCCACCTTTCTTTGCATCCCGCCGTCCACAAGCCCCTCGGCTGCCCCTTTCGTCAGCGCATGGATCTCATAAAGCCCGTCATCGGTCACATTCATGGTGACCGTCCCCGGCGTCAGCGTGATGGAATTGGCCAGAATGGTCGATGCCATCGGATTGTCCGCCCGGAAATAGAAACGTACCACCTTCGGATCGATCTGGAGCTCCTGCGACGTCTCGGCAAGAAGCACATCGACATTCGCGAGCACGAGCTGCCACATCAGCCAGATGAAGTACCAGATCATCTTCAAAGGGGAGAAGCCAAAGACATAGTAGAGGCGGCTCTCCTCCTTATTCGGCACCAGAAGCAGCGGATACGTCAGCCATGTCGTCACCAGCGCCGTGATCACGCCGTATACGATGAATTTCGTCTCCGTATGTCCCGAGAGCGCCATCCAGAAAGCGAACAGCACCACCGCGAGGCATCCCATGTGAACCACAGGCGAACCTACGATCCTTTTATCATTCCATACTACCTGTTTTCCCACAGCGACCACCTTTCCTCACCGAAGCCAAAGCCATATATCTCTATCGGAAATCTCTGAATAAAAAAAATGCAATAAAAGCATCTGATCGCTTCTATTGCATCAAGTAACGAGCAGGAAAAGATATGCTTTCAATCAAAAAGTATATGATTTTGCGTTGCTTTACCGCGCTGCCTCATGCCGAGGACAGCTCCTGAATCATCCCAGCCATGATCACTCTCATAGTGCATTGACTCCCCTCATTTTCCTCAGGGCTTCTCACCGGGAGAGGCTCTTTTCCATATTGATTGTACTTATAGTATCACATCCTATGGAAAATTGAAACAATCAAAAGAACTCAATTATCGTATAGTTATATAATTCGCAATGCATGAATTATTTTTTACATAGGAATATATCAATATGAAATGCACAAAAAAATGAGCCTGAAGAAATTTTCTTCGCGAAAAGATCTTCAGGCTCATTCCTGTTTTCTGGCAGGGGCAGGTAGAGTCGAACCACCGATAACGGAGTCAAAGTCCGTTGCCTTACCGCTTGGCGATGCCCCCATGAAGTCCGACAATATCGGATTTCAGGCAAAAAAAAATGGGGCGAGTGGTGGGACTCGAACCCACGCGTAACGGAGCCACAATCCGCCGTGTTAACCACTTCACCACACCCGCCATATTTTTCCCGTCACAGGCATTTCGCCATATGACGTTGTTTATTGTACCATAGAAAGAAATATCCGTCAAATAGTTTTCCGAAAGATTTTTTTCGTCCATCACCTGTCACAAAAAAATTCTCTTACAATATATAAAGAGATTCATTAAAGGAAAGAGAGTGCCCATCCCCGGTGCAGGGGATGGATCGCCCTCTCTCCTCCTCAAGAGCTATGGCGCCTCTTCACCCCAGACCCCAACCTCTCCCCTTCCTCCGCTCCTTTATATGTTGTATAATAATAAACAACTTAAAAGCACTGGTTCCAAGCAGGATCTGTTATACCAGTGCTTCTTTTTATTATTTATCCTTTTATCAATGAGGTACACACCATGGACAACAAACCTTTCCGACAGGGCACCATCGATCAATTCTTAGACGATCTCGGCAGCAAGAAAGCGGCCCCCGGCGGCGGCGCAGCAGCCGGACTCGTAGGCGCACAGGCCTGTGCGCTCGCTGAGATGGTCTGCCACCTGACAGAATCCAATAAAAACTACGCAGAATTCCACGAAAAAGCAGCCGAATATGCCGCCGTCTTTCAGATGGCCCGCTCCATCTTCCTCGATCTGATGGATGAGGATGCCAAGTCCTTCCTGGAGCTGATGAACACCCTGCGCGCCATCCGTCCGCTTCCGCTGGCGGAAAGACAGGAAAAGCAGCTCGAAGCCTTCAAGAAAGCGATCGAAGTCCCGCAGCAGATGGCACAGACCATGAGCGACCTGCTCCCGAGCTTCACGAACCTTCTCCTCAAAGGAAATAAGAACGCCATCAGCGACGCCATCATGGCCGCCCAGCTTGCCATGGCCTGCATCCATGCTTCGATCCTGAACGTCAAGATCAATATGAAATACATCGATGATGAATTCTATGAACACGAAATGAATGATACAATCACCGCATGGGAAAATGCCATCTCCGCCATCGATGCCGTACTGACCTATCAGGTGGATCTATAAGGTGAACCCGTGGGGCGTATTGCCCTAATCCCTAATCCCTAGCTACTAATCCCTAGTCACTTTCCCAAAGGAGGCCCTATGTTTTCCAAAAATCAAAGCGGTTCCTCCTTGAACCGCCAGCTCTTCGAAACCTACATGGCGCTCGACAACTGGCACCAGTTCCGTCTGCGTCTTTTCATCGAAGGGATTTTCGTCGGCATCGCAGGCGGACTCTCGATCAGTCTCTTCCGATTTCTCCTGAATGAATCCGAAGACCTGCGCATCTATCTCTACCATGCCTGCCTCATCCCGGCGCTTCGCAGGGATGACCCTCTGCCTCTTCTTTCTTACGTGCTCCTTCTCCTTGTGATCGGCGGCGCGCTCTGCGCCATGTGCCGCTACGCCCCCATGGCCGGCGGCTCCGGCATCCCGCAGGTGAAGGGCGTCATCCTTGGCCTCATGAAAATGAAATGGCTGCGCATCCTCTGGGTGAAGATCCTCGCCGGAGCCATCGGCATCGGCGCAGGCCTCTCGCTCGGCCGCGAGGGCCCCTCCATCCAGATCGGTGCCGTCGCCGGGCAGGGCCTCTCCCGCATGCTCGGCCGGACACGCATGGAGGAGCGATACCTCATCACCAGCGGTGCGAGTGCAGGGCTTGCCGCCGCCTTCAATGCACCGCTCGCCGGCATGATGTTTGCCTTGGAAGAGCTCCACCGCAATTTCTCCGGCGCCGTCCTTCTCCCCACGATGACATCGGCCATCACAGCGACCATCGTCACCCGCTGCTTCTTCGGGAATGGGACCAGCTTCCATTTCGTCGATCTCGTCCCGCTCCCTGCCCAGTACCTGTGGTATGTGGCTCTCATCGCCCTCATCTGCGGCCTCGCCGGTATCATCTTCAACTACGGCCTCCTTCACATCGGCGCCTTCTACCATCCGAAGGTCTTTAGAACGCAGGCATCCAAGATCATTTTTGCCCTCCTCTGTGCCGGTGTGCTCGGATTCCTCCTCCCGCAGGTCTTGGGCGGCGGCAACCATCTTGTCGACCAGCTCGCCGTCACGAACTACCCGCTCGCCTTTCTGCTGCTTCTTCTGGCAGCCAAATATATCTTCACCCTCATCAGCTATGGCTGCGGCGCGCCCGGCGGATTCTTCCTGCCCCTGCTCGTCATCGGCGCCCTGACCGGCGCCGTGCTGGCGCATCTCCTCGTCAATGCGGGACTTCTCTCTGCGGTGTACACGCCGAATGTCATCATCATCGGCATGGTCTCCCTCTTCGCCGCGAGCGTCCGCTCCCCCATCACCGGGACCCTCCTCATCCTTGAGATGACAGGCGACTTCGATCACCTCATGGTCCTCGCCTTTGCTTCCGCCATCGCCTATATCACCGCAGAGATCCTGAAAGGACGCCCGATCTACGATGCCCTTCTCCAGCGATCTCTCGCCGCCAGCCCCGATACCGCCTGTGAAGAAGAAAAGAATATGATCGAAGTCCCCATCGCGAGCGGCTCTCTTCTGGAAAACCGTCCGATCTCCGAGCTTCCTCCCATGAAGCAGACCGTCATCGTAGAGATCAAGCGCTCCGGGAAAAGCCTCATCCCCGACCCCGATACCCGCCTGCGCGCCGGCGACTTCCTCTACATCCTCTCCGAGAGCCGAAATGCAGAAACACTAAAGCGCATGGGCGAAGAGTCGAATGTGAAATAAAAATAAAGGTTCAGGGTCGTGGTGGCAGCTTCGCCGAGATCGATGGCTCAGGATGACGAAATGGGGCGATGCCCGAAGACCAGAAGATAGAAGTCAGATGTCTGGCGTCTGATATCTAATGTCTCCCAGTCTCCTGGTCTAATCCCTAATCCCCAGCTACTAATCCCCAGCCACCAGTCACCATTGATATAAAAGGAGTCTTTCTCATGGGTCAGCTCAGACGAAAAGTGCATAACTACACCATTCTGGTGCTCATCAAAGAAGGCTCAATGCCCGATTTTCATGTCAAGTCCCTCGCCGCCCTGCGCGTGCGCGAAGGCGAAGAGGTCGACTCTCTCTGCTTTCAGGACTGCGACCAAAAGGAAAGACAGGCCATTGCCAAGGATATGAAGGCCCTTCACGCCTTTCTGGCAGACGACCTCATCCTCACCGCAGACATCAGTGAGAATATGCCAGCCATGGAAAAGCTGTATCAGGAATACTGCGATGCCTTCTTCACGAATACCACGCTCGATATCCTCCCCATCAATGAAGAGGTGACTCCTCTCATGGACGATCCCGCGGCTTTCAAGGCGCGCATCGCCACCATCCAAGGAGAAACAGATGCATTGAAACGCGCCCGCTCCACCCATGCCATCTATGAGGAAGCGGCAGAGATCCTCTACGGCTATCAGAAAGGCTGGCCCTACTGGATCTGTGCGCTCTCCACCGAAGAAGAACGCGGCATGGAAAAACGCCTCCCCGCGAAAAAGAAAAAACTCTGGATCGCCACCCTCTGCTGGTTCTTCGGTCTGCACTATTTCTATCTGGGAAATTGCGCGCGCAATCTCTTCTACCTCATGACCGTCGGCGGCTGCTTCCTCTGGATGCTTTTCGATCTCTACCGTCTCCCTGCCATGGTGGACGAGAGCAATGCAAAGATCGCAGAAAAAGTGTACAAAGAATTGAAAAAGGGATGAGTGACTAGGGATGAGGGATTAGGAATTAGGAGTCTCAAGTGACTGGTGACTTGAATACAACTTTCGGGCATCGCCCCGTTTCGTCATCCTGAGCGGCGAGAAACGTCGTATGTGAGATAACGGATGCCAGAACAGCTGCGACCTGAGCCGAAGGATCTCGGCGAAGCCGCCACCTTCACTCCTCACTCCTCATTCAAGTCGAGCTTTCATCCACAATCAAGGGGGGCGGCACGCCCCATGGGCTAACCTAGGACCAGGGAAACGCCGGCCCATTCTATCCCCTTGACTTTCTCCCTTGTAACGTGCTATATTACTAATAATTTCACACAGGCAGTGAAGAGAAGAGTACATGATCGCAGACTGGCAAAGAGAGCGCCCACATGGTGAAAGGGCGTGCAGTCAGACCATGGAAGATGGCCTCTGAGCCAGGTATGCTGAATGATGAAGCAGCCCGGGCGCTCCCGTTACAGAGCTTGGGTATCATGGAAACATCGTACCTTAAAAGGCATCTGCGGCGACGCAGCTGCGAAATTGGGTGGTAACACGATCTCTCGTCCCTTTGAGGACGAGAGTTTTTTTATGGTTCCTAAGACCTTTGGTCCAAGCCCTGCCATTCCTCATTCCCCAAAAATCCTTTACTTGACTGTCTGTCCAAGGAGGTCTTTACTTTGCCGATCAAAATCGCTGATGGCCTGGACGCCATCACAGAATTAAAAAAAGAAGGGATCGTCACCATCAATGAAGCGCGCGCGCGGACACAGGATATCCGCCCACTGAAGATCCTGATCCTGAATCTGATGCCCATCAAGAAGCCGACAGAAGTGCAGCTGCTCCGTCTCTTAGGCGACACCCCGCTGCAGCTCTCGGTCGATTTCGCCCGCATCGCATCCCGCGAGACCACCCACACGGACCGCTCCTACCTGTCCCAGAACTATCTCACCTTCGATGACATCAAGGATGAGAAATACGACGGCTTCATCATCACCGGCGCGCCCGTCGAAAAGATGCCCTACGAAGAAGTCGAATACTGGCCGGAGATGATGAAATACTTCGAATGGGCGGATACCCACGTCTTCTCCACCCTGCATTTCTGCTGGGCGGCACAGGCCGGGCTCTACCGTGACTACGGAGTAGAGAAGCGCATCCTCCCCCGAAAGCTCTTCGGCATCTACCAGTACGGCCTCACGATGGACTACCACCCGCTCCTCCGCGGCTTTGACGACCGCTACTTCATCCCGCAGTCCCGCCACACCTCCATCGACGACAGAAAGGTCGATGAGACACCGGAGCTCACCGTCCTCTCCCGCTCCTCCGAGAACGGCATCAATATCATTTCCGATCAGGAGTCCCGCCGCATCTTCGTCCTCGGCCACTTCGAGTATGACCTGCGCACGCTGGAATGGGAATATAAAAGAGACCGCGAGAAGGGCCTTCCCATCCGCCTGCCGGAAAACTACTATCCCTACGACGATCCGCAGGAAAAGCCGCGCTTCGTCTGGTGCAGCTACGCCCACCTTTTCTATCACAACTGGCTGAACTTCGTCTATCAGGAGACCCCGTACAGCCTCGATCACCTCATGCCATTCAATGTGCATAATCCGCTGCATGTGTAAAGGGTGACTGGGGACTAGTGACTGGGGATTAGAAATTCGTGCTCAGCTGGCGTAAATGCTGTCCTGCCATGCACCATGCTGCCTCTCGTTTCCCATGCAAGCGAAAAGACCGCCGAAGCGGTCTTTTTTATTTGCCTTATTTCAGTACAGACGGCAGCCAGGTAGCAATGCCCGGGAAGAAGCAGAGAAGCGCGATCTCCAGCACCATGATGAAAGCAAAAGGTGCAGAGCCGGCGATGATATCCTGGATCGAGCTGTCTTCGCTGATGCCCTTGATGACGAAGAGATTCATGCCGACCGGCGGTGTAATGAGGGCCAGCTCCATATTGATCAGGAGCACGACATTGAACCAGATGGGATCGAAGCCCAGCGCCTTGATGATCGGGTAGAGCATCGGCAGCGTGATGAGGATGATGGAAACTGTTTCCAGCACACACCCCAGAATGAGAAGCACGATATTGATGCCGATGAGGATGACCCAGCGGTTCATATGCCCTTCCGTCACGAGAGACATGAGCGCCTGCGGGACCTGCAGCACAGTCAGGATATAGCCGAAGAGCATAGCGCCGACCATGATGGCAAAGATCATGCAGGATGTCTTGATAGTCGAGCGGAGAATCCCCGGCATATCACTGACAGAAAGGCTCCGGTAGACGAAAAATGTGATGATGAGCGCATAGATCGTGCCGACAGCAGCGGCTTCCGTTGGCGTGAAAACGCCGGTATAGATACCGCCGATGATGATGACCGGCAGCAGAAGCCCCCAGATATTATCACGGAGCGCTTTCATCTTTTCTTCCGTCGAAGCCTTTTCTTCTCTTGGCTTATTCCAAGAGGCAATGACGATGTACGCCACGAAAGCAAGCGTCAAAAGCGCACCCGGTACGACGCCGGACATGAACAGCTTTCCGACGGATTCATCGGTGATGGTACCGTAAAGGATCATCGGAATGGACGGCGGGATGAGGATGCCGAGGGTACCGCCGGCAGCGACAGAGCCGACGACGAGCTTTCTGTCATAGCCGCGCTTCAGCATTTCCGGGATCGCCATCGCACCGATAGTGACCGCAGTCGCCACGGAAGAGCCGGAGATCGCCGCAAAGATCGCACAGGCGAAAATAGTCGCGATGCCAAGGCCGCCGGGAAGATGGCCCATCCACTTGCTGCCAAGCTCGAAAAGCCCGCTGCCGACCTTGCCCGTCAGCATGATCTGGCTCATCAGGATATAGAGCGGCACCGACGTCAGGACATAAGAGTCCAGCGTCTTGTACGCGATGACAGGCACCTGCGAAAGGGTGGACATGTCGATAAACTGGATGATCCCCAGGATACCGGCAATGCTCAGCGTAAAGGCGACCGGCATGCCGATGACAAGGAGGAAGATGATGAACAGCGCAAAACCTGCAAGGATCATAGGTCAGTCCTCCTCTTGTGCAAAGAAATCACCCAGAAAATGATTCAGGGTTTCCAAAAACAGCAGAACAAAGCCGATCACCATGAAGGTCTGCGGGATCCAGAGCGGCACACGCAGAAGCGTCGGCGAAACGATGCCATTCTCAAGGCTCATCAGCATGTAATTCGTAGACTCCGTCATGCAGACATAGAGCGCAAAGAGCGACAAAAGCGAAGTGAAGATATCCATACCCCTGCGCACCCCCCTCGGGAAGCGGGAGTACAGGAAATCCACAAAGATATGACCATGCGTGCGCATGGTGTAGGACATGCCGAAAAAGCCTGCAAGGATCAGGAGATAGGTAGAGATCTCCATCGCCCAGACAGTCGGGCGATGCAGGATGCTTCTGGCAATGATCTCATAACAGATGATGAAGGCTGTCGCCAGAATAGCCAGCCCCGCGATCACAGCAGCCGTGCATGTCACGCAGCCAAGAGCTCGATCAAACATTTTATAAACAGAACGCATGACAGCCCTCCTTTATTTAATACAAATATATAGGGTGGTTGATAGGTTTAAGGGTTTAAGGGTTAGCCCACGGGGCGTGCTGCCCCTTGATTGTTTGCAAAAGAGGGGGAGCGGGTTCTACAGGTTCATAGGGTTCAGAGGGGGTGGTGCGGCGCAAAAAATAATGAAGCGCCGCAGAGTTTTGATAGCGCTTCGCGCCGTCGTCATCTCGAGCGTAGCCGAGAGATCCTCCTTGCAGAACGGTCAGCATGCCAACTGCGCTACTTCAATCACCGCTTGCTTCTAATCCCTAGCCACCAGTCACTACTTTACCCGACCGCTGACCCCAGCGGCAAATCAGTCCCTTATTTCTTCGATGCTTTTCTGCAGTCTTCCACGAGCTGCTTGCCGAAGTCACCCTGTTCCTGTTCGAACTTCTCGATGACGGAGGTGGTCGCATCCTGCCACAGCTTCACTTCATCCGCCGGAACGGTGTAGACATCCATGCCCTTGGCAGCGAGCTCCTTCAGGCAGCGGTCATCCTCCGCCTTGGTCTCCTTACGGATCTCATCGCGGATTTCCTTAGCGACTTCATTCACCAGCTTCTGCTGATCCGGAGACAGCTTTTTCCATGAGTTATCATTGATCGCGAGCAGGAAGCCGACATAGGAATGGTTCGTGGTGGTGAAGTACTTGCAGACTTCATAGATCTTGCGGGACAGGATCGCCGTCTGACCGGAGGACTGTCCGTCGATGGTGCCATTCTTGATCGCCATGTACACTTCCGAAGAGCTCATGGTCGTCGGAGAAGCGCCGAGCGCCTGAATGATGTCAGCCGAAGTCTCCGAGTAAGAACGGATCTTCAGACCCTTGAAATCCTCCGGTTTTTCGATCTTTTTGGCATTGTTGCAGAACTGTACATAGCCATAGTCAGCCCAGATCAGCGGATGAACGCCCTTCTTTTCCATTTCTGCCGTCAGCTTCGAGCCCAGATCTCCATCGAGTGCATTATCAGCCGCTTCGATGGTCGGCAGGACGAACGGCAGATCGAGGACCTTGAGTGCCGGTACGACCATGGACCAGCGCGCGGTAGAGTTCAGACCGATATCCAGCCCGCCGCTCATGAGCGCATCATTCATATTCTGGTCATTGTAGAGCTGTCCGGCCGGGTATACCTTGACCTCGATCGAGCCCTTGGATCTTTCATTGACCTCTTTGGCAAATTTTTCTACACTCTTGGACAGATGATGCTCGGACGGCAGCTGATATGCCAGCTTCAGCTCGACCTTCTGCCCATTACCGGATGCTGCCGCCTTCTTATCTCCGCCGGACATGCCGCATCCCGTCATCATACCCGCCATTGCCAGAGCAGCCAGAGAAGCGGCTGCGATCTTCATCGATTTCTTACCCATCATAGATCTCCCTTTCTGCTATACTTACATCAACCTATAAAACACCCTTCTTGAATAAAGTCCTCGAGGGAGACAGCAGATTTCGCGACTACCTGCTGCCTCAAGCCCGCCCTCCCTTTCTCAGGTATCAAAAAACGCCCTGACTGATAAAAATCAGCCAGGGCGTAAACCTTCACGCGGTACCACCTCGCACTATACTCGGAGGCCTTGTAACGCTGCCAAACGCCGCATCCTACTTCATTCAGATACGGGACTTGCGGACGACTTTGTGAGGACCCTCTGCTGCCTTTCACCATACGGCAGCTCTCTGCCAGAGAACCGATTCACTCGCTTCCGTTCCTTGTCTTTATTCAAAGTTAAGCTTGTGACAAGTATACACGCTGCATTTATGTTTGTAAAGAGGAAATTTTAAGCTCACGAAAAGGACACGGCGCCCTGCGAGAGGAAGGCATGCCGCAAATGGCATCCTCCTCCCGCGTGCGATATAATGAAGAAGCGATACCCCCTGTCAGATTCCCCTGCATTTCAAGGTATATTTTCGAGGTATATGATGACATTCATACAGCACTTAGACTCCCCACTTGGCGACATCCTCCTCGCAGCGGATGACGTGGGACTCACCGGCCTTTGGTTCGAGGGGCAGAAATACTTTGCCGCCACTCTCCCGGCAGAAGTACAGACAAAAGAAACGCCCGCGCTGAGAGAAGGAAGGCACTGGCTAGACCTGTACTTTGCGGGAAAAGAGCCGAAGACCTCCCCGCCCCTCCATCTCATCGGCACTCCGTTTCGCCTTTCCGTATGGAAGATCCTCTCCGAGATCCCCTATGGAAAAACGATGACCTACGGAGACATTGCGCAAAGACTTGCCCAAGAGCGCGGCCTTCCCCGCCTATCCGCCCGCGCCGTCGGAAGCGCCGTCGGAAGAAATCCCATCTCCCTCATCATCCCCTGCCACCGCGTCATAGGCAGGAACGGCCGCCTCACCGGCTACGCCGGAGGCCTTCACCGAAAAGCCTATCTCCTCGCAATGGAGAGAAGACAGGGAGATAGGGAGACGTTAGACTTCAGATTTCAGACCTCTGATCTCTGACCTCTAATGTCTCCTAGTCTCTAATCCCTAGTCACTAAAAACAGAAAAGACTCCATCATGACCCACATTCTCTTCACCTGCCACGGCAGGATTTACCGGGCATGATGAAAAGTCTCAAATCGTCTCATAAGCCCCGTTTTTAAGCGTTTTTTGTGTTTCAATCTCAAATTTACCAAAGATTTACCAATATTTCTGGAAGCGTCAGACTTGCAGATTCTAACACCAGAATAAGGAGATCAATACAATGACTGAGATGAAGAAACACATTTATGATGAGAGCAATGGCCTTTGGTATGAACTCATAGGCGATTACTATATTCCGGTTCTTACCCTGTCCTCTGAGGAACAGTGCCCCATTGGTAGATGGGGACGGATGCACCGAGACTACCGCAAAGAGCATCGCCCGATCCTTTTTAACGATCTGATCCTGAACGGTCAACTCTGGACATATCTGGCTGATCTGAACGAGCAGGCGCAGGAGCGTTTGGCCCTGAGCATCGAGCAGATGCAGCAAGCTGAGGGAGTAACCGAAGATTTGAAAGCAGCCGACCGGATGGCATGGCTTGGAGCCATGAATAGCATCCGCAGCCGGGCAGAGGAAATCATCCTCCAAGAAATGATTTGCGGAGGAGGATGCGGTATGAGATTCCTTGAAGAATTTTGGTACAGTAATATTGAGCCGACAGAGTACGACATTTCTTCTAAGGGGTACAAGAGTTGATCTGTATAAATGAGGAAAAGCTCAAAGCCACCATGATAGATGAACAGAAAGAGTTGTTCGAGAAGTATACCAATTGTGTGCGAGAGCATCAGGCCATCACGGATTGCCTGGTATTTCAGAACAGCTTTAGGCTGGGTGCAAGGATGATGTTGGAAGTCGTGGAAGAGTAATTCTTTTGCAAATTTAACGTATTGACCTATGCGCTGCTCGCAAATGATGTCTTGCGGACAACTATTCTTTTATCATTAATGTTGACATTATTCGTTCTGCAGAGTATAATGCAATCATTAAATGATTGCGGAGGTAGCTATGTATATTTCTGTTAATGATGCTGCTACGAAGTTTAATATATCCAAGCGCAGGGTTCAGCTTTTGTGTGAGCAGGGGCGTATTAGCGGTGCAAATATGGTTAGTGGTGTATGGTTAATACCAGAAACAGCCCCCAAACCTGTCGATAGACGAAAAAAGAGAATTGATGATAGTCAGCTAAGTTTCTTTGATGTGACACAAAAGGGACTTACTGTTGATGATGTATGTAAAACTTTATCCATATCAAAGGCGACAGCAAAAAACTGGATTCGCTTGGGTAAGATTGTCCCTGACATTAGCAATCAATTATTTAGCACTGAATATGTTGAAAAGCTTGTTGCAAAACTTAAATCAGGCGAAAACACAAAACTAAAAAGCCGCAGAAACAAAAAAAGTGCCACAGGAAAAGGTCTTTATAAGGATTACGTTCATACTGTAAGTAATCAGAAGTTGGTTGCCGACTTGTTGAAACTCGGCATAATTGAGAATGAACGAGATTTATTGATCGTTCTTGCAAACTTTGCCGTACAGCTTTACTACCAAAGTCGCAATATTCCATTTGGAAACAACAATGTTTTGCTGGACTTCCTATCTCAAGAACAAACAAGCGAGTTTCATATCCTAATCAAAGACTTAATCGGAAAAGATACTGTAGCTCCTGCCCTAATCAATAAACTGTTACCTGTATTGTCAAAAGAAATCCTTTTTGTAAAAGGAGAAGATTCTTTAGGTTTTGTCTATATTTCTTTGCAAGATATTAGTCAACGAAAAAGTTCTGGTGCGTATTATACTCCCGAAAAAGTTGTTGGTGAGTTGATTGACAGATTGTATGAAAATGATCCAGATTTAGGATCAAAAACAATTTGTGATCCATGCTGTGGTACCGGCAACTTCTTGTTGAGCCTTGGTACAAAGGGAATAGATTATGCCAACCTTTATGGACAAGATATTGACCCCATAAGTGTCTTCCTGTCTCGAATCAACATTGCGCTTATGGTACCAGAAATGTCTGCTGTGGATATCCAATCCAAGATTATTGTAGGCAATACATATTTTGAAACTTTTACGCAAAAGTTTGATGTGATTGTCGGTAATCCGCCTTGGGGTAGTGATTTCTCAGAAGAAGATGCTCTCCGATGCCGCAAACTTTTCAAGACTGCAGTTGGCAAGAGCATAGAATCTTATGATTTGTTTGTAGAAAAAGCATTGTCTATGCTTAATCATAAGGGAGTGTTGGCATTTGTTCTCCCTGAAGCGATTTTGAGCGTTGCTGCACACGATACCGTTCGGAGAATGATGATCTCCACTTGCTCATTCAAATTTATCTCTTACTTAGGAAATGTATTTTCCGGTGTTCAGTGTCCTTCTATAATTCTTGGTATTGCACCAGATGATGAAAAGACTGTTGTTGGCTGCAGAGTTTCAACGGAGAATGATACATTCATTATTTCGGAACCTCGAACTTTTTCTGACGGCACACTGTCATTTAATGTGTCTGATGAAGAAAATGAATGTTTGAATGCGATAAGTAACATCGAAAATGTTGTTTATTTGAAGGGAAATGCGAAGTTTGCACTCGGTATCGTTACCGGCAATAACAAGGAATATATATCTACCGAAAAGCGTGATGATAATGAAGTCGTTCTAAAAGGTAGCGATATTCAAAGATATGGAACGACATCATCAGGAAACTACATTCGCTTTGCACCGGAGTCGTTTCAGCAGGTGGCTCCTATAGAAATGTACCGAGCAAAAGAAAAGTTATTGTACCGTTTTATTTGTAAAGTTCCGGTGTTCACCTATGATGATCGGCAAACACTTTCTTTGAATAGTTGCAATATTGTTATTCCTGATATTGATGGTTTGGAGATGAAATACATTCTTGCAATACTTAACTCAAGTGTTGCAGCCTATTTTATCTCCAAGAAGTTCAACTCTGTTAAATTGCTTCGTTCACACATTGAGCAAATGCCTATTCCGGTTGTTTCAATGGATATTCAAAGCTCTATCATAAAAAAAGTAGACCGCATAATGAATTCTTCCGAAAACATCAGCGGTCTATATGAAGATTTGGATAGCGACATTATGGCACTGTTTGGACTTAGCACTCAGCATAGCAATGTTGTAAGGAATGCTTTGCGAGGGAAAAACTTATTCCTCTTGAGTAAATAAGTCATAGAGAGCTTCGTATGTCATAGTACATTTAGGGAAGGCGCTCCTATGTTTAGGAATACTTCCTTTCATGAGGTGGAATTGGTAGTCCTTTTGATTATGTTGCAAATAGAAATACGGAATGTTGGTTCTGATCTCTTTTCGATAATCCGCATCACTCTTAAATCTTTCCAAAGAATTAGGAAACAGTCCATGACGTGTACTGTCAATGCAGAAGATTTCAATTATATCTTTCCAGAATATTCCATAGTAGAGTGTACGAAATAATTCAGGCTTCACTTGCTAAATATTACAAAAAAGATCACTGTCATTCCACTCTGTCGCCAAATAAACATCAATGCTCGAATTGGAGCAAAGGCTTAAAACGTTGTTCCGGGTTATGGACGAAGGATTTCTATAAGCTCTGGCAAATTTCACTTCAATGTGGCTTTCGATTCCCTGCTTTGAGGAATCTTTCAGATCATATGTTGTATCATCTGCCTCGTCAAATCCGTACTTCTCTTTGATCATCAGCTGGGCCAATTCGCCAAAATTTGTTCTTAACGAGAAGATACCGTGTTTGAACTGTTCGACTCGTTCTTCTTTAGAAACTGGTATATGTAGTCCTCTTACAGTGCACTAAGCATATTGTACAAGTCCTCATATGTAAGCCACTGTACGAAATGGTTCTGCATATGATACTCAATGGTACTGCGATTCAGATGGAACTGGCCTTCACCCTTGTTTCCCTTGTGCTGTTTGTCTGAGTACCCGTAACAGGACGTGATCTCATCGGAGTTCATCTTAAAGATAGCAATACGATCAGCAAAGAACAGTCCATAGTAAAGAACATCAAACTCTAATCGCTTCACCTGCTGAATATTGCAGTCAAAATCGTACTCATCCATATCAGTGCTGTTAAGTGCACGATTTCCAAGATTGGCTTTTTTGCACTGGTCGATGCAATTGGAACGGTTAATAATCGCTTCGTTTTCCTTCATAACAGTAGAAAATTTGATTTCAATTCTCTGGTGACCGACCTCATCATAGCGGTCATGGAACTGATTGTGGGATTGAGTGAAGTTGTAAAGCGCTTCGATCATAAGTTCTGCAACGGTGCCAAATCTGCGAGTTCTGAGTGCAAAAATACCATCACGGAATTCCTTGATTTCATTTGTCATTTTCTGTATCCTCCTGATTTTCGAGAAGAAGTCTGTATGCTTCAACGCCAAGTGCATCAGCAATACGCTGGATATTTTCGAGAGATATACTACGGCGGAAGCACTCTATTGCACTGATATAGGTTCTATGCATACCGCATTTTTCGGCAAATGCTTCCTGAGACAAGCCAGTCTGCTGGCGATAGTGTTTAACGTTTGTGCCAAAAACTTTAACTATGTCCATACTTATAACCCTCCATTTTATATGGCACAATTACGAGGACTATAAGTCTACATACAATAAGTCGCATACTGTATAAGAACTGATGTGGACAATTTTGGGGAAATAATGAGAAATATAACAAGATTTACCGCATTCAGATGCCAAAAGTAACTTCCCATGTATGCAGACACACCTTCTGTTCTAATATGGCGAAATCCAGAATGAATCAGTATATCATGGGTCATTCGGACATCAGCGCAACGCTGAATGTTTACACCCATGTGCAGTTCGATGACACACAGGCAGAGCTGCTTCGAGTAGCGGAAGCCTAAACACACCCCATTGGTACAGAGCATTTATTTACCAACGGATTTACCAATATTGCAGGAAAAAACATGAGAAAATACGGGAAGATTTGAGAAGATACCCAGGAAATACAGAAACAGGAAAATTCGGAAAAAGCCTGCCATATTGGGCATTTGAGAAGAAATACAAAGCAAAAACGGAGTGATAAGAATATGACACACATACTCTTCGTCTGCCACGGCAACATCTGCCGCTCCCCCATGGCGGAATTCATCATGAAAGCGCTCATCCGCAAAGCCGGATGCGAGAAGGCGATCACCGTGGACTCTGTCGCAGCGACCACGGAAGAGATCGGAAACGATATGTACCCGCCCGCCAAGCGTATGCTCACGAAGAAGGGCATCCCCTTCTCTCCCCGCCGCGCCCGTCTCATCACGGCGTCGGACTATGCCCGTGCGGACTATATCCTCTGCATGGACGAGGAAAACCTCGCCGACCTTGCCCGCCTGACGCGCGGCGATCCGGAGAAAAAAGTCTCTCTCCTCCTCTCCTGGGCAGGACGGCGCGCCGAGGTGGCAGATCCGTGGTATACGGGAAATTTCGAGGAGACGTATGAGGATATCCTCGAAGGCTGTGAAGCGCTGCTGAAAAGCATACGCCGGCAAGGCGTTGCCGGCTCTTGGTGAATGCTTGCTTGGGATCTGTGATCCGCTTTTCCTTTATCCACAGAGTTGTTCACAGTTATTCACAAAACTGTGAATTGCGAAAGCCCTCTCTTCGCAGCTCCGACAATGAGCTAACTGTCACACTTGTCCATCTTAGATATACACAGAAAATTGTGAATATCTGTGAACAAGTGCAGGATGCGCAAGAAGCCCTCTCGGAAAAGTCCAGATCCTGTCGGACTGTCTCGCCTCCATGTCTTTGTTCACAGCTGTGGATTTTGTGAATAGCCTATTCACACCCCGGCGCGCTGTTCCATTTTTTTGTAAAACATTCGTCAAGAGGATGTTCGCTCACGTAAAAAAGCGAGAAATCAAGAGAAATATAACGAATGAGCGAGAGACAAAGGAGCACCTCCTGTCCGCGTTGCGTGGATATCGGGGGGAGATGCGTGACTAGTAGCTAGTGGCTAGGGATTAGGGATTAGAAATCTCAAGTGACTTGTGACTAAGAGACTTGGAGACATCAGACTCCCGTATCGTCATTTCGAGCGCAAGCGAGAAATCTTTGTCATTCGTGGTCAGGCGGACAATGTTTGGAAAGTTCAAAACGGGAAACCTGCTATCAAGAGACCTTCGGGCATCGCCATTATTTATACTCTGCGGCGCTTCTTTTTTATGCGCCGCACCACCCCCGTTGAACCCGCTGAACCTCTTTCGCACGTAATCAAAGGGCACCTCGCCCCACGGGCTAACCCCAAGCCAAAAAGAGCAGCGACATGGCCGCTGCTCTTTTTGCATGCTATACGGATTTCTTATTTCTTTTCTTCTTCGATGGGATAGTCCTGCAGAGCATCGTATCCTTCTTCACCGGTGCGGATCTTTACCGCATTGTCAATGGTGGAGACAAAGACCTTGCCATCGCCATACTTGCCGGTGTAAAGAGCCTTCTTCGCTACCTCGATGATGGTGCGGGGAGAGATCTTGGATACCACGATGTCGATGCGGACCTTTGGCAGAAGCTTTGCCGAGACGGCAGCGCCGCGGTACATCTGCGTCTGTCCTTTTTCGAGACCGTAGCCCAGTGCTTTCGTGACGGTCATGCCAGTGATGCCGATGGCTTCCATGGCAGCCTTGAGGATCTCGAAGCGTTTATCCGAAGTAATGATCGTGACGCAGTAGAGGCGGTGTCCATCAGCTGGCAGTTCTTTCGGCATGATCTTTTCTGCTTCCGCTTTCTTTTCTTCCGCAAGCGGTACTTCGACGGCATCTTTCGGTGCCTTGCCTGCTTCCAGTGCTTCGGCTGTGGTGTCCGGCGCCATCATGAAGTCTGCATACGCAGAGACGAGACCGTGTTCTTCGAAGTCAAGGCCATTGATCTCTTCTTCACGGGTGACGCGAAGACCATTCGTGGCTTTGATGATACGGAATACAATGTTTATCGCAACGAATACATAGAGGGCTACGACGACAACGCCGAGGACCTGGATCATGAGGAAATGCGGCTCTCCTGTGTAGAGAAGGCCGTCCTTGACAGAGAAGAAGCCGGTCAGGATGGTGCCGAGTGCGCCGCACACACCGTGAGCGGAGATGGCGCCGACTGGATCATCGATCTTCATCTTCTGATCGACGAATTCGACTGCATAGACGATCGCGATGCCGGCGATGACCCCGATCCAGAAGGAACCGGCCACGGAAACGACATCCGTGCCTGCGGTGATGGCTACGAGACCGGCAAGACCGCCGTTCAGTGTCATAGAAACATCCGGTTTGCCATATTTCACCCAGGTGAGAAGCATGGTGGTGACAGCACCGGCAGCGGCTGCCATATTCGTGGTGACCATGATGCTGCCGACGGAGAGGATCGTATCATCGCCGGTCATGGAAACGGTGGAGCCGCCATTGAATCCGAACCAGCCCATCCACAGGATGAACATGCCAAGGCAGGCAAGAGTGATGGAGTGACCGGGGATCGCATTGACGCTGCCATCCTTGTTGTACTTGCCAATTCTTGGTCCAAGCAGAGATGCACCGACCAGAGCGCAGACGCCGCCGACCATGTGTACACAGGTGGATCCGGCGAAGTCATGGAAGCCGAGCTCGGAGAGCCAGCCGCCGCCCCAGATCCAGTGTCCGGAGATCGGATAGATCAGGAGAGAGATCAAAACGGAATAGATGCAGTAGGAGGAGAATTTCGTACGTTCAGCCATCGCGCCGGAGACGATCGTCGCAGAGGTCGCACAGAAGACAGTCTGGAAGAAGAGGTAGACCAGCGGAGGATAGCCTGCATCGCCGGTGTCATAGTGAGTGACGAAGAGATCCGGCATGCCGATGATGCCGCCGATGTCTTCCCCGAACATGAGACCGAAGCCCAGGATCCAGAAAACGATGGTGCCAAGCGCAAAGTCCATGAAATTCTTCATGACGATGTTGCCTGCATTCTTTGCTCTCGTGAGCCCAGTCTCCACCATCGCAAATCCCGGCTGCATGAAGAATACCAGGATAGCCCCCAGCAGTGTCCAGGTCGTATCCACAGAGGAGTACTTTCCCTCCGCATCCGCCGCCATGATCATGGTCGGCATGCACAAGGCCGCCGCCAGGAGCGGCCATTTGGCTAAAACTTTTCTCATTTTTACCACACCCTTCTAAAAAAAGAAATAAGAATTTCCCCGTACATAGAGAAAGCCCGGACCTATGTCCGGGCTTCATTGTCCAAAAGAAAAAGTCTCGATGCCCCTGCATCAAGACCTCTTTGTCCTCTGTGTACTTGTCATTCATTGCTGAATATGCAGATATGATAACGCTAAGAGCCGCCGCCGTCAAGAGGGAAAATGGGAAAAGGTAAGTGTCAAGTTTTCCTCGGTAATTCATTTGACTGTCGATAATTACTATCTTCGTGGCTTCGGTTTAATCAGTATTTCTGTATTGCTCTGGCAAGTCTTCCCATGGGGGAAGAAGAAGCTCCATAAATGCCTATACGTCCTTCCAGGCATCCTGGCCTATAGTTCTTCTGCGCCTCACTCCGCTTATTCTTGGCGATTCTGCGCTCTGCCTGCACTACGGCTTTGTGCATGGCTCTATCCATCTTTTTGTAGCTC
>OJJV01000041.1_pt1 | contig 150041 bp, 149 predicted proteins | sample 1596391 | NCBI WGS metagenome assembly OJJV01 (sample SAMEA4350164, study PRJEB24818) | metagenome | biome: human; feature: gut; material: faeces | place: Denmark | collected 2013-09
CGCCAGCGTCCGGGGCAGACCAATGAAATCAGCCTGTTTGCCGGACTGATAAAATGCGGCGAGTGTGGGAAGTCGCTGACGATACGCTACACAAACGCAAAACATCCCCAGCAGATTTATTCCTGCAAGACCTACAATGCCTTTGGAAAGAACCACTGCACCCAGCACCGGATTGACTATGACACCCTTTGCAGCCATGTGCTGCGGAAAATCAGGGAATGTGCCAGAGCTGCCCTGATGGACGGGGAAGCGGTTGCCGACCGCCTGACCAATACCTGTGAAACCGAGCAGCGGGAACAGCGGGAAGCAATGGAACGCTCCCTCACAAGGGACGAGGAACGGATTGAGGTTCTGGACAAAATGGTCATGCGGCTTTATGAGGATATGATTGCAGGGCGTATCAGTGAGCAGAATTTCAACACCATGCTGGAAAAGACACAGACCGAGCAGACGGAGCTTAAAGCAAAAGTGTCCGAGGGCAGAAAGCGGCTGTCTGATGAAGTCCAGCTTGCCAATGACGCAAAACAATGGGTGGAAGCCATTCAGGAATATGCCAACATCACAGAGCTGGACGCAGCCACCCTCAACCGCTTAATCAAAGAAATCGTCGTGCATGAGCGCATTGACAAAGATAAAACAAGACACATTTCTATCGAAATTCATTTTAATCTCAAACCTATCCCCGAGGTGGAACAGGTCACTGCCTGACCTGTCCCGCCGGGACGGTTCTCTTAAAAATACCATATAGATTTTTTGTGCGCCGCCGCCCGCCATCGAGCAGAGTTTTACACCTAATTGGGGATAAAACAGCTCATGGCTGGCGGCGGTATCATCGTGATTGGCACCACTCTGATCCCCCTGCTGTCTGGCCTGTTTTAAGGTAACGGCTTATGGGTATTCTCACCGAATGGATCACGGAATGGCTGAAAGGGCTTTTGATCGAGGGGATCATGGGAAACCTCACAGGGCTTTTTGACACGGTGAATACCCGAGTCGGAGAGATCGCGGTACAGGTGGGAACGACCCCGGCGGCGTGGAACGCTGGGGTTTTCTCCCTCATACGGCAAATATCCGAAACGGTGATTTTACCGATTGCCGGACTGATCCTAACCTTTGTTGCAACCTATGAACTGATCCAGATGCTCATAGACAGGAACAACCTGCACGACATCGACACATGGCTCTTTTTTAAGTGGATATTCAAAACGGCGGCGGCCATCCTCATTCTCTCCAACACATTCAACATTGTAAACGCGGTGTTCGATGTGTCGCAGAGCGTGATTGCCCGCTCCGCTGGCGTGATCCAAGGCTCAACCGACATCACCCCGGATATGCTGACGACGCTGGAGACAACGCTGGAAGGCATGAGCCTTGGCTCCCTTGTGGGGCTGTTCATGCAGTCCATGCTCATTCACTCGACCATGTGGGCGCTGAACATCATTATTTTCGTCCTTGTCTATGGCCGTATGCTGGAAATATATATGCTGACCAGTTTAGCCCCTATCCCCGTGGCGACCCTATCTAACCGGGAAGTCGGGCAGATGGGCCAGAACTACCTAAAATCCCTGTTCGCCGTTGGTTTCCAAGGGCTGCTCATTTTGTTGTGTGTGGGCATCTATGGCGTGTTGGTGCAGGGTATCTCCACCAGCGGCGACCCCATCGGAGCCATTTGGGGCTGCGTGGGGTACACGGTTTTGCTCTGCTTTATGCTGTTCAAAACCGGGACGATCAGCAAAAGTATCTTTGGCGCACATTAGAAAGGGGCGTGATTATGGCCGATACTTCCGCTTTGGGACAGAGTGTCCCGAAGTCCCAGGAGGGACTTTTCCTCATGGACGGGATCGAGGGGCTGCTGTCCTTACCCCGTCATTCGGTGGATATGCTTTTGACCGATCCGCCCTACGGCACGACCCGGAACTATTGGGATGTGCCTTTGCCGCTGGATGCGCTGTGGGAGGCGGTGCGCTGGGCGGTCAAGCCCAACGGCGCGGCCCTGTTCTTCGCTCAATGCCCCTATGACAAGGTGCTGGGGGCATCCAACCTCGCCATGCTCCGCTATGAGTGGATATGGTACAAGGAGCGCGGAACAGGCTTTCTCAATGCCAACCGCGCCCCGCTGAAAAAGTCGGAGAACATTCTGGTGTTCTACCAGAAGTCCCCGGCTTACTTCCCGCAGTTTACTTATGGGGAACCGTACAGCAAGGTACACGCCCGCAAGGGCTCCAGTCCCAACTACGGCAAGTTTGAGCGGCAGGGCTCGTCATCCAATGACGGGCGGCGCTATCCGGGGAATGTGCTGTTTGTGCAGACGGTGGCGCATCCTGCTCACCCCACACAAAAGCCCGTGGAGCTGTGCGAGTATCTCATCAAGACCTACACCCGCCCCGGCGAGGTGGTGGCCGATCTCTGCGCTGGCTCCGGGACAACCGCCGTGGCCGCCCTCAATACGGGCCGCCGCTTCGTCTGCTTTGAAAGCGCCCCGGCCATCTATGGCCCCGCCGTCCAACGCATTGAACAAGCACGGCTGGCCGTGGAGCGTGGCGAGAAAGGAGAATGACCATCGGTAAATATCCTATCATATACGCCGATCCCCCTTGGCGGTATTCTCAAAAGGGATTGCAGGGGGCGGCGGAGAACCATTACCCGACAATGAATATCAATGAATTGTGCGCGTTGCCTGTGGCCGAGCTTGCGGCCCCGGACAGCGCGCTTTTTATGTGGGCGACTTTTCCCCAGCTCCCGGAGGCCCTGCGGCTCATAGAGGCGTGGGGCTTTACCTATAAAAGCGTGGCCTTTGTCTGGCTGAAAAAGAACCGCAAGGCGGATAGCTGGTTTTATGGGCTGGGCTTTTGGACGCGGGGAAACGCTGAGATCTGTCTGCTGGCGACGAGGGGCTACCCCAAGCGGCAGGCGGCCAATGTCCACCAGTTTATCATCTCCCCCATAGAGGCCCATAGCAAAAAGCCCGATGAGGCCCGCGACAAGATCGTTGCCCTCATGGGTGACCTGCCCCGTGTGGAGCTGTTCGCAAGGCAGACCCCGCCCGGCTGGGATGTGTGGGGAAACGAGGTAGAGCCCACGATCCGGGACTTTGGGACAAAGTGTCCCGAGGTTCAGAAAGGAAACTGACCTATGCCTTATGTGAATGTACCTAACGACCTATCCAAAATCAAAACCAAAATCGCCTTTAATTTAACCAAGCGCCAGTTGATCTGTTTCGGCGGCGCGGCGCTGGTAGGCGTCCCGGTCTATCTGCTGTCCCGGAGCTCTATCGGCAGCACCGGGGCCATGTTCCTCATGCTGGCCGTCATGCTCCCGGCGTTTATGCTTGCCATGTATGAGCGGGACGGCCTGCCTTTTGAAAAGGTGGTACGGAATATCATCCGGGCCAAGTTCACCCGGCCCGGCATCAGACCGTACAAAACGCAGAATATCTATGCTCCGTTTGCGGGAAAGGAGGAGCCTATTGCAGACAAGAAGCAAACCCCAAAAGCGCGGCACCGCAAGGGCCGCTAAAGGCCGGGCCGGACTTTCCGCCCAGCAGACCATTCCCTATATCGCCATGCACCCGGACGGCGTGTGCCAGCTCCCCGGCGGTATCTACACAAAAACCGTGGAATACGAGGACATCAACTATTCCGTGGCGTCCACCGAGGATCAGACGGCCATCTTTGGCGGCTGGAGCTCATTCCTCAATTACTTTGACAGCTCGCTGCCGTTCCAGCTTTCCTTTATCAACCGCCGTTCCCGTGACCGCAGCCGCTACAAGGTGAATATCCCGCCCGCCGAGGATGACTTCAACAGCGTCCGGGAGGAGTTCACCTCCATGCTGAAAAACCAGATCGCCAAAAGCAACAACGGCATTGAACGCACAAAATATATCACCTTTGGCCTGCCTGCCGAGGGCGTGGCCGAGGCCCGCCCCCGTCTGGAACGCGTGGAGGCCGATGTGATGGGCAACCTCCATCGGCTGGGCGTTCAGTCGGAGCCGCTGGCTGGCCGGGATCGGCTGGCTTTGCTCCACAGTCAGATGCACCCCGGCAATCGGGAGCCGTTCCGCTTTGCGTGGAAGGACATCCCCAAACACGGCCTTGGCACCAAGGACTATATCGCCCCGGACAGCTTCGACTTCCGGGACAGCCGCACTTTCCGGGTGGGCCGCTATTGGGGCGCGGCGTCCTATTTGCAGATTTTGGCGTCGGAGCTGTCTGACAAGCTCCTTGCCGAGATTTTGGAATTGGATGCGGAGCTGACCGTCACCATGCACATTCAGACGGTGGATCAGCTCAAGGCCATTAAGACCATCAAGGGAAAAATCTCTGACATTGGCCGTATGAAGGCCGAGGAGCAGAAAAAGGCTGTCCGGGCAGGGTACGACATGGAGATTTTGCCCCCCGACCTTATTACCTTTTCCAAGGACGCCGCCGAGCTGCTGGCCGATCTCCAGTCACGGAATGAAAGAATGTTCCTGCTGACCTTTACGGTGGTGAACATGGCACCCAACCGCCAGCGGCTGGAAAACGATGTGTTCACCGTGGGCGGTATCGCGCAGAAGTACAACTGCGCCTTGAAGCGGCTGGACTGGCAGCAGGAGCAGGCGTTTGTTTCCTCGCTGGCCCTCGGCTATAACGGGCTGGAGATCCAGCGGGGCATGACTACCAGCTCCACGGCTATTTTCATCCCCTTTATGACAAGGGAGCTGCGGATGGGCGGGCAGGCGCTCTACTACGGCATGAACGCCCTTTCCCACAATGTCATCATGGCTGACCGCAAAAAGCTGAAATCGGCCAACGGGATGTACCTCGGCTCAACGGGATCGGGCAAGAGCTTCGCCGCCAAGCGGGAGCTGCTCAATGTGTTTCTCGCTACCAATGACCGCATTGTGATTGTTGACCCGATGGGTGAATATGTCCCGCTGGCCCGAAGGCTGGGAGCCCAGGTAATCGAGATTGCCCCGGACAGCCCCAACCACCTAAACCCGATGGACATCCAACTGAATATGAACGGCGGCGAAAGCCCCCTGTCCATGAAGGCGGATTTCCTCTTGTCCCTGTGTGAGCTGATCTTGGGCGGCAAGGAGGGCTTACAGCCCATCGAGCGGACGGTCATTGACCGTTGTGTGCGGCAGGTCTACCGGGAGATGGCGCTGGGGCTGGAAAATGCAAAAACGCCCCTGCTTCAAGATTTGTATGAGGAGCTTCTGAAGCAGCCCGAGCCCGAGGCAAAACGGGTGGCAACGGCGCTGGAGCTCTACTGCACAGGCTCCCTCAACCTGTTCAACCACCATACCAATGTGCAGACCTCAAACCGGGTGGTGTGCATCGTGCTGAAGGGCATGGGTGAAAACCTCCGCAAGATCGCCATGCACATTACCAATGAGTTTGTCACCCAGGCCGTGGACGAAAACTACCGGGCGGGGGTGGCGACTTGGTGCTACTTCGACGAGTTCCATGTTCTGCTCCGTGACCAGTTGACCGCCAGCTACTTTGTGGCCGTCTGGAAAATGCTCCGTAAAAAGGGCTGTGTCCCCAGCGCATTGACGCAAAATGTGAAAGACCTTTTAGCCAGCGCAGAGATCTCAAACATTCTGGATAACACCGATTTTATGATCCTGCTGTCACAGGCACAGAGCGACCGGGCGATTTTGGCGAAGCAGCTCGGCATTTCAGAGCACCAGCTTTCCTACATCACCCACTCCAACGCGGGCGAGGGCCTGTTGTTCTATGGGAATGTGACTATCCCGTTTATTGATCGCTTCCCGCGTGGTGAGATTTACGATCTGCTGACGACCCGCCCGGAGGATATGGCCCATGAGCGAAAAGACGAGTAAGGGCACTTCGGGACAAAGTGTCCCGAAGTCCAAGTTCCGACACAAGAGCCGGCAGGAACAGGCGGCGGAGTCCAAGCTCCGTATGGAAAAGCGGGGTGAAAAGCTGGATAAGGCCCGGGGCAAGCTGGCGAAGCAGAAACCGCCCAAGCGTCCCGGCCCCGTGAAGCGTGCGGGCCGGGCGGCGCTGGGCGGTGTGCATGGCTTTGTGCATGGGAAAATCTATGAGGTGGAGCATGAAAATGTGGGCACCGAGGGCGCTCACCGCTCCGAGCTGGTGGGAGAGTCTGTTCTGCGGCATGGTACGCGCCATGTAAAAAAGGCCATCCGGGAACACCCGGCAAAAGCAGTCCGCAAGGCCGAGGCCAGGCATATCAAGGCTACGGCGGACTATCAGTACCGGGCGGCGGCTCTGGAGCATCCTGAGCTGGACAAGGGGGCCTTTTCCCGGTATCTGCAAAAGCGGCGTATCCAAAAGCAGTATGCGAAACAGGCGCGGGAGGCCGCAAAGCAAGGGGCAAAGGCCGCTGAGAAAACGGCTGTCACCACGGAAAAGCTGGCGGCCCGGACGATGGCTTTCGTCAAGCGGCATCCCGTGGGCGTGGTCATCGGTCTGGCCTGCGCCCTGCTAATCTTCTCCCTCCAGTCCTGTGTTTCCTCGATGGTGACGGTGGGCAACGGTCTGGTGGGCGCGGTTGCGGCCAGCACCTATGCGTCCGAGGACGCGGATATGCTGGGGGCCGAGGCCGCCTATTGTGAGCTGGAGGCTGAACTGCAGGACTACCTCGACAGCTATGAGTCCACCCACGATTACGACGAATACCATTTTGACCTCGATGACATTGAGCACGACCCCTATGTGCTGATCTCCATGATCTCCGCGCTCCACGAGGGGGCGTGGACGGTGGACGAGGTACAGGGTACGCTCCAAAACCTCTTTGACCGCCAGTACATTCTGACCAAGGAGGTGGAGGTTGAGGTGCGGTATCGGACGGAAACCGACACTTGGACGGACGAGGAGGGCAACACCCACACGGACACTTACCAAGTGCCGTATGACTACTACATTTGCTATGTGACGCTGGAAAATTTCAATCTGTCCCATGTGCCGATCTACATGATGTCCGAGGAACAGCTTTCCCGATACGCCCTCTATATGGCCACGCTGGGCAACCGCCCCGACCTGTTCCCGCAGTCCGGCTATGTGCCCAAATACACCAACCCGCCCCCGAAGCACGATGTCCCGGAGGCATATCTGGCCGATGAAACCTTTGCCGCCATTCTGAAGGAGGCCGAGAAGTATTTGGGCTTTCCCTATGTGTGGGGCGGCTCCAATCCCAACACTTCCTTTGACTGCTCCGGCTTCGTCAGCTATGTTTACAATCAATGCGGCTGGGACTTCGGACGGCTGGGAGCCCAGGGGCTCTACAACATTTCCACCCCAACCAACAACCCCAAGCCCGGTGATCTGGTTTTCTTCAAGGGAACCTATGACACACCGGGCGTTTCTCATGTAGGCATCTATGTGGGCGACGGCTGGATGCTCGACTGCGGCGACCCCATCCATTATTCCAATCTCAACACGAGCTATTGGCAGTCCCACTTCTACGCCTACGGCAAACTTTATTGACAAGGAGGATTTTTGAATATGGCAATCAGCAAAAGCGCAAAAATCGAGGCTGAGATCGAAAAGGTCAAGGCCAAGATTGCGGAACAGCAGGCCCGTCTGAAGGAGCTGGAACAGAAAAAGCACGAGGCGGAAAACAGCGAGATCGTGGACATCGTGCGGGGCATGAGCATTTCCCTCACCGATCTGCCGCTGCTGCTCCAGTCCATTCAGAACGGCGGTGGGGCTACTTTGGGACAGAGTGTCCCGAAGTCCGAGGACAAGGAGGACAGCGAATGAAAAGAGGATTTAGGATGCTGATGGCGGCGCTCTGCTCCGTCGTTTTTTTATGCGGCTTTTCCGTCACGGCCTACGCCGGGGGCGGCGACGAGTACATCGAGGAAACCACGCCCCCCGAGCAGACCGGGGGCGTGAACTGGGAGGGGCTTGACCCGGTGGAGCCCGGCGAGGGCTTTTCCGAGGAGGGCTCCCTTGTGACCCGCGATCTGCTCTATGACAAGCACACCAACAAGCAGTTTATCACCCTCCAGACCGGCGGTGGCAGCACTTTCTATATCGTCATCGACTACGACAAGCCGGTGAACGAGGAGGAAGAACAGTATCAGACCTACTTTTTCAGCGTTGTGGACGAGGCCGATCTGCTGGCCGCTATGGAGTCCGCTGGCGTTGAGCTGCCCGCCTGTGTCTGTAAGGAGAAATGCGTGGTGGGCGCGATCAACACCGATTGCCCGGTCTGCTCCGTCAATATGGGCGAGTGTGCGGGCGTGACCCCGGAGTCCGAGCCTGAACCTACCACGGAACCCGAACCCGAGGAGGCCGCGAAAAAGAACGGGGCCGGGCCGCTGATCCTTGTGCTTGTCATCTTCGCCGTTGGCGGCGGGGCCGGGTGGTACTTCAAGATTTACCGCCCCCAGCACCAGCAGGCCGCCGCGCCCGAGGATGACTACGAGGAAGAAATGGACGCTTACAACGATTTTGAGGATGACGGCCCTCCGTGGGACGAGGACGATCCCGAACCCGGAGAGGAGGACGAAGCATGAACTTTACGAAAAGCCCCTATGAGGCCATGATGAAAAAGCCGTCCCACATTCAGACCCCGCCCCCGTCCAAGGCACCCAAGGGCTCCCGCTGTCACGGCTGTCCCTACTGGCGGGGCATCGCCTGTGTGTCCTGTTACCGTGAGCTTTTGGGCAAGCCGGGCGGGAGGTGATGCTGTGGCCCGTGAGCTGACCCGAGAGGAAAAGGGAAAAATCCGTGCGCTGGTGACAAAGTGGTGCGCCAACTACGACCGGGAATACGGCTGCTTACCGCTGGACTGCGAGTGCTATATGCTGGGGAAATGCTGGACGGGGAGCTATTGCCGCTACTTCCGGGATGCCGTTCTGCCCCTTGACCCTGTGCTGGAGGCGGGGCTGACCGCCGAGGGCCCCGCCCCGGAAACCCGGCTCTGCCCGGTCTGCGGCAGCGTCTTTCTCCCGGACGGCAGGACGCGCTACTGCTCCCCGGCCTGTGCCAAGAAAGCCCACCGCCGCCAGCAGCGGGATCACATGAAGAAAAAGCGGGGCTGGTCTGTTGACAATTAGGCCCGAAAAAAGCCCGGTATCTCAAGGTTTTTTGGGGCCGCTTTAGGGGTGGCCCGTATGTTTTTACTGCCCGCCCCTGTTTGGCCCCGATGCTGTCAACATTTTTACGCCCTACTTTGGGACACTTTGTCCCGAAGTAGGGCTATTTTTGAAAGGAGGAACCATGCCGAAGTATTATGAAATCAGCGAGGTGGCGGCAAAGCGGGCAAAGGATATGAACAGCTTTTCCGACTACAAGCCCGGTTCGGCTACAAGCGCCTACCGCCAGATGGTGGATAAGGCGTATGCCATAGCGGAACGCCAGAAGGCCCGTGTCGATCCCATGTACCATGACAAGATCGACGCGCTGGTTGACCGCTACGCCAAAAAGCTGGCCGCCAACCTCAACGAGTCCCATGTCATTGATGGCCGTGTGCCGTCCATTCTGATCGCCGGGGGCGGTAATTTCCCGGTACGCAAAAAGGAAAAGCAGAACGCCGCTCGTGACCGCAATATGGGCGAGTACATGGAAATTGAGAAGCTGCTGGATAAGATCAAGTCTGTGGGTACAGGCGGGATCAGCGCCGACGATGACCTTGCCGTGGAAAAGCTGGAAAAGAAACTGGCGGGGCTGGAGGAGCTGCAAGCCACCATGAAAAGCGTCAATGCCTATTACCGCAAGCACAAGACCTTGGAGGGCTGTCCCGGCCTGTCCGACAAGGATATTGGCAGACTGCAATCCTCTATGGCGAATGACTGGCGCAAAGACCCGGTGCCTTATCCCTCTTTTCTGCTGACAAACAACAACGCCAATATCCGCCGGGTGCGCCAGCGCATTGACGATCTGAAAAACCGCAGCGAGTTTGTGGGTTGGACTTTCCCCGGCGGCGAAGCCAAGATCAACGAGGCCGAGAACCGTCTGCAACTGCTTTTCGATGAAAAGCCCCCGGAGGATCAGCGGCGGGCGCTGAAATCCGAGGGCTTCAAGTGGGCACCCAGCCAAGGTGCGTGGCAGCGGCAGCTCAACCAGAACGCGATCCGGGCGGCGGCCCGTCTGGACTTCCTGCGTCCCGAGGACGGCCAGAGCCCCTACCAGCTCCAGCCCTTTGCCCGGAAAGCGGAAAAGGATATATCACGATAAGGAGGAACGATGGATAAAAACCAAGGCTATGCCATTCTGAAGGCCGTGATGCTGGAAAACGGCAGGGGCTTTGCGCTGGGTGAACACCCCACCGCTCCGTCCCCCTATGTCACATGGGCCTGTTACGATGACAAAAACGGCCAGCGTCAATATGAGTGGGGGCACTACGGAAACGATCTGACCGCTATGGAAAAGGACTTTGCAGACCGGGTGCAGGACTACCAGCGGCTTTTCAAGGTCAAGATCGTGCAGATCGAGGCCCCCGGCCTTTACAAGTATTATTCCACCCAGCGGCCTGTGGACATCGGCACATTCCCGAAGCCGCCCCATAACACCCCGGATGAGATCGTCAACTACGATCAGCGTATCCCCGTGGAGGGCGGCGCGTTTGTGGCGTGGGGCCATCTGACCTACACCAAACCGCTGACGGAAAAACAGGCGTCCGACTATGAGCTCCGTCCCGCACCCAATATTTCCGAGCTGCGGCGGGAAAGCTGCGGCAGGCCCCGACCGATTGCCCAGCAGATGAAGGAGGCCGCTGCTCTGACCGAGGCCAACCGGGGCGATCCTGCCCCCAAGAAAAAAGCCCCCGACCGGGGCGACCGATAGGAGGATCAAAATGGAAGAAAGATATAATCCCATGAAAAGCGCAGAGATCGCCGCCGAGCATAACTACAACATGATCGACGGCGTTCTGAACAACCAGCTTCCGGCTCTGCCCCCGGAACGGGAAAAGAAACTGGATAAGGTGAAAGAGCCGCCCAACAAGCGCCGCAGCCGGGAGCGCGAGGAACGATGACAAAAAAGCGCATCCGCAGTATGCCGATCTATGTATGGGTACGCCCCGATGAAATGGAGGTTATTCAAGGGCGCATGGCCGAGGCCGGGATCAGCAACCTGAGCGCCTATGTCCGCAAAATGGCGCTCAATGGGTATGTGCTCCATGTTGACCTCTCGGACATCCGGGAGCTGGTGTCCTTACAGCGTCGGTGTGCAAACAACCTCAATCAAGTGGCGATACAGGCCAACACCTACGGAGGTATCTACCCCGAGGAAATTGCCCAGCTTCAGAAAGACTATGCGGCCCTTTGGGAGCCGCTGTCCGATCTGCTCAAAAAACTCTCCGCTGTGACGGAGCTCTGAATGTCCGGGGGATGGCCTTGTGCCGTCCCCCGGTTTTCTCGACTTCAGGACAAAGTGTCCCGAAGTGGGGAAAGCCAAAGGCATCCTTGTTGTCCCATTTTTACGGAGTTATAATGGTATTGTAGAGGATAACAACAACTTTTTAAGGAGGTTTCAAGCTATGCGGTTCGTTCTGAAAATCTTTGCCGCGCCCTTTGTTCTGGCGCTGTCCCTCGCAGTCGGGGTGCTGTCATTCGTCTTTTCGCTGGCATCTTGGGCGTTTAGCATCCTGTCTCTGATCTGCGCCGTGACCGCCCTGTTTGCGTGGTTCGTTGGCGGCGATGCCTTTTGGGGAGTCCGGGGACTGATCATCGCGTTCTGCGTTTCGCCCTTTGGTCTGCCCGCCGTGGCCGAGTGGCTGATCGGCAAGCTGGACGGGCTCAACTACTCCTTGAAGTGCTTTATCACGGACTGATCACTTTGGGACACTTTGTCCCGAAGTAGCGAGGCGGCGGCTGACCACAGCCGCCGCTTTTCTCTTGGAAAGGAGGAATACCCACGGCCACAACCTACCTAAAGGCACACCACATCAGCAAGGGGGAAACCATCGCCCAATCGCTGAAAGACCGTTTTGAATACGGGCAGAACCCGGACAAGACCGAGGGCGGGGAGCTGATCTCCTGCTATGAGTGCGACCACATGACCGCCGATGCGGAGTTCCTGCTCTCCAAGGCAAAATACAAAGCCACCACGGGCCGGGAACAGCGGCGGGACGCGGATGTGCTCTGCTATCAGATCCGCCAGTCATTCAAGCCCGGAGAGATCACCCCCGAGGAGGCAAACCGTGTGGGATATGAGACAGCCATGCGCTGGACGAAGGGCAAACACGCCTTTTTTGTGGCCACCCATACAGACCGCCGCCATATCCACAACCACATTTATTACAATTCAACCGCGCTGGACTGCGCCCACAAATACCGGGATTTTTTCAGATCGGCCAGCGCCCTGCGGCGGGTCTCTGACCGGGTATGCCTTGAAAATGATCTGTCCGTGATTACCAACCCAAAGCTGCACAGCAAGGGGCGTTTCCTCCACTACGGCCAATGGATCGGTGAGCGGCCCCCGTCTGCACAGCAGAGGCTCCGCCTTGCCATCGGTGACGCGCTGGCAAAAAAGCCCGCCGACTTCGAGGCGTTCCTGCGGCTCATGGAGGGGGCCGGGTACGCCGTGAAGCGCGGGCGGGGCGGCGTGATCTCGTTCCTTGTGCCGGGGCAGAAGAAACCCACCCGGCTCCGGGCATCCACCTTGGGTGACGGCTACGATCCCGAGGACATCCGGGCGGTGATTGCCGGAGAACGGCCCGCCCCGGCGATCCCCGACGAGGCCCCGCCGTCCCAGCGGATCAATCTCATAATCGACATTCAAGAGCGGTTGAGCCAAGGCAAGGGCCCGGCCTATGAACGGTGGGCCAAGGTCTACAATCTCAAACAGATGGCCGCCGCCCTGCAATACCTCCGGGAACACGATCTTATGGACTATGCGGCGCTGGCATCCAGCACCGAGGCGACGGTGGATCGGGCTCACAAGCTGGCCGGGGAGCTGCGGGACACGGAGGCCGCCCTTGCCAAAACCTCCGAGCTCATGGGCGCGGTGGTGCAGTACGCAAAGACGCGGCCCGTGTTTGACGGCTACAAGGCGGCCCGGTATAGCAGAAAATATCTGGCCCAGCACGAGGCGGAGCTGGCAGACTACCGGGCGGCAAAGGCGGCTATGAGTGAGCTTTTGGGCGGGGCAAAGCTCCCCAAAATGGACACGCTGAAAAATCAGCACCGGGAGCTCTCTGAAAAGAAAAAAGCCCTCTATGCGGAATATCGCAAGGCCCAGGCGGATATGCGGGAGGCCGTGGCGATCAAGGCAAACATCGATCATCTGCTCGGCGTAACCGGCGGGCGGGAAAATAAGGCACAGGAGCGATAGCGACAGGCCGCAGACAAAAGGCGCCATGCGCCGCCACTTCGGGACACTTTGTCCCGAAGTCTGCCGGGTTTGGGGAGGCTCCCCAACAAGCATTTTTGCAGGCCCCTCGGGGCGCAAAAATAGCGAGTGTCTATACACTCGCCCTGCTTGCCGTTTCGTGCAGCCCCGAAAATGGCGCAAAAAACGGAGGTCACGCTTTTTTACGCTTCCTCCGTTTCTTGGCTGTCTTTGACTGCCCGGATTAGTTTTTCCACAAGCTCCAATTCTTTTTTGTTCATGGAACTGAGCATGATATTGATGCGCTTTTTACAGGCATCGTCTGCGCCCATGTCTGGATAAAAGAACTGATCCACCGATATATCAAACATCGTTACCAACTGATAGAAAACATTCAGGCTCGGATGCTGACCATCGTTCTCGTGATACATGACAGTGCGGGGATCACGGTCAATAATATAGGCCAGTTGCTCCTGCGTCATGCCCTTGCGTTCCCGCTTCTGCTTGATCTCACGCCCTATATCGTGGAAATCTAACCGCCGTTCATCTCGTTCAATCTTCATAACATCACCCAATGTAATTTTATATTTCGGGTGTTGGTATTTGAACGGTTTTGAATTTCGTGCAACCACATATTTAATTTCATGCCGCATGGTTGAGATTAAGGACTTGCTGAGGTAGAATATAAGAAAACTGCTTTGAAAGTCGTGTATAAAAATATGCCTGCTCATTATTGATTAAAAATGATGATGCTACATATTTGTAGAGGCACAACTTCGTATTTGTAATACATTTAATGCATTGATACGGAATTCTCGGATCTCGAGAGTAATTCTGAGTCTCTTGGATGGTATTCTAACCAACAAAGCAGTACAATTAGCGTGTAAATTCAAATTACCCGGAGGAATTGTTATGGAAAAAAAGACGATAGGTAGCTTTATAACTGCTTTGCGAAAAGCAAATGGAATGACCCAAAAGGATTTAGCAGAAAAGCTAAATGTATCAGATAAAACGATCAGCCGTTGGGAACGCGATGATGGAACCCCGGATTTATCTGTTATTCCCGTGATTGCTGAAATCTTTGGAGTTACCTGTGATGAGTTGCTACGCGGTGAACGCTATTCACCCGCCGAGCGCATTAAAGAAAACGATGGGAATGAACTAACTGCTAAAGGAGAAAAGCAACGACAGAGACTTTTGAAATCAACACTATCACGATACCGTGCACAGACTTACATAGCAATCGGTATTTCAATAGTTGGGGTTATCGTTGCGATAATTTGCAACCTTATGTTCTCCAATGATATTCTGTGTTATATGATTGGAGCCATTTTTTTAATAATTAGCGTTATTTGCCAGGCAATTTTTTTGACTCATGCATTTTCATCTGTAGAAGATGCTGAATTGGACGAAAAAGACTTGTTCAAGTTCAGGAAAAATGCAATTACACTTGCAGAGAAAGCTATTGGAGTTATAGTAGCTATCGTTAGCTTTACTTTACCACTCATTATTGGTAGAGTAACCGGCCGCTTTTGTATGAGCATTGTGCATGTGATAATTTATGGAGTACTTTTGCTTATACTATATGCTGTTATTTGTCATTTTTTGAATGCATTTTTGGTACGCAAAGGGCTCTACAAAAATTCTATATAAGTAATTTAAGTTAAGCCCAGTGGAGGTGATGTATTGGAGAATAGTAAATGGGTACAATGTCCAACTTGTGGTAGTAATACGCGGACAAAAATACGCTTTGATACAATACTTGAAAATTTCCCGCTATTCTGTCCAAAATGTAAACAAGAAGCTCTCATCCATGTTAGAAAACTGAATGTTGTAATTATTGATAACAAGACAAGGAGTAGAAAAATATGAAAGAATATCAAAAATTGTTGGGAAGTGTTGTTATTGCTGTCGCAATTATAATTGCAGGCATTGTAGTTGCAAACGCTTTAGCGGATGGATTTGCCACGCTGAGATCAAGCATTGCTTATCTTGGAGAAATCACACGCTGAGATCAAGCATTGCTTATCTTGGAGAAATCAGTTGATGCCGATCAAATACATTTGAGTTATCACAGAGCCAGACGCATAGACGCAGAGCCGATAACACTCAGGAGTAATCCTGTTGTTATCGGCTTTTTCTTTTTCTATAAATAACACCCCAAACACAAAACCGTTGCTCTACAACGATCTTGCGATTTGAGATGTCGGCGGTTTGAAAATCATATTTCAAGCCGCCGTTTTCCTTTTTGAAAAAGTGGAATACGGGGGGCGTAATTTCTGCGCCCTTTTTTAAGGACACGGCGGTGCCTTGGAGGTATTGCCGTGTTCATTTTGCTATTTCACAGCACCCATGATTTACACCAGCTAAAAAAAGCGTAGCTCCCCCTCCGGGTAATTCCGGCCTTGGATGTGAAATTAACCAGTACATCAACCGCAATATTGCTTCGTGCGCCCGTACAGTGTCATGCTGTGCGGGCGTTTTTCTATGCCCGGACTTCGAGACACTTTGTCCCGAGGTAGGCAGGGGCGGCCCCGGATGCCGCTCCCCGCCATCCCCCGTTCAGATCGCTAACCATCACAAAAATCTGAACGGAGGAAAATATAATGACTACTATCAATTTGAAAGACTATTACTCTTGGTACATGACCGATGAATACATTGAGGTTTCCGATGAAGTGGCCGCCGAGTTGCGAGCCAGCAAGCTGGCCGAGGCCGCTTATGCCGAGCGTGTCCGCTACAACAAGGCGTACTATTCTCTCGACTGTGACGATGGGATCGAGTATTCCGCCTGTGTGCATGAGCCCTCCCCGCAGGAGCTGGTGGAACGCATGGATCGTTTCTGCCACCTCTGGAACGCCCTCAACTCCCTGCCGGAGATTCAGGGCCGCCGGGTGGATGCCCATCTCATTCTCGGCAAGAGTTACCGGGAGATTGCTCGGGACGAGGGCGTGGATAAGAGTGTAGTCCGCCGCTCTGTCCTGTGTGGCATTGAGTCCATGAAAAAATATTTGAGAAAAAATCTGTAACGGGGGCTCCATTTGCCACCTCTTTTCTGGTGGTATATGAGAGGAGGTTTTCTTCTCCACAATGGAATAACGGGCGACCTCGAGCATAGTGCGGGGAGCCGAGCGGCGGGTGCGCTGTGACTTCCTCCACGGGAAAGAGCGAACAACACCAACGCCGAAAATGGGACTGGCCATCTCACGGCCACGATCCGCCAGTGGACAGGCTGGCCGCCTGTTCCTCCGGGCCGCAGTTATCCGTTGTGCGGGGGCGTCGTGCCGAATATCGCTGTCTTGTGGCAGGACAAGAAAATGAGCTCGGCGCTCCCAATCCTAAAAACCGACTTCGAGACAGATTGTCCCGAGGTGGAGAAAGACGAAGGGCCAGCACTTTTCGGGTGCTGGCCTTTCCTGTTTCCCCGCCGACAGCAGGGAACCGAAGCAAATAAATCATTTTTCAAGGAGGGTGCTATATGAGAATGACAACAGCGCAGCTTGAGTCTATGCGCCGTATTGATATTTCCGCCATCGACAAGGACGCTCTTGTGGATGTTAGCGGAATGACCTTTGATAACACGCTCCCGAAGGAGCAGCGGGCGGCGAATATGCTGGCCGTTATGAAAAACCCGTATTGTTTCCGTCATGGGGATATGGTCATCAAGCTGGAGTTTGCCGACGATGGCCCACCCCTGCAAGACCTGTTGACCTCTTTCTTCCTCCGTATGAAATCGGGGCTTTGATGCGTCACGGCCCCCTTTTCAACTTCGAGACAAAGTGTCCCGTGGCTGGGGTATTCAAAGGCATCCTTGTCGTCCCGCCCGGACAGAGGTATAATATAGGTGTAATGTGATAGGGAAGGAGGACAAATGGCAAGGACGAAAAACCGGGGAATGAATTTCGCCAGTTCCCCTACTTCTAATAAAATGATGCGCTGGCGGCTGGGTAAATATATCCGCCTTTCCAAAGAGGATTTACTCCGTGGGCGGGACGAAAGCAACAGCGTCATCAATCAGCGGCTTTTGCTGGAGCAGTACCACCAAACCCACATGGACGAGTTCTATGAGGGGGACGAAAGCGATGTATATGTGGATGACGGAAAAACCGGGACTGATACTGACCGTGAGGATTTTCAAAGGCTGTTGGCCGATGTTTATAGTGGGAAAATCAACTGCGTGATCGTGAAAGACCTTTCCCGTCTATCCCGTAACTATACGGACGCAGGAAATCTGATTGAAAACCTGTTTGTTCGGCTCAACATTCGCTTTATCAGTCTGGCCGAGGGCGTGGACAGCTATCGTAACCCGGACAGCGTTTCCAATATCATTGTGCCGATCACCAATGTTATGAACGATCAATACTGCTATCAGACCTCAAAGAAAATCCGGCAGGTATTCGATATGAAACGGCGTAACGGCGAGTTCATCGGCTCCTATGCTCCCTATGGGTACATTAAAGACCCGAAGGACAAACACGCTTTACTGGTTGACCCGGAGGCCGCCGAGATCGTGAAAAGCATCTTTTCCATGTTCCTTTCTGGAAAGAACAAGCGAGGCATTACCCTTTACCTCAACGATCACGGCGTTCCCTGTCCTACCGCTTACAAGCAGAGCCAAGGCTTGAAATACAACGCTCCAAACGCACAGGGAAATCCAATGTGGAGCACCATTACCATTGACACGATTCTGAAAAACCGTGTTTATGTGGGGGATATGGTGCAGGGCCGCCAGCGTGTGAAAAGCTACAAGATACACATTCAAGAGCGTGTGCCGGAGGATGAATGGTTTATCGTGGAAAACACTCACGAGGCCATTATAGACCGGGAAACCTTTGACAAGGCGCAGGGCCTGTTAAAGCGGGACACCCGCACAGCCCCGAAGCAGAAACAGCTTTATCTGTTCAGCGGCTTTCTGAAATGCGCTGACTGCGGCAGGGCCATGTCTCGAATCGCATCCAAAGGCATTTATGTGTATTACCAATGCGGGACTTACAAGAGCCTTTCCAAGAACGCCTGCACGATGCACTCCATAAAAAATACCCGCTTGGAGGTTGGCGTGTTGTTTGCCATCCAACAGCAGGTACATTTGGCAGTTACATATTCGGAGCTTGTTTCCCGTATCAATGCTGCACCGCTGAAAAAGAGTAAATCTAACCGTCTGGAAGATATGATAGCGGTCAAGGAAAAAGAGCTTTCCAAGATCATGCGGTACAAGCAGGCCCTCTATCAAGACTGGAAAGACGGCGAGATTACGCACAACGATTATCGCCACATGAGCGAGGACTATGAACAGCAGGCCGAGTCCATCAATACCGTTCTCCGCACCTTGCGGGAGGAACGGGATCAGCTTGAAAACGGAATGGCTGCGGAAAGCCCGTTTTTGACGGCGTTCCTCAAATATCAGAACATCGACAAGCTGACACGGGATATACTCATTGAGCTTATCGACCATATCAAGGTTTATGAGGGCGGCAACATCAGCGTGAAATTCAAATATGCCGATGAATTTCGCCGTATGGCTGAGTATATCGAACTTAATTCCCAACTGGCTGTGGGCTAACCCCCACAGCAGCACAATGGTTTGTGAGTTTTCCTAATAAATAAGGCCCATACGGTTGATGTGGTTATATAGTAGCAGACCGGCGCGCGATTGTGCTGAAGAATCTGCAAACTAAGGATGAAAATTTTGTGAATTGACCGGCGCGGGGAGACGACGAAATGAATGTCATATATAAGGACGGCGCGGTGATTCTGGCCATAAAGCCCGCCGGAGTGCTCAGCACCGACGAGCCGGGCGGAATGCCGGAGCTGCTGAGAGCGGAGCTGAATACGGATGAGATACGCACGGTGCACAGGTTGGACAGAGTAGTTTCCGGCCTGATGCTGCTGGCGCGCTCCTCTGCCTGCGCCTCCGAGCTGTCGCGCCAGATACGGGAAGGGGAGTTCCATAAGGAATACCTCGCCGTTGTGCACGGCGTGACGGCGGCTTCCGGAGAACTGCGCGACCTCATGTACCGCGATAAGGCGCGGCGCATGAGCTTCGTTACGGATACGCCAGCCGTGGGTGTGCAGGAGGCGCGGCTCGAATACGATACGCTGGAGAGCACGGCCGGACTGAGCCTTGTCCGCGTGCGGCTCATCACGGGGCGGACGCACCAGATACGCTGCCAGTTCGCGTCCCACGGCTGGCCTCTGGCCGGCGAGCGGAAGTATGATGTCAACGACGATAACTGCCCGATCGCGCTGTGGTCGCATCGGCTGCGCTTTGCGCACCCCGTGACGGGGGAGCAGATGGATTTCGCTGTGCAGCCGCCGGAGACATATCCGTGGACGCTGTTCGCCGCGGCGCGAGAAAATTAAAAACTGAGCCGAAAGATTTTTATATCCTTTGGCTCAGTTTTGCGTATCGCATAAAAAAAGCACCCCGAATAAATTCGGGGTGCTGGCACGCCGTAAGGGATTCGAACCCCTGACCTTCTGGTCCGTAGCCAGACGCTCTATCCAGCTGAGCTAACGGCGCATGTCTCTCGACAGCTTGATTATATTAGCACAGCTTCGGCGAAAATGCAAGAGGTTTTTTGAAAAAAATATTTTTTTCTTACTTTTTTACCAGCCCATGTAGCCGGAGATCGTGTCTGCGACGTCGCTCATGGTGCGCAGAGCCTTACCGAGAGTGTTCTTGGAAGCGCACTTTTTCGGGCGAGTTATCATGCCGACCGCGTCGCCTACGACAAGACCGATGCCCATACCGATGAGAAAATTCTTTTTATTCATACTCATACCTCCCAAAATTCCGTTAACAGCTTTTGTTAACCAATGGTATTATGCGCATATTTTAGATTGCTACACGCATGCAAATTGTGGTACAATATAAAAAAAGAAATAAAAGAGAAAAACAAAATTTTCGGAGGCAAACGCCATGAGCGTAAAAATACTTGCCGTGGGCGATGTCTGCGGCGAACCCGGCCTTGACTATCTTGAGAAGAACCTGCGGAATTACCGTAAGGAAAACGGCATAGATTTTGTCGTTGTGAACGGCGAGAACGCGAACGTCGTCGGCGTGACGCCGCGCCAGGCAGACGCGATATTCCGCGCGGGCGCGGACGTCATCACCCTAGGCAATCACACATGGACGCGCACGGAGCTGAGACCGTATCTTGACGAGCGGAGCCGCATACTCCGTCCGGCAAACTTCGCGCCGCAGTGCCCCGGCCGCGGTATCGGCGTGTTCAAAACGGCGTTCGGCGACGTGTGCGTGCTGAACCTGATAGGCCGCTTCACGCTGGACAGTAATACAGACAATCCCTTCGTCATCGCCGACGGCTATATGGAGGAGATCAAGGAGAAAATAATCCTTGTGGATTTCCACGCCGAGGGCACCAGCGAGAAGCGCGCGATGGGCTTCATGCTTGACGGCAGGGCGAGCGCCGTATGGGGAACGCACACCCATGTCCAGACCTCGGATGCCTGCGTGCTGCCCAAGGGGACGGGCTATATAACCGACCTCGGTATGACCGGCGCTGTCAACTCGGTGCTGGGCATCGATCCTGAGCAGAGCATAGGCAAGTTCATGGGAGACCCGCCGCGGCGCTATGAATCCGCGAAAGGGCCTGTAAAGCTGGAGGGCTGCATTTTTGAAATTGACCCGCAGAACGGGCGCTGCCTGCGGGCGGAAAGTGTTAGACTGACATGAAAAATATAAAGATACTTCATACCGCTGACCTGCACCTCGACTCCGCGTTCGAGGCGCTGCCCGCGGGTAAGGCCGCGATTCGCCGCGCGGAGCAGCGGGAGCTGCTGTCACGGTTGGCGGAGCTGGCGCGCAGCGAGCGGGCAGACATCGTCCTGCTCGCCGGTGATATCTTCGACGGCGGCGGAACGTATTTCGAGACCGGAGCGGAGTTTGTGCGCTGCCTGCGGGATATGAGCGTGCCGGTGTTCATCGCGCCGGGAAATCATGACCCGTACGACGCGCGCTCGCCGTACGCGAAGCTGGATATCCCCCAGAACGTGCGTATCTTCACCGAAAGAGACGTCGAGTGTGCGGAGCTTCCGGAGCTGGGCGTGCGCGTTTACGGCGCGGCGTTCACCGGCAGCACCGACGGCCCCGACATCACGAATATCCGCACGGAGCGCGCAGAGGGGACGTGGAACATTCTCTGTGCGCACGGCGAGGTCGGCTTTGACCCCGTCAATGAGCAGGCACTGTCCGCAAGCGGCCTTGACTATGCCGCACTCGGCCACATACATAAGGCGAGCGGGCTGCGCCGGTCGGGCGGCACATGGTATTCATGGCCTGGCTGCCCGGAGGGGCGCGGCTTTGACGAAACGGGCGAAAAGACCGTGAGCATCGTCGAGCTGTCGGATTCCGGCTGCAGGCTCACGCCGGTGTGCATCGCCTCGCGCAGATATGAGATACTGCCCGTTGAGGTGACGGGCTGCGACCCGTTGCTCGCCGTGCATACGGTGCTACCGGAGAATACGGCGCGGGACGTGTACAGAATAGTGCTGACGGGCGAGGTGGACACGCCGCCTGACCTGAGCCGTCTGCGGCGAAATCTGGACGACTGCTTCTTCTCACTGCAGCTTCGGGACGAGACCCGCCTGCGGCAGGACGTTTGGGAGCGTGCGGAGGAGGACAGCCTGCGCGGCATATTCCTGCGTAAGCTCCGCGAAAAATATAACTCCGCGCAGTCCGAAGAGCGGGAGCTGATAGAGCAGGCCGCGCGCTGGGGGCTTGCTGCACTTGACAACATGGAGGAGGTCGTTCGCCATGAAGATAAATAAAATGACGGCTTCCTTCGGCAAGCTTGAAAACGAGAGCATCGCGTTTCACGACGGGTTGAACGTGGTCTGCGCCCCAAACGAGAGCGGCAAATCGACATGGTGCGCGTTCATAAAATCCATGCTCTACGGCGTTGACAGCTCGGAGCGCGCGAAGATCGGCTATCTGCCGGACAAGATGCGCTATGCCCCGTGGTCTGGCGCGCCGATGGAAGGCTCCATGGAGCTGACGGCGGACAACTGCGACATCACCATAATGCGCCGTACAAAGACAAAGAGCGCGCCCATGCGCGACTTTTCGGCTGCCTATACCGGCAGCAACGTCGCGGTGGAAAAGCTCACGGGCGCCAACTGCGGCGAGATGCTCACCGGAGTGTCGAAGGACGTGTTCTGCCGCAGCGCATTCGTCGCGCAGGGCGCAGTGGCCGTCACGGGGAGCAAGGAGCTTGAAAAGCGCATAAACGCCATCGTCGCGGCCGGAGACGAGCACAGCTCGTATTCCGAGGCCGATGAGCGGCTTCAGGCGTGGAAGCGCAAGAGAAAATATAACCGCCGCGGCGCACTGCCGGAGCTTGAGCTGCGCATAGATGACGATCGGGCGAAGCTTGAGCAACTGCAGGACACGGTGGATGAGGAGGAGCGCCTCGAGGAGCAGCTCGCGCAGGCGTGTCAGCGCTGCTCATCGCTTGAGACGGAGGTCAACGAGAGCCGCCGCCGTCAGCGCAAGGAGTCGCTTGAGCGTCTCAACCGCAGCCGCGCGGAGCTGAAGCAGCGCAGCGACGAGCATGATGCCGCGCTCACGGAGCTTTCGGCCAGACGCGAGCAGCTGCATAACAGCAGCTTCGGCCTCACGGAGCCGGACGAGCTGGAGGAGCGTATAGACGCGGATATAGACCGGATGGCGCAGTTGAAATCGGCTGCGGAAAAGAAAGCCTCGCCCCTGCTGGCGCTGATATTCTTCGTGCTGGCGGCAGTCGGCGCGGCGCTGTATGTGGCGCACGGCAGCGTGGCGTTCATCGTCATGGCGATAGTCATGATGGCCGCGGCAATGGTGTTCATCTTCCGCTGGACAAAGGCGAAGCAGGCTGCAGTGCAGGCCGGTGAAGCGCGAAGGCAGCTATTGAAAAGCTATCATGCCGCGTCGCCGGACGATATAAGAGCCGCAGCGGCGCGCCATCGTGAGCTTTGGGAAGCTGCGGAAGAGGCCGAGGCCGACGAGCGCCGCAGCCGCAGCGCGTATGAATCCGCCAAGGAGCGGCAGGCGAAGCTGGAGGAGATCACGATATCCGAGCTGGATTTCTCCGGCGGCAGCTCCGAGGCCGCGCAGCTTGGCCGGGAACTGAACGAGAAGCGCGCCCAGACCGAACGCCTTGCCTCGCAGCTCGCATCCGTGCGCGGCAGGCTTGCCGCCATGGGCGACCCGATGGTCATCAGGAGTGAGCTGAGCAGCATGGAGGACGAGTGCGAGGAGCTTAAAAACGAGTGTGCCGCGCTCGACATGGCGATAGAGACGCTGAAGGCGGCGGACACCGAGATGCAGCTGCGCTTCTCGCCGGAGCTGAGCCGCCTTGCGTCGGAATACATGGCGGAGATGACCGGCGGGCGCTGGAACGGCGTGACGCTCAACCGCGATTTCACGGCGGCGGCGAAAGCGAAGGACGGAGCGGTAGCGCATGAGGCGGAGTACCTGAGCCTTGGGACGCTCGACCTGATGTATCTGGCGGTTCGGCTCGCGGTGTGCGAGCTGGCGCTGCCGGAAGGGGAGTCCTGCCCGCTAATCATAGACGACGCGCTCGTGAACATGGACGCGGAGCGCACCGCACAGGCCATGAATCTGCTGAGAAAGCTTGCCGAGAAGCGTCAGGTAATACTCTTCACCTGCCGCAGCCTTGAATGACAGGCAATGCTGGAACCGCGCCTGACTCATTTATGAGTCGGGCGCGGTGATTTTATATAGAACGCGGGACGGCACAGAGGCCGTCCCGCACGCGCATAAAAATTGATCCCCGGCCGGAATTCCGGCCGGGGATCGGTTTGGTTGTGCTTACTTATCCAGATAATTCTTCAGCAACTCCTGCAGCAGCTCGTCTCTGTCGAGACGGCATATCAGCGTGCGTGCGTTGTTGTAGTTGGTGATATAGGTCGGATCCTCCGAAAGAATATACCCCACTATCTGGTTGATCGGATTGTAGCCCTTTACCATGAGGGAGTTATACACGGATGACAGGATCTCTCTCATCTCGGCTTTGCTGTCCAGCGCTGTGAACTTTCTTGTTACATCCTCCATGATGTCCCTCCTCTTCACTTATTTATTGGCTACATTATAGCATATTAGTTTGTCAAGTAAAGTCGAAAAAACTAAACAAAAGGTTAATTTTTCTTAAGGTGGTATAATTTTACCGAATGCTGGCACCGAATTTCCGCTCAAGCGCGGCGAGAACCTTCTTCACGGTTTCCTCGGCATGGTCGTCGGTGAGAGTCTGGTCGTCGGCGCGCATGGTCAGCGAGAAGGCGACGGACTTCTTGCCCTCGGCGATGTGGTGGCCGGTGTACACGTCGAAGATACGGCAGCCCTTGAGGTACTGGCCGCCCTCGGCCATGATGTGATCCACCATGTCGCCCACAGGAATCTCAGCGCCGCAGACGACGGCGATGTCGCGCGTGACCGCAGGGAAGCGCGGCAGCGGCTTATACACGGGGATACCGCCGCGCAGGGAGTGCAGCGCGTCAAAGCTCAGCTCCGCGCAGTACATCTCCGCGTCCACGCCGTAATTGGCGGCGACGGCGGGGTGGATCTGACCGAGTATGCCGATGTAGGTCTCGCCGCACCAGACCTTGGCGCAGCGGCCGGGGTGGTAGGACTGGTTCTCGCGCTCAGCGGCGAAGTGCAGCTTGTCAATACCGAGGCCGCTGCACAGCTCCTCGACCCAGCCCTTGATGCGGAAGAAGTTCATCTCAGGGCCGTATGCGCCCATGGAGACTATCTTCGGCTCGTCGGCCAGACCGTCGGCGCGCTTGAGGTAGATGCGGCCTATCTCGTAGAGCGCGGCGGACTTGTTGCGGTAGTTGTAGTTGCGGGTCAGAATCTCCAGCATGGAGGGAAGAATGGTCGTGCGCATTATCGAGGTGTCCTCGCCAAGGGGGTTGAGGATGCGCAGACTGTCGCGCAGCGGGGAATCCGCCGGCATACGGATCTTGTCATAGTAGCTGGGGCTGATGAACGAGTAGGTGATTATCTCGTCCAGACCCATTGCGCGGCACAGCTCGCCGACGCGGCGCTCGCTCTGCTGCACGGGGGTGAAGCCGCCGCAGGTGCTTATTGCGCCGGTGAAGCGGGTGGGGATGTTATTGTAGCCGTAGAAACGGGCGACCTCCTCGGCAATGTCGGAGTAGTGCTCAACGTCGCCGCGCCAAGACGGAACGTGGATGACGTCGCCGTCAAGCGTGAAGCCGAGGTCGAGCAGAATTTTCTTCATGCTGTCCTTGTCGATATCGGTGCCGAGCAGGGAGTTTATCTTGTCCGGCTCAAGCAGAACGGTCTTTTCCTCGATGGGCTTCGGCACTACGTCGATGACGCCATCGACGACCTCGCCGCAGCCGAGCAGCTCTATAAGCTCGCAGGCGCGGTTCACGGCGCGCAGCGTGCCCTGCGGGTCAAGCCCCTTCTCAAAGCGGGCGGATGCGTCGGTGCGCATGCCGAGCGCGGTAGCGGTGCGGCGCACGGAGGTGCCGTTGAAGTTCGCGCTCTCGAAGAGAACCATCGCCGTGTCGCCGACGATCTCGCTGTTCTCACCGCCCATGACGCCCGCGACCGCGACGGGCTTGTCGGTGTCGCAGATGCAGAGCATGGAGGGGGTCAGCTTGCGCTCGGTGCCGTCCAGCGTGCGGATGCTCTCACCCTCGCGCGCGGTGCGGACGTGTATCTCATTGTTGCCGACGCAGGCAAAGTCGAACGCGTGCATGGGCTGGCCGTACTCAAGCATGACGTAGTTTGTGATGTCGACGATGTTGTTTATCGGGCGCATACCGGCGTTGCGGATACGCTCACGCATCCAGCGCGGGGACGGCGCAATCTTGACGTTCTTGACCATGCGCGCGGTGTAGCGCGGGCAGAGCGCGGCGTCCTCGACGATGATCTTCGCCATGTCGTTGATATTGCCGCCGGCCTTCGCCTCGACAACCGGCTCATGCAGCTTCAGCTCCTTGCCGAAGGTCACTGCGGCCTCGCGCGCGAGACCGATGACGCACAGACAGTCTGGGCGGTTCGGGGTTATCTCAAATTCGACTACATGGTCGTCACGGCCGAGGATAACGGCCATATCGTCGCCGGGCTTGCAGTCCTCGTTGAGAATGAGGATACCGTCGGAAATGCAGTGCGGAAACTCCTCCTGCTTCGCGCGGAGATCATCCAGCGAAAGTATCGCATTCTTCTTGGTGTCGTAGGCCACGAGATCGCCCGCGTGGACGTTCTGGCAGTCGGTCACGGGATCGGCCGCAGCATCGCCGAGGTCGAGCGTGACCTGCCACAGGCCGTAGCCCTTGTTCTGTACGTCGAGCACCTTAGCTGCGACGACGCTGCCGAAAATCTTGTCTCCGGCCTTGATGTCGGCGGGGATGGAGGGCTTTGCGGGATCAATCGGATGATAGTCGCCGAGGATGGCGGCCGGCTTTATCTCCGCGTAGGGGAAATCGTGCAGATCGCAGTCAAGCTCCTTGAGCGAGCAGAGCATACCGGCGGACTCCACGCCGCGCAGCTTGCCCTTCGTTATCTTCACGCCGCCGGGCAGCAGGGAATTGTGCAGCGCCGCAGGGACGAGATCGCCGCAGTGGACGTTCCATGCGCCGGTGCATATCTGCACAGGCTCCGCCTCGCCGATGTCTATCTGCGTGACGAGCATGTGGTCGGAGTTGGGGTGCTTCTCGATGGAGAGAATGCGGCCGACCTTGACGTTCTTTATCGTCTCGCTCAGGTTCTCGGTCACTTCGACCTTGGAGCCGGAGACGGTCATGGCCTCGGCGAAGCGCTTGTCGTCATATTCATCAAAGCTCAGGTCGACGAATTCATTGAGCCATTTTCTTGAAAGATTCATGTTGTTCTCCTTTCAATATATCAGAACTGTTCGAGAAAGCGCACGTCGTTCTCAAATATCAGGCGCAGGTCGGTGATCTTGTATTCGCCCATTGCGAGACGCTCAAGACCCATGCCGAAGGCCCAGCCGGAGTACACGTCCGGGTCAATGCCGCAGCCTGCGAGAACCTTGGGGTGCACCATGCCGGCGCCGAGGACTTCGATCCAGCCCTCGCCTTTGCAGGTGGGGCAGCCCTTGCCGCCGCACTTGTGGCACTGGATGTCCAGCTCGCAGCTCGGTTCGGTGAATGGGAAGTGGTGCGGGCGGAAGCGGGTGACGGTGCCCTTGCCGTATATCTTTTCGACAACGAGGTTCAGCGTGGCTTTCAGGTCGGACATCGTGACGCCCTTGTCGATGACCATGCCCTCAATCTGGTGGAACATCGGGGAGTGCGTCGCGTCGACCTCGTCCTTACGGTAGACGCGGCCGGGGGCGACGATGCGGATGGGCAGGGGGCGGGTCTCCATCGCGTGGATCTGCATCGGGGAGGTCTGGGTGCGCAGCAAGATGCTGCTGTCGTCCTTGAAATAGAAGGTGTCCGTCCATTCGCGGGAGGGGTGGCCTTCGTCGATGTTGAGCTTGGTGAAGTTGTATTCCGCCTTCTCGACCTCGGGGCCGTCGAGAATTTCAAAGCCCATGCCTATGAAGATGTCCTTGATCTGGTCTAGGACGTTGTACATCGGGTGCTTGTGCCCCAGCGTACTGGTCTCGCCCGGCAGCGTGACGTCAACGGTCTCGCGCTCAAGCTTCAGCTCCATGAGCTTGGAGCCAAGCTCGGCCTTGCGCTGCTCGATGGCGGCCTCAATGTCGCCGCGCAGTTGGTTTGCCAGCTGACCCATGACGGGGCGCTCCTCGGCGGAAAGCTTGCCCATCTGGCGCAGGATGCCGGTGAGTTCGCCCTTCTTGCCCAGATACTTGACGCGCAGGCTCTCCAGAAGCTCGATGTCGTCGGCTTCGAGAATGGCCTTGATGGAACTGTCTCTAAGTCCCTGCATTAACTCTTTCATCACGATTCTCCTTGAAAAATACTTGAAATAACTTTGGAAAGCAAAAAAATAAGCCCCCGTCCCAAATAGGGACGAAAGCATAGCCTCCGCGGTACCACCCACGTTCGGCGCACTGCGCCGCACTCAAGGAGCAGTAACGCGCTCCACACGCCGGGGATTGGCCGGTGCTCGCGGGCGAACCAAGCGCCTGCACCGCAGGAGGCTTACAGCCGATGACCTCCATTCTCTGCCCGGAACGTACAGCGCTATTTTCCCGTTCATAGCCTTATAAGAATACCACAGAAAAACCGGATTATCAAGAGGAAAAACCAAGTTTTTGAATGTGTCATGCTTTTTCGCGGCAAAAGCCGCGGCCTTTGTTTATAATAAATTAAAATATAAACGGCTATAATCTATTGCAAAGTACGGGGAAGCTGTGTATAATATAAACACTTAAAAATTTTTAAATATTATACGCCAAGTGCGAATACGGAGATAAGAATGAACGTAATATATATTGCAATAGTTGTAGTCGCCGGATATCTTCTCGGCTCACTGAGCATATCCATCCTGCTGTCGAAAAATCTGCTGGGGCGCGACGTGCGCAGACACGGCAGCGGCAACGCCGGGGCGACGAATATGGCGCGTGTATTCGGGATGCACGCCGGACTGCTGACGCTCGCAGGCGACATGCTCAAGGCCGCGGCGGCGATGCTGCTCGGCTTCTGGCTGCTGGGCGATACGGGGATGGCGCTCGGCGGCGTCGCGTGCCTGCTGGGGCACTGCTTCCCCGTGCTGCATGGCTTCAAGGGCGGCAAGGGCGTGTCATCCGGCGCGATGATCGCTCTGATGATAGACTGGCGCGTATTTCTGTGCGTCGTTGGCGTGTTTCTCGTCGGGGCGTTCCTGACGAAAAAGGTCTCGTTCGGCAGCATATGCGGGGCGCTGGCGATATTCATAAGCGCGGCGGCGCTCGGTGTATCGACTCCGCGGCTGATACTGGCGGCGGCCGGAATGCTGATTGTCATCGCGCGGCATCGCGATAACATCGTGCGGCTCATAAACGGCACGGAGCCGGATTTCAAGCCCGCAAAGCGGCCGGGGACGAAACGCAAAGAAGAGTGTTGAAAAGAACAGAAAATGGTGATATAGTAAAACCGATTCTCGGCGAAAGCCGGAAGTGTTCCCGTATAAAAACAGAGGGAATTAAGCTTTTGTGAAAGGAATTGAACCTATGGATAACGAGCTTCGGCATGATATAGACAAATATGTGGAATCAAACCGCGGTGCGATACTGCGCGATATAGCACGCCTTGTGGCGATAAACAGTGTCGAGGGCGAGGCGGAGCCCAACGCCCCCTTCGGCCGCGGCCCGCGCGAGGCACTTGACAAGGGACTTGAGATCGCCCGCGAGCTGGGGCTCGACGCGGTAGACTGCGAGGGCAAAATCGGCTATGCCTGCCTCGGCGGAGACAGCGATCGCTACCTCGCTACGATAACTCACCTCGATGTGGTGCCTGTCGGCGAAGGCTGGACTCAGGATCCGTTCACCATGCGCGAGCGCGAGGGGTACATAATCGGCCGCGGCGTCATGGACGACAAGGGGCCGAGCGTCCTCTGCCTCTACGCGCTGAAGTATCTCAAGGACAAGGGAATAGCCCTGCGCTATCCTGTCCGCGCGCTGCTCGGCGCAAACGAAGAGACCGGCATGAAGGACGTCGAGTATTATCTGGCAAATTACCCCGCTCCGCTGTTCTGCTTCAGTCCGGACGCGAACTTCCCGCTGTGCAACGGCGAAAAGGGCATTTACCACGGCCGCATGATCTCCAAGCTGCCGATGGTGAACGTTGTAGACATCAAGGGCGGCTTCGCGGCGAACGCCGTGCCCGACAAGGCCGAGGCGTGGGTCAAGGCCGAAGCGCTTGAATCCGCCGGGCGCGTTGAGGCTGTGAAAGAGGGCGAGCTTTGGCACCTCACGGCCACCGGTGTCGGCGGCCATGCATCTCTGCCGGAGGGAACCGTCAACGCGATCGGAGTGCTCGTGGACTACATTCTGGATAACGGCATTGCAGCCGCCGAGGAGAAGCGCTTCTACGAGCTGGTGAGCCTGCTGAATAACGACTGGACGGGCGCCGCGCTGAACGTTGCGGCGGATGACGGCCTGTTCGAGCCGCTGACCATCGTGGGCGGCGTTATAGGCATCGAGGACGGCCATGTGTTCCAGACAATAGACAGCCGCTACCCGACCAATATGAGCGGGTCGAAGATCGCCCGCGCCATCCAGCGCACGGCGGGAGACGCGGCGGAGATAACGATAGAGCGCGACGCGGAGCCGTTCTACATGGCTCTGGATAATCCGGCGGTGCAGGTGTGCATCAACGCCTACAACGACGTGACGGGCGAGAACGCCAAGCCCTATACCATCGGCGGCGGCACTTACGCGCGCGACTTCCCGAATGCGGTGTCCTTCGGGCCGGAGCATCCGGAGCGCCCGCAGCCCGATTTCGCAGGGCCTATCCACGGCGTTGACGAGGCCGCGAGCATAGACTTCCTCATGGAGGCGCTGAAGGTCTATATCCTCGCGCTGATCGAGCTGGAGAAGCTGGATTTCTGATCCTTTGCATAGCAATTTTACAGGCGGGAGATATTTATCTCCTGCCTGTTTTATACCATGGGCAATCGGCGCGATTTGCCCGTCTACCTTTTACACATTTTTAACTTTTCATATTTAATGTGTTGTATAATCAGTGTATAATCATAATCATAGATACAAGTTCAGGAGGCAGAATTATGGCTAAACGCGCGCTTATCGTAGAGGACGACAGCAACATCGCAGAACTGCTGCGGCTTTATCTCGGCAAGGATGGGTTTGAGGTGATGATCGCTCCTGACGGCGGCAAGGCCGAATCAATGTTTGACCTGTTCACGCCAGACGTTGTCCTGCTGGACATCATGCTTCCGGTCAAGGACGGCTGGCAGGTCTGCCGTGATATACGGGCAAAGTCCGCCGTGCCGATCATCATGCTCACCGCTAAGGGAGAGACCACGGATAAGATAACCGGTCTTGACATGGGTGCCGACGATTACGTGACCAAACCCTTTGACGTCAAGGAGCTTATCGCCCGCGTCCACGCCGTCATGCGCCGCAGCGACAACGACGGCCCCGCGGAGAAGAAGCTGACCTTCGACAAGCTGATAATAAATCTCGATTCCTACGAGCTGGTGGTGAACGGCGTCAAGGTCGACACGCCGCCGAAAGAGATGGAGCTGCTGTACCACCTCGCGGCGTCCCCCAACCGCGTTTTCACCCGCAACCAGCTCCTTGACGAAGTGTGGGGCTTTGACTATTTCGGCGACTCCCGCACCGTTGACGTACACATAAAGCGCCTGCGCGAAAAGCTTGAAGGAGTCAGCGACAAATGGTGCCTCAAGACCGTCTGGGGCGTAGGCTACAAGTTTGAAGTGACAGAGTAATGAAAAACGTATACCTGCGCAACTTTGTGGCCACGGCGACGCTGGTGTTCATGTGCTTCCTGCTCGTCGCGGTGAGCTTCGTCGGCATCGGCCGCGGCTACATCATAAACGACTACCGCGAGCGCATGGACAATAACGCCTCCGAGGTCGCGAGGACTGCATCCGCCATCGCCGACGGGGATTCGCTCACGAGCTGGAGCCTGAGCATGACGCTCTCTTCTATCTCGCGCACCACCGGCAATCAGGTCTTTATAACCGACGAGACCGGCAAGATCGTCTCCTGCTCCGACCGCGCGCCGATGTGCGAGCATCTCGGCCACCAGATACCTGCCGACGTCATGCAGACCCTCGAGACGACGGGGGAGTACGACCAGATGAGCACGCTCGGCGGCCTGTACGAAAAGAACCGCTACGCTGTGGCGCGGCCGATAAAGACGGCGGCCGACGGGAACGATATCATCGGATATGTGTTCATCACGAACGTTGTTGACAACATACTGAAAACCTGGTCGTCCCTGACCGGAATAACCGCGATCGTGACCATCGGCGTTTTCGCCGCGGCGATGATAGTCTCCCTCATGTACTCCAAGCACATGGCAAAGCCGCTGGACGAGATGGCGGCGGCGTCGCGCCGGTTCGCGCGCGGGGACTTCTCGGTGCGCGTGCGCCAGCGTGAGGATCCCACGGATGAGATGGGCGCGCTGATAGATTCGTTCAATAAAATGGCCGATTCGCTGGAAAACGCCGAGGAGCGCCGCAGCGAGTTCATAGCCAATATCTCGCACGAGCTGCGGACGCCGATGACCACGATATCCGGCTTTGCGGAGGGGCTGCTCGACGGTACGATCCCGCCGGAGGACGAGAAAAAATATCTCCGCGCGATAAGCGATGAGACGAAGCGCCTCTCGCGTCTGGTGCGTGACATGCTCGACGTGTCACAGCTCAGAAACCGCGCCGCCGACCCTACTAAAAGGATCGACTTTGACCTGACGGAGCTTACGCTTCAGACGCTGCTGAGCTTCGAGAGCCGCGCGACGAAGAAAAAACTTGACGTTGATCCGCAGCTGCCGGATAATCATATCATGGTGCACGCGGATAAAGACGCCATAACCCAGGTAATATATAACCTGTTGGATAACGCCGTGAAGTTTGCCTCGCCCGGAAGCTGCATCACCGTGCGCATATACAAGGACAACGGCAAGGCCTATGTCTCCGTGCGCGACTACGGCGAGACGATTCCGCCGGACGATCTCCCGTTCATCTTCGACCGTTTCCACAAGTCGGATCGCTCGCGCAGTCTGGATAAGGACGGCGTCGGACTAGGGCTGTATCTGGTGAAATCCATCATCAACAGCCATGATGAGGACATCGCCGTCACGAGCCGCGACGGCATGACGGAGTTCGTGTTCACTCTGGCTCTTGCGAAAAACGAAGTCGGCGAAAAGAAAACAAATCTGTTTTAAGTATAAAAAGAGGTCATTTTTATGGCAAACAATTGGTACAGCAAGGACGACTGGTATTCCCCGCTGCAGAGCGTGCCGACCGTGAACGCGGTGACGCCGAAGGAGAAAAAGAAAAATAAAAAGGTGCGGATAATTGGCGGGATATGCCTGCTGCTCGTGCTGCTGGTGGCCACGTCTCTTATCTTCGCGGAGCGCAGCGGCGGTCAGAGCGGCTTCGGCTCCAGTGTTATTCCCTCCGACGGCGAGAGCGGCGACATGCCGGAGAACTGGCAGGACTTTTTCGACCAGTATTACACCAAGACGACTACAGACGTTGCAGAGATAAACATCCCGCGCGCGAAGCTGCCGATAGACTATGAACTGAAGCTTGAGGAAAAGCCGTCCGGCAGTGAACTGACTCTGGGCGAGCTGTACGAAGAGAACTATAAGTCTGTCGTCGGCATCTCGGCATACACGGACGGCCAGAGCGGCTATAACTGGGGCACCGGCTTCGTGCTCACGGCGGACGGCCTGATCGTGACGAATACGCACGTCATAAACGGCGCGGACAGCGCGACCGTCACTCTGTATGACGACACCGTCCTCAACGCAACCTTGGTCGGCGCCGACTCGATAAGCGACATTGCGCTGCTGAAGGTCAAGGGCATCGGGCTCACCCCCGCCGTGATCGGCGACAGCTCAGAGCTTACCGTCGGCGACGCGGTCGCTGCGATAGGCAACCCGCTGGGCGAGCAGTTCCGCATGACGCTGACAAACGGCGTTATCTCCGCGATAAACCGCGGCGTCAGCTATAACGGCCGCAGTATGACCCTGATGCAGACCAACGCCGCCATAAACGAGGGCAACTCCGGCGGCCCGCTGTACAACATGTACGGTCAGGTGATCGGCATCACGAATATGAAGATGATGTCGTCCTATTCAAGCATCGAGGGCATCGGCTTCGCGATCCCGAGCACAACTATGCGCGACATCGTGAACGCGCTCGTCAAGGACGGTGAGGTCAGAGGCCGCCCGTCGATCGGAATAACCGTCGGCGCGATACCCGACAACGCGTCGTCGCATTACGATATCCCAAGCGGACTCTATATCTCCGATGTCACCAAGGGCTCGGACGCCGAGGCCAAGGGCATTAAGGTCGGCGATATCCTGCTTGAGTGCAACGGGGTCGAGGTCAAGACGACGGACGACGTCGCCGAGATAAAGAGCGGCCTGAGCGTGGGCGACAGCATCCACTTCAAGATCTGGCGCGACGGTGAGACCTTCGAGGTCGATGTCGTGCTGATGGACACGAACGATATTTATAACTGACACAAAATAATAACAAAAAAGGCTTTGACAAACACGTCAAAGCCTTTTTTGTGCTTATAAAGTTCAGCCTTTGTAGCCTATGCGATCCGCCAGCGCCTGCTCGATGATAACGACGGCGTCGCGGTGCAGCTTCATGAAGGTGACGGGGCACTCCGTCGTGATCTCGTCGGAGAGGAGCAGTTTCTTCGCCGCGTCGTCCTTGCTGCCACTGATTATGAGCAGCAGCTTGCGGGCCTTCATTATCCCGCCCATGCCCATCGTGACGGCGTAGCGGGGCACATCGTCGCGGCTCGCGAAGAAGCGGGCGTTTGCGTCAATCGTGCTCTCGTCGAGCTTCTCGCGGTGCGCGTCCGCGTGGAGGACGGAGCCCGGCTCGTTGAAGCCGAGATGGCCGTCGGGGCCGACGCCGAGCACCTGTACGTCAACGTCGCTGCGCTCGATGACGGCGTTAAACTCAGCGATGCCCGCGTCCACATCACCGATGCCGCCCGCGACATAGGTGTTTGCCTTGTCGATGTTAATATGGTCAAAGAGATTGCTGTTCATGAAATAACGGTAGCTCTGGTCGTGTTCAGGGGCAAGGCCGATGTACTCGTCAAGATTCACGCTGTGTACGCGGGAGAAGTCCAGCCCCTCCTCGGCACAGCGGCGTGCCAGCTCCTTGTACATCCCGACGGGGCTGGAGCCTGTGGCCAGACCAAGGCAGCAGTCGGGCTTGGCGCGGACGATGCCTTCTATAATATCTGCGGCGGCAGAGCACTGCTCGGAATAATCTCTGGCAATGATGACTTTCATGGTAAACCTCCAAATAGTTATAACAAAAAGCCGCATAACGGCGGCCTTTGTTCCGGTAACATGATTATATGTGCTTTCGGGGCAATAGTCAAGGCGAAAGACTTGCAAAATTGTGCCGCTGCTTGGCATTAATGCCAAAAATTAAGAAAATTTCAGACAATATGTTATTGCGTTTTGTGCAGAGTTGTTGTACAATTGTAAATGTAATGTAATACTTTTCTGGAAATACATGGACAGCAGGGGAGAATAAAGATGAAGAAAAGACTCTTATGTTTGCTCCTTATGGTAACATTGCTAGTCGGACTGATGCCGGCGGCTTTTGCCGAAGGAAATATCGTCAGCTACACGGTAAAAAGCGGCGACACGATGCTGACGATCTGCGAGGACGCCGGCCTTGACTATTACTCGTGCCGCTGGTGCATAATAAAGATCAACGGCTTCTACAGCGAGAGCCAGCTCGGGATGATCTATCCGGGGCAGACCATTAAGCTGCCGGCCAGCGTCGAAGTGTCCGCGAAGATAATGAGCGGTGAGCTTAATCCCGACGGCACCGTTCCCGAGGCGAAGCCCGCGGAGACTCCCGCGCCGGCGGAGGATAAGCCCGCGGACAGCGGCTCCGGCGAGGCGAACATCATCAAGCACACCATCGGCGAGTGGGACACGCTTGTCAAGGTCTGCGGCAGCTATGGGATGAACTTCTATAATGTCAAGTCCGCCATTATGAAGCTCAACGGCTTCACCAGCGAGAAGCAGCTTGATTCGCTGAGACCCGGCCAGATCATAAAGCTTCCGGCCAGCGAGGCTGACGCGAAGAACGTCACCTCGAGCGGCTCCGCCTCCGGCGGCACGTCCACCGGCGGTTCAACGTCCGGCGGCAGCACCGATTCCGGCAGCGGCATCAGCTACGTTGTCAAGGCGGGGGACACTTTCATTACGATCTGCGAGGCGCACGGGCTGAACTTCTTCGCCATAAAGAGCCAGCTTATGAAGCTCAACGGCTTCAAGAGCGCAAGCCAGCTCGATTCCCTGCGTGTCGGCCAGACTGTGAAGCTCCCCGGCAGCAGCTCCGCGCCGAGCACTCCCGAAACTCCCGACAAGCCTTCTACGCCCGATAAGCCCTCCACTCCGAGCACCGGCAGCGAGACCACTACTCCGGACACTCCGGCTCCGTCTGTCGATTACAAAACGATAAGCCACACGGTAGGCGAGTGGGACACGCTGGTCAAGGTCTGCGGCAGCTACGGGATGAACTTCTATACCGTGAAATATGCCATCATGAAGCTCAACGGTTTCACCAGCGAGCGCCAGCTTGACATTCTGCGCACGGGTCAGGTCATAAAACTGCCCGCCAGCGAAAAGGATGCGAAGCTTGTTATGAGCTCTTCCACAACGACCACGAAGCCCTCCGACAGCGGCACCGGTACCACGGGCGGCACATCCACCGGCAGCAGCTCCGAAGCGGGCGAGAGCGTGGCGTACTACATAATCCCCTACACCTTCCAGTCAGGCGACACCGTATATAATGTCTGCCTCGGCATGGGTGTGGATTTCGAGAAGAACTCCGACCTCATCATGAAGCTCAACTCCATCAAGGACTACCGCAGCATCGGCAACGGCAAGGTGCTCCTGATCCCCAGCCCCAAGGCTCCGGAGAGCGGCAGCTACTACAAGGTAGTCGCGCATAAGCTCGTCTACGGCGAGACGGCGCAGAGCGTCACGGAGAGCTATGGCCTTGAGTACAGTAAGGTTCTGAACATGATGAAACTCGTTAACGGCAAGGACAGCTTTGACATGATATATGCCGGAACGGTGCTCTATGTTCCGGTGAGCTGCAAGGCGTAAAATCACATATCACCGGCGCATAGCCGGAAGAACGAAAAAGATAACGGTCACAGCTGAGAGAGCAGCTGTGACCGTTTTTGCGCCCTGCGGCGCACGCATATGAGAAAAGGGGGGAGGAATCATGGGACTTTCCGTAGCCGTGATACGCCTTTTTAGGCTATCAGGAGAGAACATCCAGAAGAACTGGATGACAATGATACCGGAGGCGGCTGTTGAATATGGACATGTGCTGAACCACTGGAATGATGAAGGCATAGACTGACTGCCGTGAGCGCGGTATGAGCGAGCGCTCCGCGCTTGCCGATATCTGGTTACGCGATGGCAGGTATATGCCGCCGCACAGGAAACATTTGTATCAGGGATATTATAGAGCCGCCCGCCTGCATCGACCGCAGGCGGGCGGCTATTAATTTATACGGAAGAGGATAGCAGTTAAGGCATAAAAAATATCCGGCCTGTTTGACAGGCCGGATATTTGTTTAATTACTGTGTTTCAGAATCGAACTTACTGCTCGTTCTTTTTCTTATTCTTCTTGACGAAGAACACCACGCCGCCTGCGATGATGACTGCGGAAACTGCCATCAGGCCGATCCACAGACCCATGTTTGCATCGTCTCCGGTCTTGGGCTTCGCGTTCGCGGCCTTGACGGTGAGAGTGCCTTCAACATAGGTGATCTCGTAGTTGCTGGTGACGTCGTTGCCGTTTGCGTCAACGATCTTGACGTTGGAGGCCTTGTTCTTGGAGGAGCCTATCTGAGTCTGGCTGCCGGTAACGGTAGCGGAGATCTTGTGACCCTTCGCAAGGGAACCCTTGACCTCGCAGGTGTTGGCGGTAAGAGCCTTGCCGTCGTAGACCTTCTCGGCGCTCTTCGCGGTGACAGTGAGGGGAGCCTTAGTTATCTCAAGGGTGCCGTCCTGAGTGGAGATCTTGTACTTTGCGGTGACGTCCTTGCCGTTTGCGTCCTTCGCAGTGACCTTGACGATCTTGTTCGCCGTGGTGCCGGCGTTGGTGATGCTGCCGGAGTACTCTACTACGAGAGTATCGCCGCTCTCAAGCTCGCCAGAGATAACGTCGTAGGAGTTCGCAGTAAGCTCGGTGCCGTCGTAGACCTTCTTTGCGGAGGTGGCCTTGATGGAGATTTCAATGACCTTCACGCCGGTGACTTCAAGAGTGCCTTCCTTGATGGTGACATTGTAGTATGCGGTGTAATCTCTGCCCTGCTCATCGGAGATCTTCAGGCTGCCTTCCTTGACGGTGTTCTTGGAGGAACCCGGCTCGGTCTGGGTGCCGGAGAGGGCGAGGGTGAGCTTCTGGCCGGAGACCAGAGAACCGGAGGTGATGCTGTAATCATCGGCCTTGGTGGTAAGTGCGGTCTTATCGTAAGCCTTGCTGGCGGAGCCGGTGGTGACGGTGATGTCGCGCTTGGTGACGCTCAGCTTGCCGTCCACGAGCTTGATGTTTGCATAGTTGTCGTTTACCTTTTCGCCTGCGGCGTTCTTGATGACGTAGTCACCGATCTTTGCGGTGCCGTCCTTGCCGGGCACGGTGGCCTCGCCGGAGACAGTCGCGTCAACGGTGTCGGAGCCGAGCAGACCGGAGACGGTCACGTCATCGGAAGCGGTGAGAGCGGAGCCGTCGTAGGGCTTGGTGGCGTCCTTCGCGGTGATGACAACCTCGCCGGAGTACTTGCTGACGGTGACTTCTGCGCCGGAGTAGGTGATGTTGTAGTTTGCGGTGACATCGTTGCCGTTTGCGTCAACGATGACTGCGGCGCTCGGAGTGCTGGTGCCGGTGCCGACGTTCACGGGGCCGCCGGTGTACTCAACGGACTTGACGGTGTCGCCCTCAACGAGGGAACCGGAAGTGATCACATATTCGGTCGCGTTGATGGCGGAGCCGGTGTACTCGCTGGTGACGGGCTTCGCGGAGATGGTGATGTTGCGCTTTGCAACGGTCAGAGTGCCGTTGTTGACGGTCAGCTCAAGCTGGGATGCATCGAGAGCGGTACCATTGCCGTCCGCGACCCATGCGTTGCTCAGGATGATCGCTCGGGTGCCGGTCTCAGCGTTGTAATCGCCGAGGGATGCGATGGGAGCAACGAGAGTGTAGCCTTCGGGAACAACGGGAGTGTAGGTGAGTTCGGGGATCGCGTCGCCGTAAGTGATGGACTGATTGTCCGCGGTGACGGAGGCCTTGACTACGTACTTCGCGGTAATGGTGGCGTCGGCGTAGAGGGTGATGGTATCGCCCGCTTCGACTGCCATGGTGGCGCCGTTTGCGTACTTGAGAGTCATGCCGACGTAGGTCTCAACGCCATTGTATGCAGCGTAGTCGTTGACAACGGTGTGAGTGTAGACATCGTCATGGAAATCGACATTGCCGTCCACGGTGCCGCCGACCTTGCCGTTGAGCCAGCCGTCGTTATACTTGACGGTGGGTTTGGTCTCGGTGTCGATCGCCTTGAGATAGATCTGGGCGACATAGCTGCTGCTCTCGTCATCGGTGACGAACAGGCTGGTGTTCAGTCCGTTGTCATTGGTGGCGAGGGAGCCGCGGGTGATGGTGAGCTTCGCGGAATCCTTGCTCGCGGTGGCGTATCCGACGAGGTTGACGGACTCAACATCGGCATTCTCCTTGGAGGCGGCGCAGATATGCAGCTCGGAGACGTAATAGCCTTCCGGAGGAGTAATTGTGTAGTCGCCGTTAAGGAACTCGCCGAGCGTGGACTTGCCGGAGGCATCAGCGCCGGAGAAGCCGGCCTTGACGCCAAAATCGCCATCCTGCTTTTTAGCAGCGTTGTCGTCGCCGTAGACATATACGCTGGTATCCAGCTGTACATTGTCCCACTTGGAGTCAACGCGGTCAGCGCTTGCGCTGGCGGGCATCGCACCTGCGAACTGAACTGCGAACAGGCAGACCAGAACCAGACTGAACAGTACTTTAACTGTCTTCTTCATAAAAATCACCTCAAAAAGTTTTTGCTGAATTGAAACTGTTACAACTTTTCGACATTGCTTTGAAAAGCATCAAAGGGTTACAAATAGATGTAACTATTTTTTAACCATACTGTAACTTGCTACGATTGCATTATATCTAAATTATATTAGAATTGCAAGGGGTATTTACATAATATTTCTTAAGGAACGGACTTCTTATGTTTTTTAAGAATTAAAATGTGAAATTTACATTTTGTAACTTCACTGTATAACTTTGTCAATTTACGGGAGTGAGCTTGCCCTGAATTACAAAGCGCGCGTTGTAGAATTCGTAGGTGCAGGTCGAAAGGGTGATAACGCGGTCGTCTACCGAGACGTCAACGTTCGTCGAGACGAGAGACTGCACGCGCCAGTCGTCAAGATTGCGGGCGAAATCCGCCTCGGATTCGAAGAACATCTTGTAGGTGTCGGATTCGGCGTCGGTGGTGTAGGCGCTGAATATCTCGATCTTGTAGTTCTGGGTCGGAGTGTTGAGGTACATGACGGGGTGCTCGTTGTAATATTCCTGATCCTTATAATTGCGTATCGAGGCGAGCATCGAGCCGTCGTTCATGTTGTGCCCGTAGAGAACGGTGTTCTTGCCGGAAAAGTCGCCGTAGCAGGTGCAGTCGAGGAAGAGCGAGCCGGAGGCGTTATACTGCCCGTCGATGAACCGGTGCAGATAATAGAAGTTGTCCTCCGCCTGCACAACGGGGTAGTTAATAACGGTGTTCTCCGAATACAGCCAGCCGACAACATCCTGACACTGGTTGAGCAGTGCGTCAAAATCGACATCAACGGGCGAGCTTTCGGTTATCTGATTGCCGTCGCTGTTGTCCTTGTCTTTATTCTTGTCGCTTTTCGGCGAAACGTAATCGCTGCTTATCTTGTTATATGTATCCTCTGCAACCTTGTATTCATGCAGCGTTGATATCAGTTTATATCCGCTGTACACGAATATCGAGAGGAATATAACGCAGAGAACAATAAGCGCTATTTTTACAGGCTTCTTCAAATAGTCAGACCTCCTGTCTGTTAAGGGTAAATATAGTATACGACAAATTCACGGAAAATGGAAGAGGTGCGGCGATACTTTACAGTCTAATAATATCTTAAAACTTTTTAAGAATCTCTCTTCCCATTCAATTATACCATACTGCCTCTAAAATACAAAAAGCTCAGGGGGAGAACCCTGAGCTTTTTTGTATAGGTGAAAGAGGACAAAATGAAAAAGTTTCTTGCGAGTATTAAGATACAGGAAAGATGTTTCGTAGATAAGCAGAAAGTTGTTTCAAAATTGTAAAATCAGAAAATATTTTTTCGGAAATACGCTCGTAATTGAGCTGTGGCTATATTATAATAGAAAAAAACGTTTGAAAAAGTGCCCGCGCAACCGCCGGTTGACAGATTTGACGGTGCGCTTTCTTGTCCGCAACAGCGAAATTTATTATACTCGGCTCGTAAAAAACAGGGGAGCGTCCCCCGATGGAGGCAGCAATATGATTTTGGCAGACAAGATAATCGACCTGCGCAAGAAAGCGGGATGGTCACAGGAGGAGCTGGCGCAGCAGCTTGGCGTTTCGCGGCAGTCGGTCTCAAAATGGGAGGGTGCGCAGTCCATACCCGATATTGATAAGATATTGCAGATGAGCCGCATTTTCGGCGTGAGCACGGATTACCTGCTCAAGGATGAAATAGAGCTTCCCGCGGAGGAGCCCGCGGCGGCGGACAGCACGCCGGCGCTGCGCCGCGTGAGCATGGAGGAGGCATCGCGTTATCTCGCGCTGAGCCGCGAGACCGCACCGAAGCTGGCGCTTGCGACGTTTCTATGTGTCATCTCGCCTGTGTGTCTGATATTTCTGGCCGGGTTGAGCAGCGGCGGGTTCGTCCCGATCACGGAAACGGCTGCGGCGGGCATCGGCCTGTGCGTGCTGATGATACTTGTGGCGATTGGGGTCACATTATTTATAACCAGCGCCGCGAAGGTGAAGGACTTCGAGTTCATCGGGAATGAGCCGTTCGAGACCGAGTACGGTGTGAGCGGCATGGTGCGCGAGCGGGAGCGGGAATTCCGCGAGAAGAATTCCCGCCTGACCGTTATCGGTACGGTGCTCTGCATCCTCTCCGTGCTGCCGCTGTTTGCGGTGCTCAGCGTGATGCCCGCGGCGGATGACGTCGTCTATATCGCCGCAGTCTGTGTGCTGCTGTTCATGGTGGGGCTTGGCTGCATAGCCTTCGTGTATTCGGGAACCTACCACGGCGCTATGGAAAAGCTGCTGGAGGAGGGCGATTACAGCCGTGACAATAAGGGCCGCAGAAAGGTCATCGGCACGATCAGCGCCGTGTATTGGCTGATAGTGACGGCAGTGTTCCTCGTGATGATGTTCAGCCCCAGTTCGCCGATGCTGCCGAACGAGACATGGATCATATGGGCGGTCGGCGGAGTGCTCTACGCGGCGGTGATGGCCGTCGTGCGCCTCCTCACCGGTCGGAAATAAGAAGCAGAATATAAAAACCCCCGCAGCCGCTGAAGAGCGCGGATGCAGGGGTGCTTTATTATAATAAGTAGAACCGTGCGGCGTCTCAATCCAGATGCAGCTTGCGGCGGAGATTTACGGTCTCGGCGGCGCAGACGTCGCGGAAGGCGGTGACGAGCTTTGACACGTACGGCTTATTCTTCCACGCGATGCTTATCGTGAACGGCTCGCCCATCGGCACAGCGGTCAGGTGCCTGCGCTTCTCCTCCGGCAGTGTCGTGGCCAGCACGTCGGGGCTGAAGCACGCGCCCATGCCGTCGGCGCACAGATCCAGCAGCGTCTGGATATTGCCGCAGCGGAATATGATCGGCGGCTGGATGTTCGCCTTTTCAAGCAGCGTCTGGCTCATTCGCCCGATGATATCCGCCGGCTGACCCAGCAGGAAAGGACAGTCGGCCAGCAGACGCAGATCGCGCGTATGCACAAAGGCATCCAGCTTGAACGGGTTTATCAGTCCCCCGCATAGATACAGCATCGTCTGCGCATGGTAGAGCTCCTTGTAGCTCAGCTCCGGAACGTCGCTCATCACGCGGCCGATGACAACATCCAGCTCATCTTCGATGAGCATGTTCACCATCTCTTCGTTGCTGCGCTCCTTGACGCGCACCTGCACCTTCGGATACAGCTTGTTGAACGCGGGGATGATGCGCGGCAGCAGCACGCGGCCTCGCGTATACGCAATGCCGAGACGCAGCAGGCCGCCCTGACCGGAATTGATGTCGCGGAACTCGTCCTCCATCGAGGCGCTGAGCCGCTGATAGCTCTGACAGTAGCGGTAAAAAACACGCCCCTCGTAGGTCAGCTCGAATTTCGGGCGGCGCTGAAACAGTTGACATTTCAGCTCTTTTTCGAGCGCGGCCATGTGCGCGCTGAGCGTCTGCTGCGTTATGTGCAGTTCCTCGGCGGCGCGGGTGATGCTTTTTTGATCGGCGACAACTATATAATATTTCATCGGGAGCAGATTCACGGCACTTCCTCCTCACAGTAATTATACTGTATACTACCACAAGTTTCGACAGTTTGCAATCTGGTTAAGTGCGACTTATATTTTTTTAAAACCAAAGTCAAATACAATGAGTAAAAATCGAAACAGGAGGTATAGCTAATGTTCAAGTATAAGACCGCGTATTTCTGCGCAAACGCAAAATTGTCCACGCAGGTCGCAACGCCCATCGTAAACGGCTGCCTGACGCTGGGGCTGCTGATCGATCTTGCATCGGAACGGATTGAAGATGTGTCCGTTTCGCTGAATTCTGATTTAGCGAGATGCATAGTCAAGGAATATTTCGTCGGAAAGCGTGTTGTTAAAGATTCGGCACAGATAATCGAAGAGATAAATATGCGCCATCGCGGCATCGCCGTAAAGGCAATAATCAAGGCATACACCGATATTCAGCAGAATTACATCAGTTATGCCCATACATATTCCGACGGTAGAACCTGCTCGGAACCTGACTGAAAGCGGAAAAAAATGCAGTATCGGCGGCGTATGAACCGGCTGTTAAAAAAAAGATATGGCCAGAATTCACAGCAATTTTTTGTTGATTTAGCGGTATTTACAGTAAAAACAAAAGGTGATATATAATTTATATAACCTGAACAAAGTGAATATCCGGTTGATTTGATGTCTGCCGCTTATCCCAAAAGCGGGGCTCGACATAGAATGCCAACTGCACTTCCGATATGCTGTATTTATTGTTCTGTATGCACAGCGCTTCGGAGGCGTAGTTGGTTTTGTCTTTCTCCGAGGGGTACAAATAAACCGGATGCGCACTTCTTCAATATTCAGGACAAGCACATTTTTAAGGAGAGAGAAAAAGAGATGCAAAAGAAACGTCTGATCACTGCAGCGATCCTGACTATCCTTTGTGCGGCGCTCGCATTTGTACCGATGAGCGGCCTTGACCCTGCCGGCAAGGGCGTTCTTCTGGTGTTCCTGTGGGCTATCCTCATGTGGATCGTCAGACCCATCCCCGAATACCTCGTCGGCGTACTCGCCGCCGCCATCCTCGCAATATTCTTCGGCCAGAAGGCAAACGTCGTCTCCGGCTTTGCGACCTCCGGCTGGTGGCTGTGTCTGTGGGCCGGCTTAATCGGCTCCGTCATCAAGTTCTCCGGTCTCGGCGAACGCGTCGCATACTGGATACTTGTCAAGCTCACCAAGAGCGAGCTGAGCGCAAACTACGCGACCAGCCTTGCAAACACCGTCCTGTCCCTGATGATCCCCTCCAACACCGCACGCGGCGCCGTTATGAGCCCCATCTGCGACAACATCTGCGAGGGCATGGGCTACAAGCGCGGAGAACATAAGGGCGACGCCGCCATCATGCTCTCCAACCTCTACACCAACACCACCAACACCTGGCTGTTCTACACCGCAGTCGGCGCAAACGCCATCGGTATGGCACTCGTTGAGGAAATGACCGGACAGTCCATCTCCTGGACGGGCTGGCTCAAGGCCACCTGCATCCCCGCCGGAATCATCGTCCTGCTCATCCCCCTCATCACAAACTTCCTCTTCGGCACCCGCAAGGGCGAGAAGCGCAGCATCGACATCGAGTTTGCAAAGAAGAAGCTCGAAGAGATGGGCCCCCTGACCGTCAAGGAAAAGAAGGCCGCTATCTACTTCGCCCTGACTCTGCTTGCGTTCTGCACCAACGGCATCCACCATGTCGCTCCCGACTACGTCGTTTTTGTCACCATCTTCCTGATGCTCTGCCCCGGCATCGGCGTCTGCTCCTTCAAGGATGTCGGCCCGAACTTTGCCTGGCCTGCATTCATCCAGCTCGGCTTCGCGATGTCCCTGGCCTCCTGCGTCAATAAGACCGGCGGCTTCCAGTGGCTCGTTGATGCCATGTTTACCACCAACCCTGCTTTCTCCGCAATGGATCCCACTCTGTTCATCACGATCTGGCTCGCGTTCGTTGTTGTCAGCCACATCATCTTCGCCGGCATGAACGCTATGGAAGCCGTTCTGGTTCCCGTCAGCATGACGATGGCCGCGGCTCTTGGCTTCGACGTTTACACCATGGGTCTGCTGACCGTTATGGCCATCGCCCCGAGTGCAAACTTCCTGCCCTTCAACAGCGCTCCGAACCTCATCTACGCTTCCACCGACAGATTCTCCACGGCTCAGCAGCTCAAGGGCGCAATAGTCATAGCGGTGCTCGTCATCATCGGCTTTGTGTTCCTCGTGAACGTCTGGTTCCCCGTGATCGGTATTCTTTGATAAGCACTGAACGCAGGGAGGGATCGATATAAAAAAGAAGATATGTCTGTTACTGGGTCCCGCTCTCTTCCTGCTCGCATTTATTCCTTACGCCGGGCTGGATCTCAAGATCCGCCTGGCGCTGGGAACGGTGCTCTGGATGGGAGTATGGTGGGTTACCCTTCCGGTACCGGCAGCAATAACCGCATTCCTGCCCGTAGCGATAAATGCCATTTTCTCCCTCACCGATATGCAGAGCGTAATAAGCTGCTATTCGGCGGAGCTGGTTTTCCTTCTGGCGGGTTCTGATATCATAAGCATGGCATGGGAGGCCACAGGCGTTGACCAGCGCATAGCGGCGCGCTCGCTCGCCCTTGTCGGCACCTCTGTCAAGCAGCAGATCCTTGTCTGGTTCATCATCGCAACGCTGCTCTCGTCCGTCCTGCCAAATACGGTCGTGGCGGCGGTGATGTGCTCCATAGCAATGTCCATGCTCAAGGCGGTAGGAGAGGGCGACGTCAAAAACAGCAAGAGCGCCTCACTTATCCTGCTTGCCATCGTCTACGGCGCGAATAACGGCGGTATGCTGACCCCGCTCGGCGGAGCGATGAATCTCGTAACGGTGTCCTACATTGAGGGCTTCACCGGCACCGAGTTCCTCTATTCCGACTGGGTGGTGCGTATGCTCCCGTTCACCTTGCTTGCGACCGCGGTCACTGCGCTGTTCCTTGTCGGCGGAGACTGCGGCAAAAAGCATTTTGACTGCTCGAGAGAGCATTTCCGTGAGCTGTGCCGCAGCTTCCCGAAGCTCGACCGCGCGGGCAAAGCGTCGATGGTGATCTTCTTCGCCGCGGCGATACTTGCATTTACGCGTGGGCTTTATCAGCAGCTGCTACCCGCTCTCAAGCCCGGCTACATTTTTCTCATCGGCGGTCTGCTGATGTTCTTCCTCAAGGATGAGCATGGCGAAGCGGTCGTCACCTGGGAGAAGGCCGAGAAAAATCTGATGTGGGGTCTGTTCTTCCTCTTCTCCGGCGGCACGGCGCTCGGCGCGCTCGTCAACGGCAGCGGAGCGGCGGATACCCTCGCAGAGATCATCTCCGGAATCAATTTCCACAGCGAATTCACCCTTATCATAGCGATAGTCACCCTTAACGTTATCCTGTCGGACGTCGTCAACAACACGGCCTGCGCCGCGGTTACGATTCCGATAGTCATCAGCATTGCACAGGGACTCGGCCTGCCCGTGATCCCCTACCTCTGGATAGCCACCGTATCCTACAACCTGTCCTTCACCCTGCCCACCTCCATCCGTTCCATCCCCGTGGGCTACGGGCTCGACACACGGTTCATGTTCCGCAAAGGCGTTGCTGTCACCGGATGCATGATCCTGCTTGTCAGCGTGATGGGCTGGCTCTTCGTGCGGTACTGGCCGGCATTCACGGCTCTGTGATCCAATTATAAATACAGCATCAGCTGTGCATATACCGGTCTTAACGGCATCCCCGTAAGGCAGAAAGCATATGCAGCCGGCGAGTGGGCGTGACCATTTCATCTCCTGTCGCGCCCCTGCCGGCTTTATATTTTATAGAATTGAGGTTTTGACCATGAGAGTTAAAAAGCTTGAAAACAGCGGCCCTAAGCTTATGCAGGGCAACGAAGCATGTGCAGCCGGCGCTCTGGCGGCCGACTGTCGGTTCATGGCCGGTTATCCTATAACCCCGGCCACTGAGATCCCCGAATACCTCTCCAGTAAGATGTTTGAAGCCGGCGGCGTATTCATGCAGATGGAAGACGAGCTCGCATCCATCAACGCCGTCATCGGCGCAAGCTGGGGCGGTGCGCGCGCAATGACCGCCACCTCCGGCCCGGGCTACTCCCTGATGATCGAAGGCATCGGCTACGCTGCCGAGACCGAGACCCCGCTCGTCGTTGTCAACGTCATGCGCGGCGGCCCTGCGACCGGCCAGCCCACCTGCACCTCGCAGGACGCGATCATGCAGACCCGCTACGGCGGACACGGCGACTACGAGATAATCGCCCTCACCCCGTCCTCCGTTCAGGAAGCCTTTGACTTCACCGTCCGCGCCTTCAACCTCGCAGAGAAGTACAGAGTACCCGTGTTCGTGCTGTCCGATGAGACCGTCGGCCACACCCGCGAGAAGCTCGTCATCCCCGAGACCGTTGAGATATTCGACGACAAGTACGAAGGCAAGTGCGACGCCATCTACAGACCCGACGAAAACGGCATCCCCGCAAGAGTCCGCTTCTTTGAGGGACAGCATGTTCTCGTTGACGGCCAGCTCCACGACGAGCGCGGCATCCGTGCCGGTACCGATCCCGCGGTATGTTCCGCAGCCATCCACCACTACTGCGACAAGATACTCCGCAACATCGACGATATCACCTCCGTCGAGGAATTCTTCCTTGAGGACGCCGAGACCGTTCTCGTTGCCTACGGCTCCGTCAGCCGCAGCGCGCTCTCCGCGGTTCGCCGTGCACGCGGCGAAGGCCGCAAGGTCGGCATGCTGAAGCTTAATACCGTATGGCCTGTCCCCGAAAAGCAGATCCGCGCCGCATGCGAAAAGGCAAAGCGCGTCATCGTTCCCGAAATGAACGTCGGCGAATACAAGCGCGAGGTGCAGCGCATAGCGGGTTACGACAAGGTCGAGGGCTTCAACTCCATCGGCGGCGCGTTCCCCGCTCCGAAAGCAATTTACGAAAAGATCGTTGAGGTGAAGTAATATGAACAGTATCGCAGAGAAATACATCCGTAAGGAGACCCTTCCTTTCATATTCTGCCCCGGCTGCGGCCACGGCATAGTCGTCAACGCCTTCCTGCGCGTCCTTGACAAGCTGAACATCGGCGAGAACGAAATGGGTCTTGTCAGCGGCATCGGCTGCTCCTCCTGGGCTCCCGTATATATCGACATGGACTGCCTGCACACCCTGCACGGCCGCGCTCTTGCTCAGGCCGAGGGTCTGAAGGCCGTCAACCCCGACAAGAAGGTTGTTGTCTTCTCCGGCGACGGCGACTGCGCCGGTATCGGCGGCAACCACCTCATCCACGCCGCGAAGCGCAACGTTGACATCACCGTTATCATGATGAGCAACTACATCTACGGCATGACCGGCGGCCAGCGCGCCCCTACCACTCCCTACGGCGCCATCACCAAGACCTCTCCTCTCGGCAACGAGGAGCACCCCTTCGACATGTACAAGCTCGTCACCGGCGCAGGCGCTACCTACTACGCCAGAGCCAGCGTCACTCATCCCATCCAGCTCGAGAAGGCCATAGAAGAGGGCATCAAGCACAAGGGCTTCTCCTTCATCGAGGTTCTCTCCCCCTGCCCGACCACCGCAGGCAGAAACATATTCAGCTTCAAGACCCCGACCGAAATGTACGACTGGTACGAGCAGCAGGTCGCCGTTCTCAAGCCCGGCCAGACCGAGGCTCCCGACGGCAAGATCGGTCTCGGCATCCTCTACGTCGATGAAACCAAGGAAGAGCTGTGCGACGTTCAGGCAGAAAAGAAGGAGGAAGCGAAGAAATGAAGATCACAATAGATTCCGCATGGTGCAAGGGCTGCGCCCTCTGCGTCAGAGCCTGCAAGAAGGGCGTGCTTGAGATCGGCCATGAGCGCAGCCGCGGCGGCTACCTCATGCCCTACGCCAAAAACCCCGAAGCCTGCATCGGCTGCCGGATGTGCGAGCGCACCTGTCCGGATGTCTGCATCAGCGTCACCAAGGAATAAGGAGGAGATCAGCTATGCGTAAAGATTTCAGATTCGGCGGCTCCGGCGGACAGGGCGTTATCTCCCTCGCCGTGCTGCTTGCAAACGCCTACGGCGTACAGAATAATTATGAGGTCGCCCAGACCCAGAGCTACGGCCCCGCGGCTCGCGGCGGCGCGTGCAAGGCGGAGCTTGTAGTCTCCGATGAGAGAATTGACTACGTCAAGGCCGACGTGCTCGACTGCTTCGTGGCCTTCAACAAGCCCAGCTTTGATAAGTTCAAGGGCGATATCAACCCCAACACCCGCGTTTTCGTTGACAGCACCTTCGTTCCCGAGGATGATGTCAAGGACTGCGGTGCGAAGGAGATATACATGTTCCCCGCCACCCAGTACGCCGAGGAGAATTTCCGCGTCGTCTGCACCAACATCGTCATGATGGGCTTCTTCGTGGCCAAGAACCCCGAGCTCACCAAGGAAAACGCGCTCGAAGCCATCAAAGAGGTTATGAACCCCAAGGTCGTCGATCTCAACCTGAAGGCCTTTATGTTCGGTTACGAAAAGGGTCTCAACGGCTGAACGGAGTTTGATCAATGGAAAGAGTAGCAGATTCCCTTAAAAGCAAGATAATGTCCGCCGAAGAGGCCGCGCAGCTCGTCAAGAGCGGCATGTCCATCGGCCTCAGCGGCTTCACCAGCGTCGGCTATCCGAAGGCCGTGCCCAGCGCGCTCGCCGCGTCCGGGCACGCCAAGGATCTGACCATTCTGGTCGGCGCCGCGGTCGGTGACGACTGCGACGGCGCGCTCGTCCGCGCGGGATGCGTGAAAAAGCGCTTCGGCCACCAGACCAACAAGGATCTGCGCACCGCGATCAATAACGGCAGCGTATCCTTCAGCGACATTCACATTTCGCACTTCCCGATGAATCTCAACCAGCAGACCCTTCAGGGCGTTGATGTTGCGATCGTCGAGTGCGTCGCCATCACCGAGGACGGCCTGTACCTCTGCGCCTCCGCGGGCAGCACCGACGCCGCCGTGCACAACGCGCGTTTCGTCATCGCCGAGGTCAACACCTCCGTCCCTATGGGACTTATGGGCATGCACGACATCTTCGAGGTCGGCATCCCGCCCCACGCCCGCATCATAAACATCACCGACCCGCGCGACCGCATTGGCACACCCTACGTGCCCTGCCCGCCGGAGAAGATCGCGGCCATTGTAATGACCGATAAGCTTGACCCGCCCCAGAAGTTCAAGCCCGTCACTCCCGCGACGCAGAAGGTCGGCGAAAACGTCGTAAAGTTCCTCAAGGACGATATCGCCGCCGGACGGCTCCCCGCCGATCCCGGCCCGATACAGTCCGGCGTCGGCTCCGTCGGCAACGCTGTTCTGAGCGTTCTGTCTGCATCCGGCTTCAAGGGACTCACGATGTACACCGAGGTCATGCAGGACGCGGCCTTCTCGCTCATCGACCAGGGCGTTATTGACTTTGTCTCCGCAAGTTCCATCGCGCTTGCCGCCGACAGCCGCGAACGCTTCTTCGAGAATATCGACCAGTACCGCGACAAGATGGTCATCCGCCCGCAGGAGATATCCAACCATCCGGAGGTCATCCGCCGTCTCGGCATCATCGCGCTGAATACGCCCGTCGAGGTCGATATCTACGGCAACGTAAACTCCACGCACCAGATGGGCAGCAAGATGCTCAACGGCATCGGCGGCAGCGGCGACTTCGCCCGCAACGCCCGCATCAGCATCTTCGCCACTGAATCCACCGCAAAAGACGGCTTGATATCCTGCATCGTGCCCATGGTTTCCCACGTTGACCAGACAGAGCACGATGTGGCCGTCATTATAACCGAGCAGGGTATTGCCGACCTGCGCTGGAAGACTCCGAAGGAGCGCGCCGAGCTGCTTATCGAGAACTGCGCTCATCCGGATTACCGCCCGATGCTGCGCGAGTATTACGAGCACGCTCTGGCGACTTCCGCAGGCAAGCACACTCCGCACGATCTCACCAAAGCGCTTTCCTGGCACCAGCGTTATCTTGAAACCGGCACAATGAAAGAATAAAAAATTAAAAAGGAGAGAGAAAACATGAGCGATAATGTTGTACTTTATTGCGAAAACCTTCCTACTGAGGGTATGGAGACCCTAATTGCAGAGCTTTGCCCGCCTGAGCTCGACCTGCGCTTCCTCTACCCTGTCAAGAACGGCAAGAAGGGCGACTTCGAGGATGCGGATTACATTCTCGCCTCCATCCATAAGATCGGCAAGGACGAGATGGACAGAGCAAAGAACCTGAAGCTCATCCATGTCCCCGCAACCGGTTACAACCATGTTGACCTCGAGTATGCAAAGCAGAAGGGCATCCCCGTCTGCAACTCCAACGGCGAGAACGCCACTACCACCGCAGAGTTCACCATCGCACTGATGCTGGCCTGCATGCGCCGCCTCTCCATGATCGACCGCCGCTGCAAGCAGGGCGAGTGGCACAGCTGGACCTGGCGTCACGACTCCTACGAGCTGCGCGACAAGGTCATCGGCATCGTCGGCGGCGGCAACATCGGCCGCATGGTTCTCCAGCGCCTTCAGGGCTGGGAGTGCAAGGACTTCCTGTACTACGATCCGTACCCGATGCCCAAGGAGCTTGAAGAGAAGCTGCACTGCAGACGCGTTGATCTCGAGACTCTGCTGCGCGAGTCCGACGTCGTCTCCCTGCACTGCCCGCTGACCAAGGATACCCGCGGTCTTATCGGCGAGGAGCAGTTCAACATGATGAAGCCCAACGCCATCATCGTCAATGAGGCGCGCGGCGCTGTCATCGATGACAAGGCTCTGGTCAAGGCTCTCGAAGAGGGCAAGATTTGGGGTGCCGCGATTGACACCTGGGAGAAGGAGCCTCTCGATCCCAACGACCCGCTGGTCAAGATGGAGAAGGTCATCACTACCTCTCACCTCGGCGCTGCAACCCGCGAGACCGTCGTCCGCTGCTTCGGCGTAGGATATGACAATATCATGCGCATGAGACGCGGCGAAGAGCTGCGCAACCGCATCGTCTGATACGGCAATAAAAGCGCGGAGGAATTCCCTCCGCGCTTTCATCTGGAATATTTGGAACGCCAAAGCGTCCGCTGTTTTCAGCGGACGCTTTGGCGTTTATTTCGATTTAGTCAGCAGACACACGGATTCTACATGATTTGTATACGGGAACATGTCCACGGGCTGGATGCGTGATACGCGGTAGCCGCCGGAGACGAGGACGTCGAGGTCGCGGCGCAGGGAGTCCGGCCCGCAGGAGATATAGACGATACGCTTCGGCGCGGCGCGCAGGAGCGAGGACAGGAACTGCGGACTGCTGCCGGAGCGGGGCGGATCCATGAATACGACGTCAGGCCACTTGCCGCCGGTAGACATCTCTTCCATATACTTTCCCGCGTCGCCGGCTGTGAACCAGCAGTTTTTGATACCGTTGAGTTTGGCGTTGATGATCGCGTCCTTCACCGCGTCGCGGTTCAGCTCGACCCCGAGCACCTGACCGGCCTTGCCGGCGGCGCACAGTCCGATAGTTCCGACGCCGCAGTAGGCGTCCAGTACAAGCTCTTTGCCCGTCAGCCCTGCCATTTCGATGGCGATGGAATAGAGCTTCTCGGTCTGGACGGGGTTTATCTGATAAAACGAGCGCGGGGATATGCGGAAGCAAAGCCCCAGCAGGGAATCTTCGATATACCCGTCGCCGAGGAGCACCTTCTCGCGGGAGCCGAGCACCACGGGGCCGAAACGGTCGTTGATGTTCAGCACAACGGTCGTTATCTCGGGGTGCAGCTCGGTCAGATTTTTCAAGAACGGCTTCTGAAGCTTGAATATCGGGGACACTGCGACGAGGACGACCATGACCTGACCGCTCTGGAAGCCTCTGCGGACGAGTACATGGCGCAGCCATCCGGTGCCGGTTCGCTCGTCGAAAGCCTGAATTTTGAAGCTGCGCAGCATATTGCGGATATCGACGATGATGCCGTCTGCGATCTTATCCTCTATCATGCATTCATCCACCGGTATTATGCTGTGGCTTCCGGTCTGGTATATACCGGATATGATATGGCGCTGCCGGTCGAGGCCGAAGGCGGCGCACACCTTGTTGCGATAGTGCGTCGGCTCGTCCATGCCGATGATATCGTTCACATGGCAGAACTCGCCCAGAAGGCTCACGAGCTGCCTCTGCTTATGCAGCAGCTGCTCGGAATATGGGAGATTCTGAAGCTGACATCCGCCGCATTTGCGGAAATTCGGGCACGGAGCCATATTTTTATCCGTCACAAAAATGCCCCCTGACAAACAATAGATATCTGAATTCTACCACAAAATATCCCCCGATGCTACATATTTCGCACGAATAATGTGAAAAGCGGTGTGGAAACGTGGAAAACCCCGCCGGGGGGAGCGGCGGGGTTCGTTGGGGGGAGAAGAAAGTATTATTCCAAACCGGCTGTGCCGGGTGGAAACAAATTTAATGGGGTGGGCATTCGCTTCGCCCTTGACTTTATATTAACCCTTCGCGGGTCAATATAAAAGCGGCAGAACCCCGCCGGCGCACAATTTTTAGGCGTTGGCGGGGATTTGTGCGAATTTCCGCTGAATGTGTCAATCTGCCTTACTCGGTGCGTTCGTCGCCCCAGAAGAACAGTGCGACGGTGCCGGGACCGGTGTGACTGCCGATGGTGGTGCCGACGTGATTTATCTCGACCTTGCCGTTGAGCTTGGGGAACTTCTCTTCTACGAGATCGGCGACGGCGCGCGCGTCGTCATAGCAGGCGGAGTTGGAGATGTAACACTTGCCGGAGTAGTCGTGGCCGTCCTGCGCATGCTGTTCCATGCGGCTCACGATCTCTTTTATAACGCGCTTCTTGGTGCGGATCTTGGAGCGGGGGATGAGGCGGCCGAGGTTATCCATATTCAGCAGCGGGCAGATCTCAAGCAGGCCGCCGAACACGGCCGCGGTCTTTGAAATTCTGCCGCCGCGGACATAGCTCGTCAGGTCGGTGGAGAAAAACCAGTGGTGGAGCTTGAGCTTGTTTTCCTCAAGCCACTGCACGAGTTCCTCGGCGCTGAGACCCTCGTCACGCTTAGTGGCGGCGGTGTCCATCAGCAGGCCGTAGCCGGAGGATGCGCCGAGAGAATCGACGATGTAGACATTGCGCTCAGGGAAGCGCTCCTTGACGACGAGCGCGGCGTTGCGGGCGGAGTTGATGGTGCCGGAGATACCGGAGGAGAGGCAGACATGGACGACGTCAAGCCCCTGCTCAAGGAACTTCGAGAAGAACTCAACGTATTCGGAGATGTTGACCTGCGAGGTGCGGGTGTCCGCGCCGTCGGCCATGGCCTTGTAAAAATCCTCAAAGCTCATGCTCTCGCCTAAATCGTCCAAATACTCCTTGCCATTCATGGCATAATGGAAGCAGACATAGTGAATATCGCGGCTCTGGAAATGCTCCTTGGAAAGATCGGCGGTGGAGCAGCAGCTCAAAACGTAGTTAGCCATAGTTATACCATCCTAATCGTAAAATTACACTGTAAAATATACTACGTGTTTCTCCAATATTCAAGCTACGCGGCACGGTGCGGGGTCTACCGGATGAAAAAGCGCGTAGAGAGCGGTTGATCCGTTCTCTACGCACAGTAGAAATCCAGTATTATCAATGCTTTAAGAGCCGCTGCCAGACTTCGGCCTGCGGTGATGATGCGGACTTTTGCGGATGTTGCAGCCGAGGTAAACTATGATCTCCGCCGGTATCGCCAGCAGGAAAAGCTGCCACGGACGCTCCACCGGAATGAAGAAATAGACCAGCACGATGAGGCTGAACACAAAGGCTGAGAGAATGTACAGCAGCCGGCGGGCGCCTTTGAACACGCAGTCGAGCACCATATAGGTGAGCAGCGTGACGGAAATGCCGATGAGAAAGATGCGCCATTCGACGATGCCGATTATCCACAGCGTTACGAACACAGTGAGCGCCACGGTCATCACGCTGACCAGCGCCAACGCGATAATGGTGTCCACACTGTAGCTCGGCGGCTCCTCTTCGTCCTCGTCCTTCGGCTTTTCCCATGCGTCGTGCGACGAGAGGAGATAGTCCACCGTCACGCCGAAGAGCTCGGCCATCTGAGTGAGGACAAACGCGTCAGGTATCGCCTCGCCGCGCTCCCATTTCGATATGCTCTTATCGGAGTAGTTAAGCCGCTGGCCAAGCCCGGCCTGCGTCATGCCCGCTCCTGTGCGGAGCTTGATTATGTTGCTGGCTGTTATAAGCCGGAGTTCTTCTAGCTGCATCAGGCCCTCTCATTTATGCGGCGGATGACCGCGGCGCAGCGCGCCTCGTCATACAGTACGGGTACGGGATAGGTCGGGTTCGCTTCGGCAAGCGCCCATTCGACCATCTGGGGTATGTCCTTCTCCTCAACGTGCAGCCCCTCGGGGATGCCCATGCGCTTGTTCATGGCGTATATCTCGGCGATGAAGGCCTTGGCCTTCTCTTCGTCGCTGCCGGTTCTGGCGACGCCGGATATCTCCGCAAGATGCGCGAGCTTTTTATAAACGACCTCGCCGTAGTCCTCAAGGACTATCGGGAGAATGACGGCGTTCGCAAGCCCGTGCGGGGTGCCGTATATGCCGCCCATCGTGTGCGCGATGGCGTGAACGTTGCCGACGCCCGCCCGCGTGAACGCGAAGCCCGCTTTGAACGATGCCTTCAGCATCTCCTCGCGCGCTTCCATGTCGCTGCCGTTGTTATATGCGCGCTCAAGATATTTGAAGATCGCGATGACCGCTTCCTCGGCGAGCCGGATGCTCTCGGCGGTGTTGTTCGTCCAGCAGAGATAGGCCTCGACCGCGTGGGTCAGGGCGTCCATACCGGTCGTGGACGTGGTTTTCTGCGGGAGGTCGCGCGTCAGCTCCGGATCCATGACTGCGTACAGCGGGACAAGGTTCAGATCCATGATGGCGTATTTATGATGCGTTGCGGCGTCGGTAATGACGGCGGCGATCGTTGTCTCCGAGCCGGTGCCCGCGGTCGTCGGCACGGCGACGAAGGGCGGCAGCCTGCGGCCGACTTTGAAAAGACCCGCCATGTCGCCTATCTGTTTGTCCGGACGGACGATAAGCGCGGCCGCGGCCTTCGCGGCGTCCATCGGCGAGCCGCCGCCGATTGCGAGAAAGCCGTTGCAGTAATTGTCACGGTATGCTTCGCGGATCTTGAACACAGTGGTCGTGGAGGGGTTCGCCTCGACCTCGCTGAAATGGTAATATTCGATACCGGCAGCCTTCAGGCTTTCGAGTATCGCCGGAGCGAGAGACTTGCCGACGTGCCGGCCGGTGACGACCATGACGCGGCTGACGTCATGCTCCTTGAGCAGGGGAGCGATATTCTTCGAGCTGCCCTCGCCGGAGACGAGGATGGGCTTGCGCCAGTAGAGCGCGCGGCTGCCGATGTTCATGCCCATCTGAAAGCTTCTGTACCATGCCTTATCAATAAATCGCATAATTGCCTCCGTTGTATAGATTTTCAGTTATCATCAGAGCCTATGCGGCCCTTTGCGTCGAATCTGCGCTTGTATTTTGCCAATGTGGAGTCAAGAGCGGCTGCGGGGTCTATGCCAAGCTCACGGCTCAGCGCGATGAGGGAAAACAGGCAGTCGCCAAGCTCCTGCTCTGTGTCCGCCGTCATTCTGAAATCGACCTTGCCGTAATCCGTCGCTTTCAGCAGCTCCTTGCCGAGCTCGCCGACCTCGGACGACAGGTCAATATACCGCTCGGTTATCCCGCAGCGGAGCTTGTACTCGTCGAGAAAGCCGTAAACGGCGCTGTCATCTATCATATCTGAACCTCGCATACGCTTTTTTCTATTTTAATTACTATTTATCACCAAGTCAAGTGTTGAAAAGACTTTTTGCATAATGTATAATCACGTCAGGGAAATCTGTCAAAACAAAATAATTATAGGGGGACGGCAATGAGGGATCTGAAACATCTCATATACTTCGAGCATCTGCTCGACGACGCAGCGAACGAGCTTGTTCTGCGCGCGGCGGAGAGCGGGGCGCACCCGATCGGCTACACATGTTATCATGTGCCGGAGGTGCTGCTGAATCTTGACAACTGCTTTTCCGTGCGTATGCGCGCGCCGCGCACAGGGTCGATGGACATCTCGACCTACTACCTTACAAACTATCTCTGCGGCTACTCGAAGGCGCTGGTGGAGCGCGGCATCGAGGGCGGGTACAGCTTTCTTGACGCCATCGCAGGCGGCGAGACCTGCTCGGAGATGAACCGCGCGCTGGAGCATTTCGAGCTGCTGCGCCTTGTGGACAAGCCGGACTTCTTCGTCTCGTTCATCGACGTGCCGTTCAAGATAACCGAGCACGGGCTGAAGCATTATGAGAACCAGATAATGCGGAAGATACTCGAACCGATGAACGCGAAATTCGGCACCGACATATCCGACACCGCGATACGAGCCGCCGTCGCCGAGCACAACGAGGTCTGCCGCATACTGACCGAGATAGGGAATATGCGCAAGCTGAAGAACCCGCCCGTGACGGGCTATGAATACCATGTGCTCTGTCTGGTGTCCTACTGCTGTCCGAAAAAGCTGATACTGCCGCATCTGCGCGAGACGCTCGAGGAGCTGAAGACCCGCGAGCCGGACGAGAAAAGCCCGTACCGCGCGCGTATCGTCATCGTAGGCTCCGAGATAGACGATCCGGAGTTTATAAAGACCGTTGAGCAGTCCGGCGCGCTCGTCGTCGCCGACCGCTTCTGCTTCGGCGCGCTGCCGGGGCGGCAGGAGATACCGCTGCGCGAGGGCGAACCCGCGCTGCGCCAGATATGCCGCTTCTATCAGCAGTCCAGCCAGTGTCCGCGCTACATGGCGCGCGACAAGGTGCTCGACCGGCGCGAATTTGTCTACCGGCTCGTGAAGGAATATCATGCCGACGGCGTACTGTACGAGGCGCTGAAGTTCTGCGAGTTCTGGGGCTATGAGCGCCCGCTCGCCTCGCATATCCTGACCGAGGAGATGGGCGTGCCGACCGTCTGCGTTGACCGGCAGTATACCGGCAGCGCATCCGGCCAGCTGCGCACGCGCGTTCAGGCGTTTGTGGAGAGCCTTGAGATAAAGAATATAAATATGGCAAAGGAGGGCTTGTAATGCCGCAAAGGAAAACCGGCCTCGGCGATACATATCAGGCCGTGAGCGGCCTGCGCAAGACCCGCGAATGGCGCGGCCTGCGGGACACGTTGTACGATTTCCGCTGGTGGCTCACGACATGGAAGGACATGATAGCCTTCGTGCTGAAAAGCCCGCTTCAGGTCGTGAAAGGGCTGTGGAAATACCGCTGGATGGCGACGTATCTCACCGTTCCGGCCTTCATTGACCGCCAGCTTGAGGGCAACCGCGGCGTGCAGCTCCGCTCCGGCCATCTGCTGTACGACGTGATAATCAAGCATACGACGGATATCATCGGCACAATGTTCGACGCGGACATGTCCATCGGCGGCAAAAAGTCGCTCTCGGACAGGATAGTCTGCCTTGACGAGCTGGTGCCGACGGAGATAATGTCCGGCTTCCCGAATCTTATCGGGCTTCCGGTGCAGACGATACCGATCTTCCTCGCCTCGATGATAAACCAGCAGCTTCCGCCGGTGTATCTCGACAGCGTGGAGAACTACGGCGTACCCGCCGACGTCTGCCCGCTGCCGTCGGCTGAGGCGGGCGTCGCCATAGAAGGGGACTACCCGATATTCGGCAAATGCTTCATCTCCTGCAACATGCCCTGCGACGGCAGCGTCATGACAAGCGAGTATCAGGACAGATATTTCAAGCTGCCGACATACGAGCTGGGCGTGCCGCTGAGATACAACGATGATGTCGATGCGCAGGACTACGCGGTCGAGGAGATCATGGGCTGCATCGAATTCATCGAGCAGCAGACGGGGGAGAAGTTCGACTGGGACGCCTTTTATAAGGGCATGGAGAACTACAACGAGGTCACGCGCTTCCATCTCGACCTGTGGGAGATAAACCGGACGAAGTACCCGCAGGTCACGGGGCCGACGCCGTGGCTGTACAGGATGTACTCCTTCCACCTGCACGGCGGCATGGATGACCGGTTCATAAAGGCCGACAGCAAGGTGCGCCGCATCATGCAGGACGGCTACGCCAGGCGCCTGCCGTGCTCGTGCGAGATGCGCCACAAGGCGCTGGTCTGGTCGTGTCCGGCGAACTACTACACCAATTTCGCCAACTGGCTGGAGCTGTGCTGGGGCATAGTCTGCGTCATGGATATGGAGACGCATATCTCCCAGCAGATCATCGACACCTCGACCCGCCGCCGCGCACTCGAGGGGCTGGCGCTGACCTTCCAGCGCACGACCATGCGCAAGCACACCAAGGGAGGCTATAAGAACGCTGTGGACGAGATGTGGCGCGTCGCGGAGGAATACGGAGTCGACACGATAATCATGTATGACCAGATATCCTGCAAGGGCATGGACGGTCTGCAGGGCATATTCGACGATCAGGCGCGCGAGCGGAAGATAAACTTCATTTGGGTGCAGCAGGATCTGATGGACTGCCGCACGATATCCAGACGCGACATGCGCCGCCAGGTGAGCGCCTACATGTCCTCCGTGCTGCGCGAGGAGCCGGTCGACCCCACGCTCATCGATTTTGACGATTCCGAGGCATGGTGAGAAAAACATAAAGAACTGCGCCGGTGCAAAGCTGCACCGGCGCAGAATTTTTATCTCAGTCGAGGGGATCGTTCAGCCAGTTGCTCACAACGGATTCTTCGAGGCCGAGTCCCTTGGAGAGGAAAACTACCATCTCATTGAAGTTGAGAGTTTTCATATGCTCGTAGTTGGTCTTGCTGGTGGTATCCCCGACGGGACGCCCCTCCATATAACCGCAATCGTAGCACATGTTGAGCGGATATTTGCGATGGGTGTCAAGCACCATCTCGTTTCCGCAGCGCGGACATTTCATGGTTCATACCTCCGTTTATGTATAATATTTATGCGCGAAATACTTATACAATGTTAATCCAGGTAAACACAATATGCAAGAATAATCTACAAAATAACAACATTTTGATGCAAATCCGCGCTGTGGAATGAATATTCGGGGCGCTTATGGAAAAGGCGGTCATATGACCGCCTTTTCGAACTGTCTGACTGCTGACTTCCTATATATCAATCGTCCAGAAGCCCATCATCGCAGATCAGGCCGTAACCGCCCTGCTTGCGCTGATAGACAACGGAGATGGCGTCATCCGCGTCCATATTACGGAACACGAAGAACTCATGGCCGAGCAGATTCATCTGCAGAATAGCCTCCTCCGCCGACATAGGCTTGATGGAAAAATGCTTGCTGCGTACGATTTTGAATTCCTCATCGGCATCATCCTCCGCAGGGACAAATGCCGGAGAGCTCTCATGCTCGAGCGCGCCCTCGCGAAGCCGCTTTTCGAGCCGCTTCTTGTTTCTGCGTATCTGGCGCTCAATTGCCGCTACGCCGGAGTCAACCGAGGCGTACATGTCGTTCGTCAGTTCGCTTGCCCGATAGTACAGGCCGTTGTTATGGATCGTGATCTCGGCGAGGAAGCGCCCGCGCTCAATGCTGAAGGTGACATAGGCTTCGGCCTCGGTCTTGAACAGACGGTCGAGCTTGCTGATCTTCTTTGTGGCATAGGCTCTCAGATCCTCGGAGGAATCCATCTTCTTCTCGGTAAAAGTGAACTTCATTAGTGCCAACTCCTTTCGATATCCACTGGTACCTTGAGGGGGAAAGCCCCTCTTTATGTGTTCATTATATCACAATGAACGACAGAAAAGAAGTGAATTTTGTGTAAATTGCAATAATCGGCACAATGCATTGTTTAGCGCCGGAAATTTCGGCACGTTGACCAAAAATTTCCGGCGCTGTCTTCATAATATTAATAGGTAGCTGACTCAGCCCTCGCTGCCGATGTGGATCTTCGCGTGGCGGCATATGGCCTCAAAGGTCTGCTGGCTTATGTCGTGCTCGATCTTGCAGGCGTCTGCCTCGGCTGTCTCTTTATCGACGCCGATGTCGATAAGAAACGCCGTCAGCGTCTTGTGCCGGTCAAGCATGCTCGAAGCGACCGCCATACCGGTGTCGGTCAGGGTTATCAGGCCGTCTTTGTCCATCGTGATATGCCCGCTTTCTCTGAGCCGTTTGGTCGCATAGCTTACGCTGGGCTTTGTCACGCCTAAGAACTCGGCCACATCGATGGAACGGACATAGCCATGTTTTTCCTTCATCATCAGCATTGCCTCGAGGTAATCCTCGGAAGCTCTCAATATCTCCATGGCAATCTGCACCATCCTTTGCTGTTTTGCAATATATATGTTAACACAATTTAACCAAAAATGCAAGGTCGAAAAAAATATTAAAAAAAGCTATTGACACACAAGGTTAGTCGTGTTAAACTATGCCACGGTTAAAGGCGCTTAACCTTTTTCTTTCGACTTTGGGTTAGAAGCTGTTAACCGACCACAGAGCTAAGATACGGAGGGATATATATGATGCCGCTTACTCTGACAGACGCCGGTGAGGAGAACATGATCCGAAAAGTCGGCGGCAGTCCTGAAGTAAAAAAACATCTGGAAGATCTCGGCATTGTCGCGGGCGGAACCGTTACGGTCATTTCGACCATCGGCGGCAACGTCATCGTCAAGGTCAAGGAAGCCAGAATCGCCATCAGTAAAGAGATGGCAAGCAAGATCATGGTATAAAAACCAAAAAAGGAGAGAGGACTATGAAGACACTGAAGGAGACCAAGATAGGCGAAACTGTCAAGGTCGTCAAGCTCCACGGCGAGGGGCCTGTCAAACGCAGGATCATGGACATGGGCATTACCAAGGGCGTCGAAGTTTACGTTCGCAAGGTCGCCCCTCTGGGAGACCCCGTTGAGGTCACTGTCCGCGGTTATGAGCTGAGTCTCAGAAAAGCCGACGCGGAAATGATCGAAGTCGAGTAAAATTTTTGGTCGGCAGTTAATTTAGTTTAACTTCAAAGGAGCTTAATGATGGAAAAACAGATCAAAATTGCCCTTGCGGGTAATCCGAACTGCGGTAAAACAACGCTGTTCAATGCGCTGACCGGTTCCAACCAGTTTGTTGGTAACTGGCCCGGCGTCACCGTCGAGAAAAAGGAAGGTAAGCTCAAGAAGCATGACGACGTGGTCATCATGGACCTTCCCGGCATCTACTCCCTGTCCCCATACACGCTGGAGGAAGTTGTTGCCCGTAACTACCTGATAAGTGAGCGCCCTGACGCGATACTCAACATCGTCGACGGCACCAACCTTGAGCGTAACCTCTACCTGACCACTCAGCTCACTGAGCTTGGCATCCCCGTGGTCGTTGCGATAAACATGATGGACGTCGTCCGCAAGAACGGCGACCAGATAAACATAAAGGAACTGTCCCGCGAGCTGGGCTGCGAGGTCTATGAGATCTCCGCTCTGAAGGGTGACGGCGTCATGACCGCAGCCGAGGCTGCAATAAAGGCCGCCAAGAACACCAAGACCGTTCCGATGCACACCTTCTCCGGTGTTGTTGAGCATGCTATAGCTCACATCGAGGAAGCCGCAGTTCACAACATGCCCGAGGAGCAGCAGCGCTGGTACGCAATAAAGATCTTCGAGCGTGATGACAAGGTGCTTGAGAAGCTCAGCATCCCCGCCGACGTTATGGCTCACATCGAGGAGGACATCAAGGCCGCCGAGAAGGAGCTGGATGACGACGCAGAGAGCATCATCACCAACGAGCGCTACGTCTACATAGCAAGCATTATCAAGGGCTGCTACAAGAAGAAAAACAAGGGCGGCCTCTCCGCTTCCGATAAGATCGATAAGATCGTCACTAACCGTTGGCTCGGCCTGCCGATATTTGCGGTTGTAATGTTCCTCGTTTACTGGGTCGCAATGGTCGCTGTCGGCGCTCCCGCTACCGACTGGGCGAACGACGGCGTGTTCGGCGATGGCTGGCACCTGTTCGGCATCGGCTCTTCCGAGTACAATGATGTCAACGACGAATACACCGCGGCTCTCACCGCAGTAGACGCGTTCCTCGGCACTGAGACCGACGTTGAAGCAGACGACTTCGACGGCGACGCTCTCCTCGCTGAGGCAGAAGCGTTCCAGCCCGAGTCCAAGGAAGCTGTCATCGGCGTTGAGGATGAAGAGACCCTCGCGATCAACGACATGACCGCTTACTATGACGCCATCCCTGAGGATGCCGACGAGGATTCCACTGTAGCTATGACCTATGTCGATGCAGTCGCTTACCTCAAGGAGAACGGCTTTGACGCTCCCGACCCCGCTGACTACGGCGTATGGGTCCCCGGTATCCCTGTTCTCATCGGTGACGGCCTTGAGGCTGCAGGCGCAGCTGACTGGCTGAGCGGACTTATCCTTGACGGTATCGTAGCCGGTGTCGGCGCGGTCCTTGGCTTTGTCCCCCAGATGCTCGTTCTGTTCCTGATGCTGGCCTTCCTCGAAGCCTGCGGCTACATGGCTCGTATCGCCTTCGTTCTTGACCGTATCTTCCGCAAGTTCGGCCTTTCCGGTAAGTCCTTCATCCCGATGCTCATCGGTGTCGGCTGCGGCGTTCCCGGTATCATGGCTTCCCGTACCATCGAAAATGAGCGTGACCGCCGTATGACGATCATGACCACCACCTTTATCCCCTGCGGCGCAAAGGTCCCGTTCATCGCAATGATCGCAGGCGCCCTCTTCGGCGGCAGCGCAATTGTCTCCACCTCCGCATACTTCATCGGCATGGCCGCTATCATCATCTCCGGTATCATGCTGAAGAAGACCAAGATGTTCTCCGGCGAGCCTGCTCCCTTCGTTATGGAGCTGCCCGCATACCACTGGCCGACTCTCGGCAACGTCCTCCGCAGCATGTGGGAGCGCGGCTGGAGCTTCATCAAGAAGGCCGGTACCATCATCCTGCTGTCCACCATCTTCGTATGGTTCACCACTTACTTCGGCTGGGTCGAGGGTCAGTTCCAGATGCTCTCTGAGGATCAGATCGACTCCTCCATCCTCGCAACCATCGGCAACGCAATCGCCTGGATCTTCACTCCGCTTGGCTGGGGCAACTGGCAGGCAACTGTCGCTTCCATCACCGGCCTTGTCGCTAAGGAGAACATTGTCGGTACTCTCGGTATCCTCTATGGCGGCGGCGACGGCACTGTTTACCAGAACATCGCCAGCGCGTTCACCGGCATCACCGGCTACTCCTTCCTCGTCTTCAACCTTCTTTGCGCTCCCTGCTTCGCGGCTATCGGCGCAATCAAGCGTGAGATGAACAACGCAAAGTGGACTTGGTTTGCAATCGGCTATCAGTGCGGCTTCGCTTACATCATCGCTCTGCTGATCAACCAGTTCGGCGGCCTGTTCACCGGCAGCGTCAACGTCATCGGCCTGATCTTCGCGATCGCGGCTCTGGCACTCATCATCTACATGCTCGCTAAGCCCTACAAGGAAGCAACCAAGCTCAGCAGCGTCAAGTAATTTACCTCTAATAATATCGCAATCCCGCTGAAAGGAGAGATTTTCAATGTTGGCATGGTTATCAGCGAATATTGGCACGATACTCATAACGCTGGTTTTGATAGCCATAGTTGTTGGTATCAGCGTGTATCTCATCAAGCAGAAGAAACAGGGTAAATCCTCCTGCGGAGCAAATTGTGCACACTGCGCAATGCATGGCAACTGCCATAACCACTCGTAACACAGGTATGGAGGGGCGGGGCGTGCTTCGCCCCTCCAATTTAAAAAGAAACGGAGGTCAGGGATGCCATATCAAGAAAACAGGTTGTCGGCGTCGGCAATTAAGTATCTGCTTGCCATCTCGGGCCTTTGCAAGGACGGCAAGGGTGTGCGCTGCGTTGATGTTTCAACGGAGCTGAACGTTACCAAGCCGAGCGCTCATCACATGATACAGAGCCTGTGCGATGCAGGACTTGCCGAGCGCGAGCGCTATGGCGCTGTGTATCTCACCGATGAGGGCAGAGAAGCGGCGGCGCTTTACAGAAGCTGCTATGACGCTTTGTTCATACAGATAAAAAAGGTCGTCAGCGTTGACGATACGGCCTGCCGCAATGCCGCCTGCGCGGCGCTTGAGCAGGTGGCCGATCAGATGCCGCAGCTTGCGGCACAGGAGGGAGCACAAAATGACTGAAACTGTTGTAATGATAGACGGAATGATGTGCGGAATGTGCGAGTCGCATATAAACGATGTCGTGCGTAAGAACTTCGATGTCAAGAAGGTCAGTTCTTCCCACAGCAAGGGACGCTGCGTGATCCTCTCCGAGCAGCCCATAGATGAGAGCGCGCTGCGCTCCGCGATAAACGCGACGGGCTACGAGGTCAAGGACGTCACATCCGGCCCCGCACCTGAGAAGCACGGCCTCTTCGGAAGACGGTAATCTATCCCGTCTCCCCCTCAGGGGGGAGATTAAGATAAACATTGAAAATACACAGCGTCTGGAACGCTGTTATTTATAAAGCATAAGTTAAATGACTCTAACCAGAATAAGAAAGGAGCGACCAGTGAGCGTTGTAATTTTAGGCGGAAATGAGTGTATGGAGCGCAGATATATGGACCTCTGCAAGGCATATAGCTGTGACGCAAAGGTGTTTACCAAGCCCGGAGGAGGGCTTAAAAATAAACTCGGCCGTCCGGATCTGACGATATTTTTCACCAGCACCATGTCCCACAAGATGGTTCAGGGCGCGTTGAGCGAGCTGAAGGGACATAATACGATAATCGAGCGCTGCCACACCAGCTCTCTCTCCGCACTGCGGGGAATACTGGAAAAGCACACCGGATAAAATAATATCCAATAATAAAAAGGAGGACAGCCATGTCGGAGGAAATGTTTGTGCGCCAGTGCGCGCCCACCCTCGCCGGGGTCAAGACGGGCAGCCTGTTTTCATGTCCGTATGACACAAGGGAGGGAATGACCGAGGACGTCAGAAGGCTCAACCGTGTGCTCGTGCCGAAGGGGCTTCGGCTGCTGCCGCTGCGCTATTCCGAAAAGAGAGTGCTGCTGTACCTGTACAGACCGACGGAGCTGTGGCGCGACCTCAACGACGACAAGGCGGCTGAGATTCTTGATGCCGCAGGATATTCCTGCACCGACTGCGACCGCTGCGTTGTGAAGCTTATTCAGAGGCTGCGCGGCAACAAGGATTTTCCGCACGAGATCGGCCTGTTCCTGAGCTATCCTCCCGAAGACGTGAAAGGATTTATCGACAATAACGCCGCAAACTTCAAGTATTCCGGACTCTGGAAGGTGTACGGCGACGAGAAGCGCGCAAAAGCGATGTTCGAGAAATTCAAAAAGTGTACGGACATATATTGCCGCATGTGGCAGGCCGGGGTCAGTCTGGACAGGCTTGCGGTATCGGCATGAAATTGATTTGAAAGGAAGTAAAAAACATGAAGAAAGCAGCTGTTATTTATTGGAGCGGCACCGGCAACACCGAGGCAATGGCAGAGGCAGTCCTCGCCGGTATGAAGGACGCCGGAGCGGATGCAGTCATTCTCACCCCCGATCAGGTTGACGCGGCTTCCGTCGGCAAGTACGACGCAATAGCGTTCGGCTGCCCGGCAATGGGTTCCGAGATGCTGGAAGAGAGCGAGTTCGAGCCGATGTTCTCGTCCGTAAAGGGCAGCCTTGGCGGCAAGAAGGTCGCACTCTTCGGTTCCTACGGCTGGGGCGACGGCGACTGGATGCGCATCTGGGAAGACGACTGCGGCGATGCCGGTATCACCCTCGCCTGCGAGAGCGTGATCTGCAACGAAGCGCCCGACAACAGCGCGCTTGCGTCCTGCAAGGCCATGGGCAAGCGGCTCGCTGAGTGATAAAATGAACGCCGTAAAAATGCTGCTCGGCAAGCTATCGGCGATAGCTCTCGCGCTGGCGGTCATAGCGCTGATCGCCATGCCGCAGTGGATAAATGTGTAATCTAACCAAGACCGTGCCACCGGCACGGTCTTTATTTACATTCCAATAACATTATGTGAACAATAATATGTAAATTAATTGCGCCGCGTTCTGAATCTTTTCTCTTGACATATAAGTTTGTAAATGCTAACTTATATGTATATAAAGGTTAGAAGAAACTAACTTTAGAGAGGATAGAAATATGACGCTCAACGAGTTGAAAATAGGAGCTGCGGCCGTTATCACCGCCGTAGGCGGCGACGGAGCACTGCGCTGCCGCCTGCTTGACATGGGGATCATTCCGAAAACGCGTGTTACGCTTCAAAAGGTCGCGCCGATGGGCGATCCGATAGAGATCCGCGTGCGCGGCTATGAATTGACGCTGCGCGTGGAAGAAGCGGAGAAGATAGAGGTGGAGGTCGGTGCGGAATGATATTTGCGCTTGTCGGCAACCAGAATTGCGGTAAGACCACGCTTTTTAACGCGCTCACCGGCTCCAATCAGCACGTCGGGAATTTTCCCGGTGTAACGGTCGATCAGAAGATCGGCGATATACGCGGGGAGAAGGACTGCTCCGTCGTTGACCTGCCCGGTATATATTCGCTCCGTCCGTATACGCAGGAGGAGATCGTCTCGCGCGACTTTATAATCAACCAGAAGCCGGACGGGATAATCAACATTGTTGATGCGACGAATATTGAGCGTAATCTCTATCTGACGCTCCAACTGCTTGAGCTTCGCGTACCGATGGTGCTGGCGCTAAATATGATGGACGAGGTGCGCGCCAACGGCGGGGCGATCGACGTTCGGAAAATGAGTGCCGCGCTGGGCATCCCAGTGGTGCCTATCGTGGCGGCGAAGGGCGAGGGCGTGTCGGAGCTCGTGGATCAGGCTATGGCGACTGCGCGCGGCAAAGTCATGCCGAAGGTAACAGACTTCTGCGGGGAGGATTCGGCTGTTCACCGCTGCATCCACGCCGTTGTTCATCTTATTGCCGACCATGCGGATCGCATAGGCGTTCCCGCCCGCTTCTGCGCGGCGAAGCTTATCGAGGGCGGGGACGGTCTTGCAGACGAACTGGGGCTTGACCAGAACGAAAAGGAGCTGCTTGAGCACTGCGTCGTGCAGATGGAGAATGAGGCGGGGCTGGACAGAAATGCGGCGCTTGCGGACATGCGCTATACGTTCATTGAGAACGTTGTGGAGCATTCCGTCATAAAGTGCCATGAGAGCAAGGAACATGCGCGCTCCATACGTATAGATAAGGTACTCACTGGGCGCTACACAGCTATACCTGTCTTTCTCGGCATAATGCTGCTGACCTTTTATCTGACCTTCAACGTTATAGGCCAGAGACTGTCGGACTGGCTTGAGCTTGGGATCGACGCACTGACGCGGATCGTTGACGCGGGGCTTACGGCTTACGGCATCAACCCCGTGGTACATAGCCTGATAATCGACGGCATTTTTGCGGGTGTCGGCAGCGTGCTTGTGTTCCTGCCGATAATCGTAACGCTGTTTTTCTTCCTCTCCATCCTGGAGGATACCGGCTATATGGCGCGCGTGGCCTTCGTGATGGATAAGCCGCTGCGAAAGATCGGCCTGTCCGGGCGCAGCATAGTTCCGATGCTCATCGGCTTCGGCTGCTCTGTACCGGCCATTATGGCGACGCGCACAGTCTCGTCCGACCGTGACCGCAAGATGACCATTCTGCTTACGCCGTATATGAGCTGCTCGGCAAAAATATCAATATATGCGTTCTTTACCGCGGCCTTTTTCCCCAAATACCGCGCGCTGGTTATGATATCGCTCTATCTGCTGGGCATCCTTGTCGGCATTGCGGCGGCGCTCATTATGAATAAAACAGTCTTTCGCGGTAAGCCCGTACCATTTGTAATGGAGCTGCCGAATTACCGTATGCCAAGTCTGAAAAGTGTCGCGCTGCTGCTGTGGGAAAAGGCGCGCGACTTCCTGCAGCGTGCGTTTACGGTAATCTTCCTTGCAACTATCATAATCTGGTTCCTCCAGAGCTTTGACACACGGCTGAACGTTGTGGCGGACAGCTCGGCAAGCCTGCTGGCGCTCATAGGCCGCTGGATAGCCCCGCTGTTTGCACCGCTGGGCTTTGCGGATTGGCGCTGCGCAACCGCGCTCATTTCCGGTTTGATTGCAAAGGAGTCGGTTGTGAGTACGCTTGAAGTTCTGCTTGGCGGTGCCGCCATATCGTCCATGCTCTCAACGCGCGCGGCCATCGGCTTCCTCGTCTTTACGCTGCTGTATACTCCCTGCGTCGCTGCCATGGCGACGATACGCCGTGAGCTTAACTCGACAGTGAAAACGGCTGGTGTTGTGCTGATGCAGTGCGCGGTGGCGTGGTGCGCGGCGTTCATCGCCTACGCTGCGGCAGGGGGATTCGTGTGATGAGCTGGCCGGATTATGTGCTGCTGGCGCTGGTTGCCATATGCGCCGCGAGGGCGTTTGGAGTCTGGCGGCGCTCGATGAAGAGCGGAAACTGCTGCGGATGCAGCGGCGACTGCACACATTGTACCGCGCGGTGCGGCCGCTGCGAGGACAAAAACAAACCGGAACACCAATAGGTGTTCCGGTTTGTTTTTGCAGACTCAGACCTTGACTCCGAAGGCTTTCATTTCGCCGCGAAGCTCGTCCGCGTCGCCGTGAAAAACTATGCCCGGCATGCCGGTACGCTCCGCGCCTTCGATGTTTGCTGCCGAATCGTCGATAAACAGGCACTCAGAGGGGGTAAGATCAAATGTCGAATACAGCAACTCATATATTTCCGCGCATGGCTTGACGAGCTTGACGTCCGCCGATATCAGCGTCCCGTCAAAATACTCGCTGCCGGGAACGCGCGGCCAGTACTCATGCTGCCGGTAGCTGGCGTTGGAGAGCAGGTATACGCCGTAGCCCGCTTCCTTCAGCTCGCGTACAAGCTCCGCCATGCCGGGGACGGGCAGGATCGGCCTGTCCCAGCGGTCAACCAGCAGGTGTGCCTGCTCGTGCAGCCGCTCGGGGAGACGGCTGCACATGCTCGCGGCGGCTTCCTCCTCGGTCATGGAGCCGCGATCCATCTTCGCCCATTCGAGCGAGAGATAGACGTTGTTCATAAGCGTCCGCCTGTCCGCGGGCTTCACGCCGACGGCGTCAAGGAAATAGTTCCTGTCGAACTTCAGCAGGACATTGCCCATGTCAAAAATGATGTTTTTTATCATCAGACTATCTTCACCTTGCCCTTTGTGGCGCGGAACACGATGACGAGCGAGATTATTGTCGTGAGCGTGAGGATAGTCGCGAGCGCGGCGGCGGTGCCGTCGCTCATGCGGACGACCTCCTGATAGATCGCAACGGCAATGGTCGAGGTCTTGCCGGAGTAGAGCATGATGGAGCTGGACAGCTCGTTGATGCAGGTGATCCAGCTGAGCACGGCTCCGGACATGATGCCCGGCAGCATCATGCGCGCCGTGACGGTGAAGAAGGTCTTCATCGGGGACACACCGAGGTTTATCGACGCCTCCTCAATAAACGGATCCATCTGATACAGGAATGCGCTGCCGGAGCGCACCGTGTATGGCAATTTTCTGATAATGTAGGAGATTATCATTATGGCCGCGGTGCCGACAAGGATGATGGGCTTGCGGTTGAACGCGACAATAAGGCCGATACCAAGGACGGAGCCGGGGATAACGTAGGGGAACATAATGAGCGTGTCGATGAGGTTTGCGACCTTGCCCTTCTTGCGCACAAGGATGTACGACACAAGGATGCCGATAATGATGATGAACACGATGGCGATTATCGAGAACACGTAGGTGTTGCGGATGTTGCGGCCGAGGCGGGACATTATCGTACGGTAGTTGTTGAAGTTGATGCCCTTGACCATGCCGGAGAAGCTGCGCTCAACAAAGGACTGGCACACGACGACTATCTGCGGCAGGAACGCCAGTGCGACGACAATGTATATCGGCAGCGAGGCGAAGAAACGCTTCCAGCCGCGGAGCTTCGTCTCCTGAGGGGGACGGAGCGAGCTCATCATGTAGTTGCGCTTGTCTACGACGAGCTTCTGGAAAGCGAGCATCGTCAGCGAGCAGACGACGATGATGACCGACAGCGCCGAGGCCATGTAGGGGTCTGTCGCACTTTCGGACATGTACTCGTTGTAGACAAGCACCGGCAGCACGGTGTAGCCCTCGCCGAGGAGCATCGGGGTGCCGAAGTCGGCAAGGCAGGTCATGAACACCATGATGCAGCCCGCGAGTATCGACGGAAGGATGACCGGCAGAGTGACCGTCCAGATGCGGCGGAGCTTGCTCATGCCGAGGTTCTCGGACGCTTCCTCAAGCGAGGAGTCGATGCTGTTCATCGCACCCGAGGTGTAGAGGTAGATGTACGGGAATAGGTGCAGCGTAAAGACGAAGATTATGCCGCCGCGGCCGTATATCGTCGGCGCGACAAGGCCGATCTTTGCAAACAGCTTTGCAAGCAGACCGGCGCGGCCGAGCAGGATTATCCACGAGTACGCGCCAATGAACGGGGGACTCATAAGGCTCATTATAATGAAGATGTGCAGGACCTTTTTGCCGGGGATGTTGTAGCGCGTCATAAGATACGCGATGGGAACGCCGACGATGGTGGTTGTAAGGACGGTGGCGAAGCACACGACCATGGAGCGGATGAGGGCCTGATAGTAGTAGGGCTTCGAGAAGAAGCGCTTGAAGTTATAGAGCGTTATGCCGTCGACCTTGTTGGAGAACACGCTCTTCGTGAGTATCGTGTAGAACGGGTACACGATGAACATGCACATGGCGAGGATCACGAATACCTTTGTGAAAAACCAGAAATCCGGTCTCCAGCGGGAACCGAGACGTTTGTTCACAGGCTGAGCACCTCCTCGTTCACCTCGTACAGGCTGATGCGCAGCGGGTCGAAGCTGAGATGCACTTTTTCGCCGTCGGTGTGCACCTCGGCGGTATCCTTGGTGTACTCGTTGACGATGAGGTTCTGCCCGTCGTCAAGCTGCACTTCGTACTCAATGAAGTCGCCGAGGAAGGTGGAGAACAGAATAGTTCCGGGCATACCGTCGGCGGAGAAGAACAGCTGCTCCGGACGCGCGGATATCTTGCCATTGCCGGAATACTCGCGGCGGACGGGAACCTGAATATTCAGCTCGCCCTTGATGCTGACGTCCGCGACGCCGCCACCTGGAGCGGAGACCTCGCAGTCGAGGAAGTTGCTGACGCCGATGAAGCCTGCGACGAACGGATTCTGCGGCTTGGCGTATATCTCGTTCGGGGTGCCGATCTGCATGATGTGGCCGTCCTTCATAACGGCGATACGGTCGGAGATGGCAAGCGCCTCCTCCTGATCGTGCGTGACGTATATGGTGGTGATGCCGAGGCGGCGCTGGAGCTTCTTGATGACGGAGCGCATCTGCACGCGCAGCTTCGCGTCAAGGTTGCTCAGCGGCTCGTCCATCAGCAGGACGCTCGGCTCGATGACGAATGCGCGCGCCAGCGCGACGCGCTGCTGCTGGCCGCCGGACAGCTCGTTCGGCTTGCGGTCGGCAAGGTGGGATATCTGCACCAGCTCCAGCGCCTCGTCCACACGGGGCTTTATCTCTCTGGCAGGAACCTTGCGCGCCTTGAGACCGTAGGCGACGTTATCGCGCACGCTCAGGTGCGGGAAGATGGCGTAGTTCTGGAACACCATGCCGATGTCGCGCTTATGAGCGGGCACGTCGTTGATGCGCTTGTCGCCGAAATAGAAGTCGCCGCCCTCGATGGAGTTAAAGCCCGCTATCATGCGCAGAAGCGTGGTCTTGCCGCAGCCGGACGGGCCGAGCAGCGTGAAGAATTCGCCCTCGCGGATATCCAGCGAAACGCCGTTGAGTGCGGTGAAGTCGCCGTAGCGCTTGACGGCGTCCTTGATGATTACCTGATTGCTCATGTGGTCTCCTCCGTATATGTGTAAAGTTTTATATTACGCAGATTCAAAAATATTCCGGAGCCGTGCCGTAGCATTTTTCAGTCCGCGCATAATACCGCAAGAGGGCACCATTGGAAGGTGCCCTCCGGGTAAGCTTGGATCAAAGAAAATCAGCCTGCAATGAGGTCGTTGAACTTCTCCTTGATGGAATCTCTGTTGGCGGCGGCGTAGTCAAAGTCGTAGTTGCCGACGTTGCAGTCGTCGAGAGAGCAGAGACCCTGAGGAGCGACGTCAGAGCGGACGGGGCGGCGTGCCCAGTCGGCGTTCTGAGCGGTCTGGCACTCAGCGCTGGTGACGAAGTCGATGAACAGCTTTGCGTTCTCTTCATTGGGGCAGCCCTTGATGAGAGCAACACCGTCGGGAACGGCGGAGTTCTTCTCAGGATAGACATAGCCGATGTCGGGGTTGTCGTTGTAGAGGACTGCGGACTTCTCGATGGTCACGCCGAGGGCGTACTCACCGGAAGCAACGAGCTTGTGGCAGTTGCCGGAGCTGTCCTGAAGCTTGCCGTCGAGGTTGGCGATGAACTTCTCAACGAGAGCCCAGCCTTCATCGATGGTGGGCTGGCTGAACAGCATGGTACAGAGCTGTGTGTAAGCGGAGCCGGACTTGGAGGGAGAGCAGTAAGCAATCTTGCCCTTCAGGTTCTCGTCGCAGAGGCCTTCCCAGGTGGTGGGGACTTCATCCTCGGAGAGCATGGTCTTGTTGTAGATGAAGACCATGGGCAGCGGGGACTCGCCTATCCAGTAGCCGTTGGGATCCTTGTATGCTGCGCCGATGAACTCGTCGTTTGCGCAGACGTACGGCTCAAAGTAATCGTTGTAGGCCGCGAGGGTGTCAGCACCGCCGCCCCACAGAACGTCGCCCTGGGGATTGGCAGCCTCAGCAACGAGGCGCTGGCACAGCTCGCCGGTACCGGCGGCGATGACTTCAACTTGGATGTTGGGATACTTCTCCATGAACTGGGCAACGCCTGCGTTCAGAGGATCGGCATCGTGGGGAGAGTAGACAACGAGCTTGCCGGTGTAGTCTTCCGGAGCCTTCTCGGTGTTCTCTGCGGGGGTGGAGTCTGCGGGGGTCTCTGCTTCGGGAGCCTTGGATTCCTCAGGCTGGGAAGCGGCCTGCTGGCCGCAAGCGCACAGCGCGAATACCATGCACAGAGCCAGAAGCAGTGCGAAGAGCTTCTTCATTTGGTTTCCTCCTGTAAAATTTATACTTCGTGGGATCGTCACATTGGCTATGGATCCCTAGGATGTAATAGATTATAACATCGGGATTGTGAGAATTCAACAAAAATTATGAAATAATGAAAATTTTGTTAACAGTAAACTAAAAAGCTCCCGCAGGGCATTTCAGACCCAGCGTGAGCTTTTTGCTTATCTTACAAATCTGATTTATCTAAGCGATAGAAGTACCGGTAATCCGAACGCAGGATGTTCCGTATGAACGGGACGGACAGCACCGCGTCCGCGGACATCCACGCCACGGGGTCGGCGGCGCACATCGCGTAGAAAGCGAGCATGGGCGCGGCCGCGCTGACGGCTCCGCCCGCTATCGCAGGGGGCAGCAGCAGGCACACGGTGACACGTGCGACAAGCTCCGCGGTGCCAGCGCCGAGGATGAACTGCGGGCGGCCTATGCCTTGTACGCAGTTTCGCATGACGAAGATGAACGCGAGGAAGGGGTACATCGCAAGGTCAATATGCAGATATGCGTTGCCATAGCGGATGGTCTCTGGCGTGACCTTGTCGGCGCTGAGGAAGATGTGCAGATACGCGCCGTTTATCGTCAGCAGCAGGCCGGTACCGACCATAACGGCGGTTATGACGGCGGCGATGATGAGCGCCTGCAGCGTGCCCTTGCGGATGCGCGCGTAGTCGCCGGCACCGAGGTTCTGCGCGGCGAAGCTCGTCATGGCGGAGCCGAGGCCGTTGAACGGTGTCATAAGCAGGTTGTTGAGCTTGTGCGCTGCGCCGAAGCCGTTCTGCGCCGCGTTCGAGACCATGACACCGTCGAGTATATCGAACTGCACCACGACGCCCTGCATCACGATGATGCCGATTGACAGCACGGAGAACTGGAGGCCGAGCGGCACGCCCTGTATCAGGTGACGCGAGACGTCGCGCCATGTGATGCGCCAGTCCTCGCGGCCGAGGCGGAGCTGCGGATATTTTGAGAACGCGTAGAAGAAACAGGCAAAGGTGCTTATCAGCTGCGCGGCGACGGTCGCTATCGCGGCGCCCGCGACGCCCCAATGGAACGCGAGGATGAACAGCAGGTCAAGCCCGACGTTCAGGACGGTCGAGAACAGCAGGAAGAGCAGCGGCGTTGCCGAGTCGCCCATGCTGCGCAGGAACGAGCAGATGAAGTTATAAAAAAGCTGCGCGCCGATACCGGAGAAGATGATCATGCAGTAGGTGTGCGCTGCGTTATAGACCGCGGGGCTGTCCGGCGTGACGTTTATCCACGCGAGCATCGGGTTCAGAAGCGCAAGCGCGAGCGCGGTGAGGACGACGGTCAGCACGGTGGAGAGCACAAACTGCGTCGCAAGTGAGCGGCGCACGCCCTGATCGTCATGCGTACCGACGCGGCAGGAGGTCACGGCGCAGAAACCGGCGCTGGAACCGAAGGCGAATTGCAGGAAAACGAAGACGAGCGGGGTAGTGTCGGTAACGCCTGCTACCTCGTCGGCGGTCAGTGTCTGGCCGACTATCGCCGCGTCGCTTATGGAGTAGACCTGCTGCAGAAGATAGGAGACTATTATGGGCAGCGAAAACAGCAGGATGGTTTTCCAACAGGAGCCGCGTGTTAGCTGCACAGGATGAAAAATGGCTTTGAGATCAAACGCTTTTTTCATTGGAATCCCTGACTTTTCTCTGATAATTATGCTTCCGGAAACTCATGGCTTTACTCCGGAAGAGCTGTGATTATAGCTTTACCGCAGTTACTTGTCAAGTGGCAAAATGTTAATATTTTATGACCGGTTCACGGGGCCGAAAACCGCGAGCAGAAGCCGTCGATATAGTCCTCAAGCAGCGGCAGAACGGCACACTTTTCGGCGGCTCCGTCATACATGCTGTACAGCAGATGCATGGGCGCATAAAACTCCAGAGCTCGCAGTCGCGCCGTGCGCGAATCGCCGCAGAGCGGCAGGAAAATCTCACGCATATATTCAAGCGGCCCCGCCGCGAGGTACTGCTGATACAGTGCGCTCATCTCGGCGCTGCGGTACTGCTCCAACGTCAGCATCCGCCTGAAGCAAGACGGGAATTCCTCCTCCGTCCAGTACCTGAACATGGCGATGCTGTACTGCCGTATGCGTTCAAGCGGGGTAAGCTCTTCCGCGGCGCGTTCATTGCTGTCGGGCATCCTGTGCTCGCCGGCCTTATCGGCATCGCCCTCCTGCATACGCAGGACGATGTGGTCAAAGATATCCCGCTTGCTCTTGTAGTGCTTGTAGAGCGATGGGGCTTTTATCCCGACAGCTGCGGATATCTGCTCCACGGTGACGGCCTCGTAGCCGCTGACGGCGAAGAGCCGCAGCGCCTCGGTAAGTATCCGTGTTTTGGTGTCGGTGTTTCTCATGGCGCGTTCCTCCTAGCTGCGTTGATGCCGCTATTATACAGCTAACGCATGTTAGCTGTCAATCATCACGGGGCGGAGAAAAATACTGCGGCTTGACCGGTAAATAACATGTATGATACTATGGGCACAAAGTGGAGGAGAGATATATGGCGTTTGATTACAAAAAGGAATATAAAGAATACTATATGCCCAAGGCAAAGCCGGAGATCATCGAGATACCGCCGATGAATTACATCGCCGTGCGCGGCGTTGGCGACCCGAACGAGGAGGGCGGCGCGTACAAGGCGGCCATCGGGCAGCTCTACGGCATCGCGTTCACGCTGAAGATGAGCAAAAAAGGCTCGCACCAGATCGAAGGATATTTTGATTATGTCGTGCCGCCGCTGGAGGGCTTCTGGTGGCAGCCCAGCGTGGAGGGTGTCGATTATAAAAACAAGCAGGATTTCCACTGGATATCCGTTATCCGCGTTCCGGATTTCGTGACGCGGCAGGATTTCGACTGGGCTGTCGCCGAGGCGGAAAAGAAGAAAAAGACCAGCTTCGCGGACGTTGAGTTCATAACGGTCGAAGAGGGGCTGTGCGTGCAGATGATGCATGTCGGGGCGTATGACGACGAGCCTGCGAGCGTCGCGCTCATGGACGCGTTTCTCGCGGAAAACGGCTATGCCAGCGACTTTTCCGACACCCGCCTGCACCATGAGATATATCTGTCCGACGCGCGCAAGACCGCGCCGGAAAAGCTGAAAACCGTTATAAGGCATCCCGTGAAAAAGATCTGAGCGGGACAACGATAAAACCGGACGGAGACCCCGTCCGGTTTCACTTTTCGGAAATTCCTGAAAATTAACGAATTAAATTAACGAATTATATATGATTTTTCATAGCGCTCGTGTTATTATATAATTTATGATTATAGACCTGTATGCACGGCGCAGTGCATAAAATCAGACCGGAAAATCCCGTTAGGACTTTCCGGCCGGACATGGCACTCCCGGCGCGATTCGAACGCGCGACCTTCCGCTTAGGAGGCGGATGCTCTATCCTGCTGAGCTACGGAAGCGTATATGCACAACGCTGGTATTCTATCGCACAATTGCCGCCGTGTCAAGGTCAAGCCGTTTTATTGGAAGGGAACAGAATGCTGAAACTCGTAGACATCAAAAAAGATTACACCGTGGGCGATACCGTCGTCCACGCGCTGAAGGGCGTGAACCTTGAGTTCCGCGAGCATGAATTTGTCGCAATATTGGGTCATTCCGGCTGCGGCAAGACCACACTCTTGAACATCATCGGCGGGCTTGACCAGTACAGCTCCGGCGACCTGATCGTAAACGGGCGCTCCACAAAGAATTATACCGACGCCGACTGGGACAGCTACCGCAACCACTCGATAGGCTTCGTGTTCCAGTCGTATAACCTCATCCCGCACCAGACGGTGCTCGCAAACGTCGAGCTGGCGCTCACGCTCTCCGGCGTTGCACCCGAGGAGCGCCGCCGCCGCGCGGCTGAGGCGCTGGAAAAGGTCGGCCTCGGCGATCAGCTTCAGAAGAAGCCGAACCAGATGTCCGGCGGCCAGATGCAGCGCGTTGCCATTGCCCGTGCGCTCGTCAATGATCCGGATATTCTCCTGGCCGACGAGCCTACCGGCGCGCTCGACTCCGATACCTCCGTGCAGATAATGGACATTCTCAAGGAGATATCGAAGGATAAGCTCATCATTATGGTCACGCATAATCCAGAGCTTGCCGCGGATTACGCCAGCCGCACCATCCGCCTCAAGGACGGCGTCATCACGGCCGACAGCGCGCCGTATTCCTCCGTGGAGTGCGAGCCGTCCGCGCCCGCGGGGAAGAAGACCTCTATGAGCTTCCTGACGGCGCTCGGCCTCTCCACAAACAATCTGCTGACCAAAAAGACCCGCACCATTCTCACTGCCTTTGCCGGCAGCATCGGTATCATCGGCATCGCGCTCATCATGTCGCTTTCAAACGGCATACAGAACTATATCGACAAGGTGCAGGAGGATACGCTCTCCAGCTACCCGATAACCATACAGGCCGAGTCCGTTGACATGACGGGGCTTATGACCTCTCTCATGGGCGTGAACGCCGGTACGGAGAAGCAGAAGCATGCGAAGGACGCCGTCTATTCCAGCACCGTCATGTACGACATGATGAACTCCATGGTCTCCGCCGACATCGAGACGAACAACCTCAAGCCCTTCAAGGAGTACATCGAGAGCAGCGACAGCGAGATATCCCAGTATATCAGCGCCCTGCAGTATTCCTATGATATAGATATGAACCTCTACGCGAAGGACAAGGACGGCAACATCGGAAAAACGGACGTCGTGGGACTGCTTCAGGATGCCATGAGCGCCACCTACGGCGGCGATTACAGCTCGTTCTTCTCGACCTACGGTTCGTTCTATTCGGCGATGGATGTGTGGCAGGAGCTGCTGCCCGGCGCGAACGGCGAGCCGATCAATGCGCTTCTGAAGCAGCAGTACGACGTGCTGTACGGCCACTGGCCGGAGAAGTACGACGAAGTAGTGCTGGTGGTCGACAGCAACAACGAGATATCCGACCTCGTGCTCTATGCGCTGGGGCTGAAGTCCAAGAGCAGCATCACGGAGGATATGCAGTCGTTCATGTCGCAGGAATCCGTCGAGACGAAGGCGGAGAGCTGGAGCTATGAAGAGCTGTGCGGCATGAGCTTCCGGTACATCTACCCCGCCGACCTGTATCAGTACGACGAGGAGAGCGGCACATATATCGACCTCTCGGACGACGAGCTCGGCCTGAAAACGCTCTACAACAACGGCCTTGAGGTCAGGATAACCGGTATAATCCGCCAGAATAAGGACGCGACCTCCGGCATGATGACCGGCGCGATAGGCTACACGCACGACCTTGTGGAGTACGTCGTCGAGCAGGCCGCGACGCGCGAGATAGTGCAGAAGCAGCTCAATGATCCCGAGCATGACGTTTTCAGCGGCCTACCGTTCCTTGACCGCGAGGATGAGGCGCTGACGAACAGCCGCAAGGAGGACGCCGCGCGGGATTACATCGCAAACGCGACGGACGAAGAGCTTGCGGACGTATATATCGAATACATGTGCAACCCGACGGATGACTACGTACAGGGCATCGTTGACGAGCAGATGGAGTCCACCACCCGCAAGGACATCGAGAAGATGGTGCTGCAAAGCTATCCGGAGTATTCCTCGATGCTCGATAAGATGGACGACGACACGCTGTTTGACTATGTCCGGCAGATGATCGCCGATCAGGTTCGTGAGCAGTACGCCGCGCAGATGCGCAGCCTGTACTCCCGCCTGTCCGATTCCAAGCTGGCCTCAGATTTCCAGCTCCTTGCGCTGGAGGATTCCGACTACCTCTGGATATACGACAACGCGATGCCGCCGGTGTATTCCGAGTCGAGCCTCAAGGACGTGTATAAAAAGCTCGGCTACGTCGATCTGGATAACCCCAGCGAGATAAACATCTACGCCTCAACCTTCGAGAACAAGGACAAGATCGCAAAGGCCATAGAGAACTACAACGACTCCGTATCGAGCGACGATCAGATAAGCTACACCGACGTTGTGGCGCTGCTGATGAGCTCCATAACGAAGATAATAAACGTCATAAGCTATGTTCTCATAGCCTTCGTTGCGATATCGCTTGTCGTTTCTTCCATCATGATAGGCATCATCACATATATAAGCGTGCTTGAGCGCACAAAGGAGATAGGCATCCTCCGCGCTATCGGCGCGTCGAAGAAGGACGTCTCCCGCGTATTCAACGCCGAGACCATAATCATCGGCCTGACCGCAGGCGTCATCGGCATCGGCCTGACGCTGCTGATAAACATCCCGATAAACGTGATAGTGCACAATCTGACGGGGATATACTCCATCAATTCCACGCTTCCGGCGGTGGGCGGCATAGCGCTGGTGCTCATCAGCGTTGCGCTTACCTACATCGCGGGACTTATACCGGCGGGCATCGCCGCGAAGAAAGACCCTGTCGAGGCGCTCAGAACAGAATAACAGAGAATATCAGGAGAGGGGCGGAAGCTTGTGCCGAAGCCGAAATGGAATTTGAATACGGTCTATATATCGGAGCGGCTTCAGGAAAGCCTGCGCCCCGTCTCCCGCTGCGCCCTGACCACCGTGGTCGCGCCCATGGGCTATGGAAAGACCACGGCGGTAAACTGGTATCTGGAGGAGCGGGCGCGGCTGGAGCCGGTGAAGATGATCCGCGTCAGTGTGTATTCCGACAATCTGGCCATCCTCTGGAAAAGCGTGCAGGATGCTTTCGCCCGTGCGGGCTTCGGCTTTATGCGGGACTGTGACTGCCCCGAGGACGCGGCGAGCGGCGGCCTGCTGGCGGACGAAATGGTGACGCCGCAGCTGCGCGCCCTTGTGCGGAGGCTGGAGGAGTTTGCGAATAACGGCAAGGTGGGCGGCCTTATCCTGCGCGGCGGCGAACTGACGCTGGCGCTCAACACGGGCTATGTGTTTGCGAACGTCCCCAACGCGATTGACATGCGGGATATAGACGGAATACGCAAGTGGTTCACGGCCTCGCTGACCGGCATGGCGGGACTGCTGGATATCCTGCGGAAGAGTCCGGCGCTGACTGACACCGTCAGTCAGGCGTGAGGAGGTGGACGTTATGCCGCTTTGGATGGCAATTGTTCTTCTCGTGCTGGCAGTGACGGGGATCGTCCTGAGCTGTAGGCTCATCCCGAGGAGCAGCAAAGCCCGCACGCCGTGCGTGCTGATCTGTGTGCTGCTGGCGCTGGTCTGCGCCGCGTATATAGGGCTGACGCTACTGTTTGTGGACGCGGTCAGCAATCAGCCGCCGACCGTATAAAAATCATCCCCCGCTGCGGAATTACCGCGGCGGGGGATGTGCAATTATTGCGCGTCGGTTCAGTTACCGAAAATGCGGCTGATCTCTGCGTTCGTGTAGTCCGTGAGCGCGGGGAAATCCATATATGGCCGGTACTCCAATTCAAGCTCGTCGTGCAGCGCCTTTGCGCGGCTCAGCTTCTCGACAGCAAGATCGAGCAGCTTGCCGCGGAGCGATGCGACGGCCCTTGCTTCGGCCGCATGGCCGGAGCGCGGCGAGCAGGTGAGCATGGAATCCAGCCTTATGTGCCGCGCGGAGCCGGTGCCGTATGAGCCGTCGAAGAACGCGATACCGGCGGCGGGGAGCATCACGGCGTCAATGCGTTCTGGGTGCAGCGGCGACATGGAGAGCACGCGGCACAGGCCGCGCCGCTCGGCTTCCCGCCGCACAAGCTCCAGCGCGGGAGCGCCCCCGCCGTGGCTGCTCGTGAATTCGTATGTCTCGCCGTAACCGGCCAGCGTGTCGGCAAGCGAGATCAGCCCGCGGCAGCTTATGGCGCGCAGGAACACGCGCCGCTCATATGGCGCGCTGTCCGCGGGGCAGCGGCGGAGAATCATATCAAGCCGCTTTTCGAGCGGGGCGAGATCGAAGCCGCCGCGGACTTCGCACTTTCCTGCCGCCGCGATATGCTCGTAGCCTTCTGCGTACAGCGCCTTATAGGCCGGAGTTATCCGCCGTATCGCCACCTGATTTTCTGATGAAAACGGCGTGCGGCAGAAGCGGCCAAGGTTTACATAATCTCCGGTAACGCCGAATATCGTCGGGTCTAGAGCGTGGGGAGCCGTGCCGTCGACCCACGCCTCGTTCAGCGCGGGGATATACACGCCGTCGAGCGAGTCGGGATCGCCGGAGCAGAGCACGTATTCAACGTCCATGCCGCGCCGCTCGGCCTCGGAGCCTATGGCGCGCATGAAGCCGGATTTGCCCGTGCCGGGGCCGCCCTTGATTATGTGCAGGAATCCGCTGCGCGGCGGGAAGCTGCCGTATAGCGAGTAAAAGCCCTGAGCCGAATTTGCGCCGAGAAAATATGTGCTTGTCATAATGCCACCTCTGTAAATAAAAATACAGTATTATATATGCGTATTTTTACCGGATTGACACATGATTACGCCTATAATATAATAATGCGAAAATAATAAAACGGAGAGATATGATGTTCAAATATATTCTGTTCGATTTTGACGGCACGGTGTTCGACACCGTAGAGGGCATAACGAAGTCCGTCCGCTACGCGATAAACCTACGCGGCATGGACGCGGAGCTGGATTCCCTGCGCTGCTTTGCGGGGCCTCCGCTGGTGGATATGTTCATGGAGCACTTCGGCTTCACGCAGGCGGAGGCGGAGCAGGCTACCGCGGATTTCCGCGTCCGCTATGAGCCGACCGGATTGCACGAATGCTGCGTTTTTCCAGACGTCGCGGAGCTGCTGACGGCGCTGCGGGCGCACGGCCTTGTAACTGCCGTCGCAACCTCCAAGCCCGAAAAGCTGGCGCGCGAGCTGCTGGAGGAGAATAACATGCTCGGCCTGTTCGATGCCATCTGCGGCAGCCGCCCGAACGGGAACAACAGTGAGAAGTGGCAGATAGTCAGTCGCGTCATGGAGTCGCTGGGCGCGGTGCCGGAGGAAACGGTGCTTGTCGGCGACACGAAGTATGACGTTCTCGGCGCGCACCGCTGCGGGATAAAGTGCATCGGCGTGGAGTACGGCTATGCCGCCCCAGGCGAGCTTGCCGCCGCCGGAGCGGACTATATCTTACCGGATATCCCGGCACTTGAGGGCTTCCTGATAGGATGAAAGGACATCTGCCGCGCATTTGCGAATAAGAACCAAAACAGCCTGATTTCATATGAAATCGGGCTGTTTTATATATCTATTATTACTGTCTGCACGCCCTGACGGCGGGCGTACAGGATCGTGTTCATCGTGCCGCCGGGGCGCCCGTCGAAGCAGGCGAGCAGCACGGTGGAGGAATCGACCATGTATTTGTTCCGTGCCTGCATGCAGTCCGGCGTGTAGCCGTGCTGTAATATGCTCACCTCGTCGCACTCGGCGAGCATCAAGTCGTACAGCGCCCGCTGCGCGGCGTTCCAGCGGGCGGCCTGCGAGGCGCAGGGGATCGCGGCCTCAAGCGTCACATCATGGTACCGGCGGCGCAGCGCGATGACGGCGGCGGCAAAATACATGTCGCAGCCCAGCGCCATACCGCAGATGAAGTGGCGGCAGCCGGTCTCATATATCCCGTCGAGTCGGGCGGCTATTTCGTTTTTCAGCGCGGCGCAGCGTGGATCGTCTTCGTTCGCCCCCCATGGGAGCTTTGCAGGGCGGTGTCCGGTAAAGCAGCAGCATTTTTCCCGTTTGTGCATCATGCCACCTCGGTTCGGAATGGTATAAGTTTATAATAAACCCAAAACTTCATATTGACAATAGTAATTGTGCGTGCTATATTGTGCATGAAATCTTCAGGGCAGGGTGAAATTCCCGACCGGCGGTAAAGTCCGCGAGCCGAAAGGCATGATCCGGTGCAACTCCGGAACCGACAGTAAAGTCTGGATGAAAGAAGAAATATATTCCGAGCCGTTTATGGCTCGGGGTACACTTTCAATTTTATCCGTCCTGCCTGCCCGTGGAGTTGTCCACGGGAATTTTTTTATTTCAGGAGGAAAGCAAACTATGGAAACCCTAAAATTCGTTCTCGTCTGTGCCGCGGTGTTCGCGGGGATCATCCTCGTCGCGTGGCTGTGTGAAAAGCGCCTCACGCACGACCGGAAGCTCTTTTCCAGCACCCATTACATCAGCTACACCGCCGTATTCGCAAGCATGGCGGGCGTGCTAATGCTGGTCGAGCTGCCGCTGTTCTTCGCCCCGTCGTTCTATAAGCTCGACATCAGCGAGCTGCCCATCCTCATCTGCACATTCTATCTCGGCCCCGTGGCCGGAGTCGTCGCGGAGCTGGTGAAGGTTCTCGTGAAGCTCATCATCAAGGGCACGACGACCGCCTACGTCGGCGACTTTGCAAACTTCGTCGTCGGCTGCTCTTTTGTGCTTCCGGCCAGCATCGTCTACCACGCGAAGCCCGGCAAGAAGTCCGCGCTCGTCGGCATGGCCGTCGGCACTCTGATCATGACCGTGTTCGGTAGCGCTTTTAACGCGATATATCTTCTGCCGAAGTTTGCCGAGATGTTCGGCATGCCGCTCGACGCCATCGTCGGCATGGGCACGCAGGTCAACTCCGCGATAAACAGCGTCTCCACGCTCGTGCTGTTCGCGGTCGTGCCTTTCAACCTGCTCAAGGGCGTTATCGTCTCGGCACTCACGTTCCTGCTCTATAAGCGCATCTCTCCGATACTGCACAAAAACGACGAAAAGATGCTCAAGCGGCGGGAAAAACGCGCTTCAGCCGCAGACAGCTCAGCGAAAAGTTGAATATCTCGCTGAAGTATATCACCCCGATATACGCCGCCAGCGCATAGACCGGCAGCAGCCGCCACACAAGCAGAAGCCCCAACAGGGCTTCTGCTATATTTATCCCCATGCTCCACACCTGCTGCCCCAGCCCCTTGAGACAGCCGTCAACGGTCATGTCCGTGTACATCACTGGGATGAGCGGCGCGAGTATGCGAATATATCGCCCAGCCTCGGCGCTGCTGTATATCACAAGGCCGAGCTTATCCGAGAATACGAACATGAACAGCGCCGCCCCGCCGGAAAACAGCAGGCTCATTTTTAAAAGTGAGCGTATCGCCCGCGCGATACCGGCGTTGTCGCGCTGCACCTGTGCCTCCGTCAGCTCCGGCACGATAAGCTCCGCCATCGCCGACATCAGGCAGGCCGGAAAGCCGAGTATCGGCAGCACCATTCCCTGAATGATTCCGTAGCCCGCGAGGGCGCGGTCGGCGGAGAAGCCCGCGGCGCGCAGTCCGCGCGGGACGAGCAGATGCTGCATCGTGTTCAGGGCGCTGCGCGCATAGGCCGAGGCCGCGAGCGGCAGCGCGATCTTTAGCATGCGTCCGGTCAGGTGAGAATTGTTCGTCTCCGCGCCGTAATAGCTGCGCCGGTCGGCAAGGTAGAATATCAGCATCAGAGCAGTGGACAGAACGTCCGCCAGCAGCCGCCCGAAGGTCACGGCGGCGCAGCTCTGCTCGATCTCGCCGTCGGGCACCGCGCGCAGAAAATACGCGACCAGCGCGATGCCTGCAAGCTGCTCGGCGAAATGGATGAACGTCGGCTTCCAGACCCGCCCGCAGGCCGTGAAGTAGCCGGAAAACGCGGCGCACAGCGAGATGCACGGCATCCCGAGCGCCGAAATGCGCAGCGAGCGGACAGTCCGCGCGTCGCCGATGCAGAGAAAGCCCACCGGCTCTGCCAGCAGCCACAGCACCAGCCCCGACGCCAGGCCGAAGAACAGCGCGTAGGCCACGCAGCGCAGCATCGCGCCGCGCACGCCGCCGGGATTTTCGCGCCCCAGCTCCTCGGATATCAGCCGCGTCGCGGCGAAGCGTATGCCGGAGATGGCGACCGTGGCGCATAGGAAGCTCACCGACAGCACAAGCTGATATAGCCCGATCCCAGCCTCACCTATGCGCCCGACGAGCCATACCTGAAACGCCATCCCGATACAGCTCATCAGCAGCGACGAGCCGGTCAGCAGCGCGGTATTCACGATGAGTCTGCGTTTGCGTATCATGGAGACCTCCGGAATCAGTATTTGTATAAAGTCTATGCGGAGCTGTGGGCAATACTTGCCTATGCTCCGCATTTATGCTATACTGAAACCGGAAAGCGGGGGAGAAGCATGGAAGCGAAGTTCAGATGCGACAGCGCATATACCAGGGAGCTGATACAGGAGTTTTACGAATACTGCTGCTTCAGACGGCCGAGGTATATTGTGTATCACATTATATTTGCGCTGGCGCTGGCCTCTTGGCTGTATGTGCGCCTCAGCGGCGGGACAATAAGCTATTTCATCCCGATAGCCGTTCTCGTCTATTACGGGCTGATGCTCTGTTACTACTACGCGTCCGTGAACCTCTTTATGAAGCGCAGCCGCGAGCTCACGAAAAGCGGCGTGATGCAGATGAAGATGGCCGCTTATTCTGACCGTATGGAGTTTTTCAACGGCTCCGGTGAGCCTGTTGAGCTCGGCTACGACGAGGTGAAGAGCGTGTTCTGCACCAAGAACCTCATCGCCGTGCGCTCAAGAGCCAGTCTCGTGTATATGATCCAGAAGTCCGGCTTCACGCTCGGCACGGCGGATGGATTCCTTGATTTTCTGCGCGAAAAGGGACTGTATAAAAAACGCTGATCAGGAAACCGCGCAGTATCGCTGCGCGGTTTTTTCGTATACATTAATTAAAATACTTGTAATATGCGGGGGAGGAGTGGTAAAATATTTTCTCAAAAAAAAGAAGGAGCACAAGCAAAATGAGAGATAGAAGCAAGATTCTTATTATCATAGCAGCAGTTATCCTGTGTGCCGCGATGCTGAGCGCCTGCGGTGCGGCGCCGCAGAATGAAGCCACGGCGGCAGAGCCCGCCGCCGTCCCGTCAAGCACGGTCGAGCCGACGCCTGAACCCGAACCGGAGCTGCCGGCGGGCTGCGCCGTCACGGTGGACGGAATGGGGCTGAGCGGCAGCGTTGTGAGCGATGGCGTGACCTACGTCAGCGCCGCCGAATTCTTCGGCGCGCTTGACCTTGAGTATTCTGCCGACGGCGGCGCGCTGAATTTCGTGTGGCGCAAGGCGGAAATGAGCGTCGGCGGCGACGGAATGCAGCTCCTGACTTACCGCGGAGAGACCTATGTTCCGGTGAACGAGCTGTGCGGCGAGATGGGAATATCGCTGCTGGTGGATGACGAGTACGATCATCTGTACTGCACTCCCGCCGCCGGAGACTGGATCCTGCCGGAGGGGTACAGCGTTCCGGTGCTGATGTATCACTATGTTACGGACGACGTTGCCCCGCTGGGTACGCAGAAGGCGCTGGCAGTCAGTCCGGAGACGATGGAGGAGTATCTCAAGTATCTGGTGGATAACGGCTATGACCCGATATGGTTCGAGGATCTTGAGCATGTGGACGAGTATGACAAGCCCGTTATCCTGACCTTTGACGACGGGCATGAGGATAACTATTCCGAGCTTTTCCCGCTGCTGAAGAAGTATAATGTCAAGGCGACGTTCTTCGTCGTTACTGATTATATGAATTACGTGACCGACATCTGCATGAGCAGGGAACAGGTCGCAGAGCTGGCGCAGTCCGGACTCGTGTCGATACAGAGCCATACGGTCACGCACCCGCGGCTCGATATGTCCACGGCGGAGTCGCAGGAAGAGGAGATGCGGCAGTCAAAGCTCGACCTGACGCGCGTCACCGGCAAGGAGCCGTTCGTGCTGAGCTATCCATACGGCAAATGCAGCATCGACACGAGGCCCCTCATGGGCGAGTATTACCGCTTCGGCGTGAAGATGAGCGGCAGAGTGTATGTCACCGGCGACGATCCGGTGCTGGTATATCGTTATTACGTCCCGCGCGGACTTGGAGTTGAAGCCTTCGCCCAGATGGCTTCCGGAAAGGGTTAAAAATTTTTAGGAGGTGCTTAGAATGATAATCACATTGGGCAGACAGCATGGCAGCAACGGGCACGACATCGCGCGCGCTCTTGCGAAGGAGCTTGACTACAGGTGCTTCGACAAGGAGATAGTTGAGGAAGCGGCCGAAAACTCGCACTTCAGCAAGGAGATATTTGATTCCTACGATGAGAAGCGTGTGAACGCCTACATAGTTCCCGTGCCGCATTACGTCGGAATGAACGAGGGCTTCCGCCTCAATATGCAGGTAGCCACGGCGCAGTTTGACGTCATGCGCTCGCTCGCCGAGAAGGGGAACTGCATCTTCGTGGGCCGCTGCGCGGACTATATCCTGCGCAACCGTGACGATGTTGTGCGCGTGTTCATCATGGGCGACATGCCGACCCGCATCAAGACCATCATGGCGCGCAAAAATCTCAGCGAGGATCAGGCGAAGAAGCTGATAAAGGAAGTCGATAAGGATCGCTCCAGCTATTATCGCTATTATACCGATCAGATCTGGGGCGAGGCGGAGAACTATGACCTCTGCATCGACAGCGGCCGTATCGGCGTACAGGGCGTGGTGGATGTCATCAAGGCCTACATCGCCGCGAGAAAGTAAGCGATAAGAAAAAGTTATAAAGTTATACCCCGAACCCTCCGGCGCAGCCGGAGGGTTCGGGGTATTGTTCACAGAAAAAAGCACTTGCATATAAGCAAGTGCTTTTTTCTGGTGGGGGAAGGTGGATTCGAACCACCGAAGGCATTGCCAGCAGATTTACAGTCTGTCCCCTTTGGCCACTCGGGAATTCCCCCATATTAAATTGCGCTGTCAAACGCGGTGGAGCTGGTGGACGGATTCGAACCCCCGACCTGCTGATTACAAATCAGCTGCTCTACCTGCTGAGCTACACCAGCACGGAATCAACAATGACGCTTGATGGCGTTTCTCAAGCTCGCTTATATTAGCACATGAATTCCGGTTTGTCAACAACCTTTTTCCGAAATATTAATATTTTTTAAGTTTGCCATCCGGACATGCGCGGAAGATTGAAAAAAAGTGCGTTTTATGTTATATTCAATCAGTATACACTTTCAATGCCTGCTTGAATGGAGACAGATATGAGAACAGCAACTAAGAATAAAAATAAATTCGTACTCACGCTGATGTTTACGATAATAATAATCCTCACGCTGGTGGTCGTGGTGCTGGTCGCGGCGCTTATGAAGCGTCCGGCGGAGGAGATCGACCCGCATGAGGGACAGGTTTATATCAACGACGGCTTCGGCATGGTTTGGATGACGCCGCTCGAGGGCGTGGACGTCAACAACATTTCGCAGAGCGACATCGTGCGCTATGACGGCGTGCCGAAGTACGTGGGCGAAGGTTATGAGACTCTGCGCGGCGTGGACGTCAGCGAGCACCAGTACGACATCGACTGGGCGGCGGTCGCGGCGTCCGGCGTAGATTTCGCGTACATCCGTCTGGGCTACCGCGGCTACACGCAGGGCGGCCTGTTCGAGGATGCTTATTTCAAGGCCAACATCGAGGGCGCAAAGAGCAATGGCATCAAGGTCGGCGTCTATTTCTTCTCGCAGGCGATAAACGTGCAGGAGGCGATAGAGGAGGCGGACTTCGTGCTGGAGCGCATAGAGCAGTACGACATAGACCTCCCCGTGATGTATGACTGGGAAAAGATGGAGGAGGCCGGAGCCGACGCGAGGACTTATCAGCTCGACACGGCTATCCTCGACGAGTGCGCCGTGGCCTTCTGCGAGACGGTGAAAAAGGCCGGATATGAGCCGGGCGTATATTTCAACCGCTATATCGGCTATTATGGCTTTGACCTCAGCCGCCTGAACTCCTATAAATTCTGGCTGGCCGTGCCCGGCGATTTCCCCGATTTCTACTATGCCTTTGATATCTGGCAGTACAGCTTCGAGGAGACCATCCCTGGGATCGAGACGCCTACGGACATGAACCTCATGTTCATCCCTAAGGTGCAGCCCTCGCCGTCACCGTCTGCGGAGGCGACGCCGGCGGCCTGAATCCGGTTATAATAATTATATTGAAACAGCGGCGGATTTGGGATATAATATCCTTTCAGGAAAACGGAGGATAATTTCAATGGCAGAGCAGAAAACAAACGTGATGCGCGTGCTTGAGCAAAAAAAGATAAAATACACGCCGCACAGCTACCCGCACGGCGACGATGCCGTGGACGGGCTTACGGTCGCGGCGCTGCTCGGCGTGGACGCGGCGAAGATATTCAAAACTCTCGTGACCCGCGGCGCGAGCAAGGGGATATACGTTTTTGTGATACCCGTCGGCGCGGAGCTTGACCTAAAGAAGGCGGCGAAGGCCGTGGGCGAGAAGTCGATAGAGATGGTGCACGTCAGCGAGATAAACGCACTGACAGGATATATACGCGGCGGCTGCTCACCGGTCGGCATGAGAAAGCACTACACCACCACCTATGACGCGTCCGCGCTTGCGCAGGACACGATGGTCGTCAGTGCCGGTAAGATCGGCTTTCAGGTAGAGCTGGAGCCGCAGGCGCTTATCCGGATAACTCAGGGGAAAACGGCGGATGTTACCGTCGGGTAATAATTGATGCAGAACAGTATTTATATAAAAGGCGCAAGAGAAAACAACCTGAAAAATATCGATGTTGAGATACCGAGAGACAAGCTGGTCGTGATAACCGGCCTCTCCGGCAGCGGAAAATCCAGCCTCGCGTTCGATACCATATATGCCGAAGGCCAACGCCGCTACGTGGAGAGTCTCAGCTCCTACGCGCGCATGTTCCTCGGCCAGATGGACAAGCCGGACGTTGACTATATCGACGGCCTGTCCCCAGCGATATCCATCGACCAGAAGACGACCTCCAAAAATCCGCGCTCCACGGTCGGCACCGTGACGGAGATATACGACTATCTGCGCCTTCTCTGGGCGCGCGTCGGTGTGCCGCACTGCCCGAAATGCGGCAAGGAGATACGCCAGCAGAGCATCGACCAGATAGTCGACCAGATAATGGCGCTCCCGGAGGGGACGCGCATTCAGCTCATGGCTCCGGTCGTCCGCTCCCGCAAGGGCGAGCATGTGAAGGTGTTCGAGGACGCGAAGAAGTCGGGATACGTCCGAGTCCGCGTGGACGGGATCATGTATGACCTGACCGAGGAGATAAAGCTTGAAAAGAACAAGAAGCACATCATCGAGATAGTCGTTGACCGCCTGGTCATAAAGCCGGACATCATCCGCCGCCTGACGGACTCCGCAGAGACGGCGATGGCGCTCGCGGGCGGACTGCTCACGGTAGATATCCCCAAGGAGGACAGGCAGCTCAATTTCTCGCAGAATTACGCCTGCGAGGACTGCGGCATCTCCATCGACGAGCTTGCCCCGCGCCTGTTCTCGTTCAATAACCCCTACGGCGCCTGTCCGACCTGCACCGGCCTCGGCATGCGTCTGCTCGTCGATCCGGATCTCATAATGCCGAACCCGAACCTCAGCATCATGGACGGCGGCATAACCGCGAGCGGCTGGGGCAATGCAAAGGGCGACTCGATATCGAGGATGTACTATGACGCGCTCTCGCGCCGCTATCACTTCAAACTGACCGATCCCATCAAGGACATACCGCCCGAGGCGATAGACGCGCTGATGTACGGCACAAAGGGCGAGCCGCTTCAGCTCAGATATGAGAAAAACGAGGGCTTTGGCGTGATCCGGCGCGAGTTCGAGGGCATAGCGAATAACCTCGAGCGGCGCTACAAGGAGACGCAGAGTCCCGCTATGCGTGCGGAGCTTGAGGAGTGCATGTCCGAAACTCCGTGCCCGGACTGCGGCGGACGCAGGCTGAAAAAGACCGCGCTCGCGGTGACGGTCGGCGGCATGAACATCGCGGAGTTCACCGATCTGCCCGTTGTCAGCGCGCTGAAATTCATAGATTCTCTCCAGCTCAGCGAGAAGGACATGATGATTGCCGAGCGTATTCTGAAAGAGATAAAGTCCCGTCTCGGCTTCCTCGTGAACGTCGGGCTTGGATATCTGACGCTGTCCCGCTCGGCGGCGACGCTGTCCGGCGGCGAGAGCCAGCGCATCAGACTTGCCACGCAGATCGGCTCCAGCCTGATGGGAGTGCTGTATATCCTCGACGAGCCGAGCATCGGCCTGCACCAGCGCGATAACGACAAGCTGTTGCGTACGCTTAAGCGCCTGCGCGACCTTGGAAATACGCTCATCGTCGTCGAGCATGACGAGGACACCATGCGCGCGGCGGATTATATCGTCGACGTCGGCCCGGGAGCGGGCGTGAACGGCGGGCGCATAGTCTGTGCCGGCTCCGTCGATGATATCTGCGCCTGCCCGGAGTCCGTGACAGGCCAGTACCTCAGCGGAAAAAAGAAGATACCCGTGCCGGAGACGCGGCGCGCGGGCAGCGGAAGATTCCTGCGCATACGCGGCGCGAAGGAAAACAATCTGAAGAATATCGACGTGGATATCCCGCTCGGCAAGCTCGTGTGCGTCACGGGCGTCTCCGGCAGCGGCAAATCCTCGCTCATAAACGAAATACTGTACAAGACCCTCGCCGCCGAGAAGAACCGCGTCAAGGTGCGCCCCGGCAAGTGCGACGGGATAGATGGGCTTGAATATGTGGATAAGGTCATCGCGCTCGACCAGAGCCCGATAGGCCGCACACCGCGCTCAAATCCCGCAACCTACACCGGCGTTTTCGGCGACATACGCGAGCTTTTCGCCTCGACGCAGGACGCAAAGCTCCGTGGCTACGGCCAGGGGCGCTTCTCCTTCAACGTCAAGGGCGGCCGCTGCGAGGCCTGCAGCGGCGACGGCCTGCTGAAGATAGAGATGCACTTCCTGCCGGATGTCTACGTCCCCTGCGAGGTCTGCCACGGCAAGCGCTATAACCGCGAGACTCTTGAGGTGCGCTTCAAGGGCAAGAACATCGCCGATGTTCTCGACATGACCATCGACGAGGCATGCACCTTCTTTGAAAATCAGCCGAAGATACTGCACAAGATAGAGACTCTGCGCGACGTCGGGCTTGGCTACGTCAAGCTCGGCCAGTCGAGCACGACGCTCTCCGGCGGCGAGGCGCAGCGCGTCAAGCTCGCAACGGAGCTTTCGAAGCGCAGCACAGGCAGCACCGTGTATGTGCTCGACGAGCCGACCACCGGACTGCACGTCGCCGACGTGCACCGGCTCATAAATATCCTTGACCGCTTCGTCGAAGCGGGGAACACCGTCGTCGTCATCGAGCACAATCTCGACGTCATAAAGGTCGCGGATCACATCATCGACCTCGGCCCCGAGGGCGGCGATATGGGCGGCGAGCTTGTCTACGCCGGAACTCCGGAGGGCTGCGCCGAGTGTGAAGCGAGCTTCACCGGCCAGTTTCTCAAGAAGATGCTGCCGTAACGGAGGCGGCGCCCCTCTCATAGAATATCCGGGGAGGGGAGAGCATGACGGTAAAATTCCTTGTGAGCATGGCGGCCTGCTTCGCGTGCCTCGGCATTCTGTGGCTGATAGCGCGCATCATGCAGACTCCGGTGAAATTCGGCCGGAGCAGCACAGGCTATATGCTCATAAATATCAGCGGCGCGGAGCCGCGGCTGGAGCAGACTTTGAACGGCCTGCTCTGGCTCAATGACAACGGCATACTCCGCTGCCGCATAATCATCATCGGCACGGAGCTTGACGAAGAGACCGGATTCGTCGCCCGCGCGATGGCCGAGGATCATCGCTGCATTACTTTCGTGGAAAATGGGGAGCTGCCCGAATGGATGAAAACGAACTGCTAGAGCTGTCCGGCACGGTCGATTCCGTGATTTATAAAAATGAAGAGAACGGCTACACCGTGCTGCGCCTGAGAGACGAAAACGGCGAGGGAGTGACGGTCGTCGGCTGCTTCCCGTACGCCGCGCCCGGCGAATCCATGATCGTCAGCGGCAACTGGGTGTCGCACAGCGTCCACGGCAAGCAGTTCAAGGCCGAGTTTTCGCAGCGTATGCTGCCGAGCACCGCGCCCGCGATCTATGAATATCTCGCGGGCGGAGCCGTGCGCGGCATCGGCCCCGCGACGGCGGCGCTCATTGTCAACAAATTCGGCGATAAGACGCTGGACGTGCTCGAAAACGCGCCGCAGAAGCTGACGGAGATAAAGGGCATAAGCGCGGCGAAGGCGGAGCAGCTTTCGAAAAGCTTCCGCCAGCAGGCTGGGATACGCAGACTCATGGAGTTCGTGTGCTCGTTCGGCCTGCGCCCGATACTTGCCATGCGCATGTATAAATATTACGGTGCCGAGGCGCTTGAGTTGCTGCGCGATAACCCGTATATCCTCGCCTCCGTGCATATCGGCGGCAGCTTCGCGGAGGCCGACCGGCTCGCCCTTGAGATGGGTATCGACGGGTACAGCGCAAACCGCATCTGCGCCGCGATAATTTTTGAGCTTCAGCATAATTCCGGCAACGGCCACTGCTTCATCCCGCGAGAACAGCTCGCCGCGGCGACGGCGAAGCTCATCGGCGTCGAGCCGGAGGACGTGGACGAGAACATCGAAACGCTCATCTCCGGCGGGCAGATACGCTATGAGTTCATCGCCGGCCGCAACGCCTGCTATCTTCCGGAGCTTTACGAGGCGGAGACTAACGCCGCGGAGATACTCGCGCGGATGTGCCGCCGCAGCTTCGGCGACAAGGCGGATATAAACAAGATAATCGCCAAGCTTGAAAAAAGCCAGCATATAAGCTACGCGCCGCTTCAGAAGCAGGTTCTGGAGCTTGCGCTGAAAAATCAGGTGGTAGTCCTCACGGGCGGCCCCGGCACCGGCAAGACGACGTCGATCCGCGCCGTGCTTGCGATGTTCGACGAGCTGGGCATGAAAACGCTGCTCACCGCGCCGACGGGGCGCGCTGCGAAGCGTATGACCGAGCTTACCGGACAGGACGCCTCGACGATACACCGCCTGCTCGAAGCGAAGTTTGACGACACGGGCGACTCGGTCGTGTTCACAAAGTGCGAGTCCGACAGGCTCGACTGCGACGCGGTGATACTCGACGAGTGCTCGATGGTTGACATAATACTTATGAACGCGCTGCTCTCGGCGCTCCCGCCGGACGCGCGGCTCATTCTGGTCGGCGACGCGGATCAGCTCCCGTCGGTCGGCCCAGGCAACGTGTTCTCCGCGATAATCCGCAGCGGCGTCGTGCCGACGGTGCGCCTGACGGAGATATTCCGCCAGAACGGCGGCAGCCGCATAGTTCGCAACGCCCACATGATAAACCGCGGCGAGCACCCCGATTTCGCCGAGAACGCGGGAGATTTTTTCCGTCTGCGGCGTTTACAGGCGGCAAGCTCTGTCGAGACTATAACGGAGCTGTGTACCACGCGCCTGCCGAACAAGATGCATATCCCGCCCGAGGACATACAGGTCCTCTCGCCGACGAGGAAGGGCGAGCTTGGCACCGTCAACCTCAACCGGCACCTTCAGGCGGCGCTGAACCCGCCTGCGAAGGACAAGCCGGAGAAAGCCTTCGGCGACGTCATCTTCCGCAAGGGCGACCGCGTGATGCAGATAAAGAATAACTACGACATAATGTGGCGCACGGAGGATAACCGCTCCGCCGGTACCGGCATCTTCAACGGCGACATCGGCGTGATCACCTCGGTCGATCTTGAAAACGAGGGCATCGTTGTCAGCTTTGACGGCCGCATCGCGGGCTACGGCTTCGACTCTCTGCTGGAGCTTGAGCACGCGTGGGCGATGACGGTACATAAGGCGCAGGGCAGCGAATACCGCGCCGTGATACTCGCGCTGGGGCAGGCGTCCCAGATGCTCATGACGCGCGACGTGTTCTATACTGCGGTCACGAGGGCGCGCGAGCTGCTCATACTTGTGGGAGACGATCAGACCGCGCACCAGATGATAGATAATTACCGCCAGTCGAAACGCTATACGGCGCTGAGGGTACGGCTTCGCAAGCTGTGCGGCGTCGAATGAGCATAGGCGGCGCGATACTTGAACTGCTGTTCCCGACAAAGTGCGCCTTCTGCCACCGGCTGACGGAGGGCAGGGAGCAGCGGGTGTGCCCGCGGTGCATTAAGTCGCTGCCGTATGCGCGCGGCGCGGCGGCGGAGCAGAAGCTGCCGCATATCGTGAAATGCGTCTCGCCGTTTTATTACGAGGGCGACGTCAGACAGTCGCTCCTGCGCTATAAATTCGGCGGAGTGCGGGCTTATTGCGATATTTATGCGGAATTTCTTGTAAAGACTATTGACGAACGCGCAGTTTCCTGCGATATTATTACATGGGTGCCGCTGAACGCGAAGCGACTGCGCAGGCGCGGGTACGACCAGGCTCGGCTCATCGCCGAAGAGACGGCAAAGCTTATGGGCGTTGAGTGCGTGCAGCTGCTCACAAAAACGCGCAACATCCGCGCACAGTCCCTGACTGGCGGCGCGGCCGAGCGGAAAAGAAACATCTCCGGCGTCTATTCGCCGTGCGATGCGGAACTGATAAAAGGGCGGCACGTCCTGATAATTGACGATATCGTCACCACCGGTGCGACTCTCGCGGAGTGTGCCGGGGTGCTTACAAAATGCGGAGCGGCCTCCGTCACGGCGGCCACGCTTGCAAGAAAAAGAGCTTAGTATGAGGTGAAGCAAATGCTTGATTTTGAAAGAAATATCGCGGTCGATATGGGCACGTCCTCCACGCTGCTGTTCGAGCAGGGGAAGGGCGTCGTCGCGCGTGAGCCGACAGTTGTCGCCGTGGATAAGTTCAGCGGCAAGATACTGAAGATCGGTCAGGACGCGCAGAAGATGCTCGGCCGCACTCCGGCGAACATCGTCGCAATACATCCGATAAGCGCGGGCGTCATATCCGACTATGAGATAAGCGCGCAGATGCTGCGTGAACTCGTCAGCCGCATAACCTCCTTCAGTCTTCTTAAGCCGAGAATTCTTGTCTGCGTGCCGAGCAGCATCACCGGTGTCGAGGAGCGCGCGATGATCGACGCCGCGATAGAAGCGGGCGGCAGAAGAGTCTACCTGCTTGAGACCGCCGTCGCCACCGCGCTGGGCGCGGGTGTTGATATCTCGAAGGCAGACGGCCACATGGTCATAGACATCGGCGGCGGCACGACCGAGATCGCTATAATCTCCGTCGGCGGCGTTGTTGAGTGCGAGTCGATAAAGGTCGCGGGAGCGAGCTTTGACGAGGCGATAGTGAAGTATATCCGCCGCAAGCACAATATGCTCATCGGCCTTGGCGCGGCGGAGGAGCTGAAGCGCAGCATCGGCTGCATCATCCAGCGTCCGGACGTCGGAGTCGAGGAGGTCAAGGGCCGCAGCCTGACAAACGGCCTGCCCAAGACAGTTCAGGTCAGCTCAAACGAGCTTATTGAGGCCTTTGTCGAGCCGATGAACAGCATACTTGAGGCTATCCACACCGTTCTGGAGCGCACCCCGCCCCAGCTCGTCGGCGATCTGGACACCAACGGCATTATCATGTCCGGCGGCGGCAGCCTGATCTACGGCATCGACCGCCTTATCGAGCGCAGCACCGGCATCCGCACAAGCGTTGTGGACGACGCCGTCTCCTGCGCGGCATACGGCGCGGGCAAGATGCTCGGCCATCTGGACGATATGCAGGACGGCATGATGAACTTCTTCAGAAAGCGCCAGCTCAAGGGATAAAGAGTTTTCATACTGTTTGAAAAGGGGTGCGTGCCATGCTGCTTTCAAAGCTTTTTAAGAAAAAAGACAATACGCCGCACTGCGCCGTCGTCATAGTCGCGGCGGGAAGCTCGCTCCGCATGGGCGGGGATAAGCTTATGATGGAGCTGTGCCACGTTCCGGTGCTTGCCAGAACGCTGCTCGCGTTCCAGCAGTCGCCGCTGGTGGACGAAATAATCGTCGTGACGCGCATGGAAAAGATAATGGACGTCGCCGACATCTGCAAGAAATACGGCGTGACCAAGGCGAAAAAGGTCATCCGCGGCGGAACCTCGCGCATGGAATCCGCGCTCGCCGGAGTGTCGGAGCTCTCGTGCGGGACGAAGCTCATCGCGATACATGACGGCGCGCGCCCGCTCGTGACGCAGGATGTCATATCCCGCGCGGTGTACGCCGCGCGCGACTATCTCGCCGCCGTGCCCGCCATTCCCAGCGTCGATACGCTGAAGAATGTCGAGGACGAGCGGGTCATCGCAACGCTCGACAGGGAGTGCATAATGCGCGTGCAGACGCCGCAGGTCTTTGACGCGGATCTTATAAAGGGCGCGCTGACCGTGGCGGCGGCCAAGGCGCTGCCGATAACGGACGACTGCTCCGCAATAGAGCTGATGGGCGTGAAGGTCAAGGCAGTCGAGGGCGACCCGAACAACATCAAGCTCACCACGCCGAACGACGTGATGCTCGCCGAAGCGATCCTGAGAGACAGAGGAGACGAATATGCGGATAGGACATGGCTATGATGTTCACCGGCTCGTTCCGGACAGAAAGCTGATACTCGGCGGGGTGGATATCCCGTATGAGAAGGGGCTGCTCGGACACTCGGACGCGGACGTGCTTGTCCACGCGCTGATGGATGCGCTGCTCGGCGCGGCCGCGATGGGCGACATCGGCAAGCTCTTTCCGGATAATGACGAGCGCTATCTCGGTGCGGACAGTCTGGTTCTGCTGCGCGAGGTGATGCGCCGCCTGCGCGAGGCGGGCTATGAGCTGTGCAATGCCGACTGCACCGTGCTTGCCCAGCGGCCGAAGCTCATGCCGCATATACCCGCCATGCGCGCGAACATCGCGGAGGCGATGTCCGTACCGGCGGAGCTTATAAGCGTCAAGGCCACCACCGAAGAGGGGCTTGGCTTTACCGGCAGCGGCGAGGGCATCGCCGCGCACGCCGTTGTTTTAATTAAATAACATCACCAGCCCGCACCCGCTGCATATCATGTAGTGAGAGCCATGCGGACGGTGCATCAAAAGATCTGCAGGCAGTTGGCCTTGCAGATCTTTTGCGTATATGCCCTGCCGCTGCGCTGAAATATTTGCCGTCGGGAGACGCGGCAGAGGGGAGAAAGTGATGACGCAGTATTTGTTGATGTGCCGTTCGCTCACTTACGCGCAGAAGAGCGTGAAGCTTCTGGAGCGCTCCGGCATAACGGCTGCGGTGGTCAAGGCTCCGCAGGGGCTGAGCAGCAGCGGCTGCGGCTACGCGGTGAGCCTGTACCGGAATTTTGACGCCGCACTCGGCCTGCTTCGCAGCAGCGGCCTGATAAGCGGCAAGATATTCAGCCGCGCCGACGGCGGGGAATATAAGGAGCTTGCGCGATGATATATCTTGATAACGCAGCGACAAGCCTGATAAAGCCGGTGGGTGTTGAAAATGCCGTCGTAAACGCGATGAGGAGCATGGCAAGCCCGGGCCGCGGGGCGCACGCTCCGGCCATGCGCGCGGCGGAGACCGTGTTTGAGTGCCGCGAGGCCGCGGCGCGGCTGTTCAAGGTCGCGGACGCGGAGAACGTGGTGTTCACCATGAATGCTACCCACGCGCTCAATATTGCGATACGCTCCGTCGTGAAGCCGGGGAGCCGCGTGCTCGTCTCCGGCTTTGAGCACAACAGCGTCACAAGGCCGCTCAGAATGCTGACGGACGATATAACCGTGGCCGGAAGCCGCCTTTTCGACGAGGAGAATACGCTCAGTGAGTTTGGCGAGAAGCTCCGCCGCGCCGACGCCGTCGTATGTACGCACGTGTCAAACGCCTTTGGCTATATCCTGCCGGTCTATGAGATCGCGGCGCTGTGCCGCAGGGCTGGCGTGCCGCTGATAGTGGACGCGTCGCAGTCGGCGGGAGTGCTGGACGTGGACTTCGCGCGGCTGGGCGCGGCGTTCGTCGCCATGCCGGGGCATAAGGGGCTGTTCGGCCCGCAGGGAACGGGCATACTGCTGTGCGGCGCGGACGCCTTGCCGCTGATGAGCGGCGGTTCTGGTTCGGACAGTATCTCCCAGACCATGCCGGATTACCTGCCTGACCGGCTCGAGGCGGGGACGCATAATGTCTGTGGCGTCGCGGGGCTGCTGGCCGGAATAAAATACGTCTCCGAGATCGGGACGGACGCGATACTCGCGCACGAGCGCGCCCTGCTGGCGCGCATGATACGCGGCCTGTCGGATGTCCGCGGAGTGGAGCTGTTTTATGGGAACAAAGAGCTTCAGTCCGGCGTCCTTTCAGTGAGGATGGCGGGCACGGACTGCGAAACGCTGGCGCGCCTGCTCTCCGAGCACGGCGTATGCACCCGCTCCGGCCTGCACTGCGCGCCCTTCGCCCACCGCACCGCGGGAACTCTCGACACCGGCACACTGCGCTTCAGCTTTTCGCCCTTCGTCACACCGGAGGAAATAGACAGAGTCTGCGAACTGATGTATGAAATAAGTATAAAACTTTCTTAATAATGTTTGCGTTTTTGCCGCGGATGATTTATAATACATTGATAAATATAATAGGATAATAGGCTTCGTGTCGGCACGCTGTGCCGCGCGGGCATTTGGATAAATGAACGGGGTAATCTCCTATGGAAGTTATAAGCAGCGCTCTCTCATGGGCAGGAAACTATCTGGCGACGATCCGCATCTCGGACGCGGTCGATATCCTGATAGTCACGTTCCTGATATATAAAGCGATATGGTTCGTCCGGCGCACGAATTCGTACAATCTGGCCAAGGGTCTGATCCTGATACTCGTCGCGCTGTGGCTGTCGGATATCTTCAAGCTCACGATGATCAATTCGCTCCTGAAGCGGGCGGTCGAGCTGGGCCTGATAGCGCTTCTGATCCTGTTCCAGCCGGAGCTGCGGCGTGTGCTGGAGCGCATGGGCAGCAGCTTCTCGTCAGGGCACGCGGTCGCAAGCTCCGCAACGGAGCAGGCCATCGCGCAGACAGTGCTTGCATGTACCGAGATGTCCGCCTCCCGCACCGGCGCGCTCATAATCTTTGAGCGCAAGGTGAAGCTTAACGACATTATGAGCACCGGCACCATCATAAATTCCGATACGACGGCGGAGCTGCTGAAAAACCTGTTTTACAACAAAGCTCCTCTGCATGACGGCGCGGTCATAATCCGCGACGGCAGGATAGCCGCCGCGGGATGCGTCCTCCCGCTCACAAAGAGCACGAACCTCAGCAAGGATCTCGGCATGAGGCACAGGGCCGGCATCGGCCTGAGCGAGCAGTCGGACGCGGTGGTCGTCATAGTCTCGGAAGAGACCGGCTCCGTCTCCGTTGCAATAGAAGGTATGCTCAAGCGCCATCTTACGGCCTCCGTTTTCGAGAAGCTTCTGCGTTCCGAGCTTATCTCGGACGAGGATGAAAGCTCGAAGCGCGGCTTCGCAAACTATATCAAGAAGTTCTTCAAGGTGAAAAAATATGAAGAAGACAAGCCCGATGAGAAAACTGTATGACAGCCGTCTGTTCTGGATGATCGTCTCCTTCCTCGCAGCGCTTGCGATGTGGGTATACTTCAGCAGCACCGATGCCGAAGAGATGACGAAGATCTTCCGCGGCGTCCGCGTGGAGCTGGTCGGAGAGGACGAGCTACGCAATTCGCGCAATATGGTCATCACCGATCTTGACACCAACTCCGTCACCGTCGAGGTCACGGGGCCGCGGCGCATAATCGGCGGGCTGGATTCCGGCGATCTTATCGCGCAGGTCGATGTCAGCCGCCTGACCCAGGCGGCCTACACCTCGCAGACCTACGACGTCGTGTTCCCGGACGGGACGGACAAGAAAAACATAACCGTGACGAGGAAAACTCCGGAGACCGTGAACTTCATGGCCTCGCAGCAGACCTCCCGCACGATACCGGTGCGCGGCACCTTTGACGCGCAGCCGGCCGACGGCTACACCGCTGAGATGCCGGTGTTCGAGCCGTCCGCGATAACGATAACAGGCCCCGAGGTCTACATTAACAGCGTCTCGTACGCCTGGGTCACTTTCGGCGAGGACGGCATCACCAACACCTACTCCGTCGATACCGGCTACACCCTGATGGATTCCAACGGCGACGAGTGCTCCACCACTGGCATCACCTGCTCGACCGATACCGTAAAGGCAACGCTTCCGCTGCTCATGGTCAAGGAAGTTCCGCTCACGGTCGACACCATCGAGGGCGCGGGCGCGACCTCGGCGAACACCGTCATAAAGATCGAGCCGTCCTCCATAACCCTCGCGGGCGACACTTCGATCCTCGCGGGCATGAACAAGATAGTTCTAGGCACGATTGACCTCACGGACTTCACGGATGCGTTCCAGAATACGTACAGCATCGTGCTAGATAACGAGGTCAGGAACCTCACCGGTATAACGGAGGCGAAGGTCACGGTGGAGATCATCGGCCTTGAGACGAGAGACTTCACGGTCACGAACCTCTCCTGCATAAATGACACCGAGGGCTATAAGTCCACAATAATCACCGAGAGCCTGACGGTCACGCTGCGCGGCACGAAGGAGCAGCTCGACGCGATACAGAGCGAGAATATACGCGCCGTGGCGGATCTGAAGGACTTCAAGGAGTCGTCCGGAACCTATATGGTGCCGGTCAAGGTGTATGTTGCCGGATATGACGACGTCGGCGCGATAGGCGATGTAACGATGTCGGTTGAAATAAGAAAGGCGTAGAAATGACTCAGGACGCGGTTGTAACAAGAACTTTTCATAATTCTCTCGCAGAAGTCGCGGTCAAGCGATCGACGGCCTGCGGCAGCAATTGCGGGAATTGCGAGAGCTGCGTGTTCCAGAACGAGCTGAAGGTCACGGCGGATAACCGCATCGGCGCAAGGCCGGGGCAGAAGGTCGTCATCGAGAGCAAGTCCTCGAAGGTATATAAGGCGATACTGATGGTGTACATCATGCCGATAGTCCTCTTCCTGCTCGGCTATGCCATAGCCGCGGCATTGGGCGCGGGCGAGGGCGTGTGCATCGCGGTGAGCTTTGCGGCGCTCGCCGTGAGCGCCGCGCTGCTGGTACTGTGGTACAAAAAGCGCGGCAATAAGGATAAAATAAGCTTTGCGATAATTTCAATAGAAGAGTAAGCCGGAGGGATCGAGTAAATGATCAAGAGCATGACGGGTTATGGCAGCGCCAAGGGCACTGTCGAAGGACTTGAAATAAGCGTTGAGCTGAAGAGCGTGAACAACAAATTTCTTGACGCGGCGGTGCGTATGCCGCGCAGCTTTCTATTTGCGGAGAGCGCGGTCAAGTCTCTGGTGCAGCAGCATATCAGCCGCGGCAAGGTAGACGTGTTCGTCACGGTCGATTCCTCAATGGCGGACGATATGACCGTGCGCATCAACGAGCCGCTCCTGCGCGGCTATCTTGAGGCGATAGAGCATATCGCCGAGGAGCATAAGCTCCCGAACGACGCCACAGCGATGAGCGTCAGCCGCTTTCCGGACGTGCTGTCCGTAGAGAAGAAGGAGGCGGACGCGGAGGCGATATCCGCCGGCATCTGCGCCGTCGCGGAGCAGGCGCTGTGCGATTTTGACGCGATGCGTCTGCGCGAGGGCGAGAAGCTGCGGGACGATGTGCTCTCCAGACTCGCAACGATAGATTCCCTCGTCTCGCGGGTCGAGCATGAAGCGCCGAACACGGTGCTTGAATATCGCCGCCGCCTTGAGCAGAAGATGGCCGAGGTGCTGGGTACAGCCGGCATAGACGAGAACCGTATAATAGCCGAGGCCGCGATCTTCGCCGACCGCATCGCCGTTGACGAGGAGACCGTGCGTCTGCGCAGCCACATGGCTCAGCTGAGCACCATGATAAACGGCAGCAACGCGACCGGCCGCAAGATAGATTTTCTCATCCAGGAGTTCAACCGCGAGGCGAACACCATCGGCTCCAAGTGCCAGAACGCCGACATCGCACATGTCGTGGTCGATCTCAAGTCCGAGATCGAGAAGATACGCGAGCAGATCCAGAACATTGAGTGAGGAACTGCGATGAGGCTGATAAACATAGGCTTCGGCAATCTCGTCTCCGCCGGACGGATCATATCGATAGTCAGCCCTGAGTCCGCGCCGATAAAGCGCATGGTGCAGGACGTGCGGGAAAAGGGACTTTTGATAGACGCGTCCTTCGGCAGGAGCACAAGATCCGTTATAATCATGGACAGCGGCAACGTGGTTTTGTCTGCGCTGCCGGCTGACGCGATAGCAGAGCGATTTGCAGAAAAGACTGAACAGGAGGATGGAGACTAAGATGAAGGAAAAGGGCAGACTGTTTGTTATTTCAGGGCCTTCCGGCGCGGGCAAGAGCACGGTGGTGTTCAAGGCAATAGAGGGGCGCGACGATGTGTGCTTCTCCACTTCCGTGACCACGCGCAAGCCCCGTCCGAACGAGGTAGATGGGCGCGAGTATTTCTTTGTTGACCTTGACCGGTTCAAGGAAATGGTAGAGAATGACGAGCTGCTGGAGCATGCGACCTATGTCGCAAATTCCTACGGAACGCCGAGAAAGTTCGTTGAGGACAAGCTGGATTCCGGGCTTGACGTGCTGCTTGACATCGAGGTCCAGGGCGCGCGCCAGATAAACGAGAAGAAGCCGGATGCCGTGAAGATATTCATCATCCCGCCCTCCCTCGCTGAGCTCCGCCGCCGTCTTGTCGGCAGAGGCACGGACACCGAGCGCGCCATCGAAGCGCGGCTTATCCGCGCGCGTCAGGAGTACGCCGAGGCCGACTTCTACGACTATATAATCATAAACGACGATCCCGACCGCGCGGCCAAGGAGCTGGCGGCGATCATGCTTGCAGAGCACTGCAAGGCCGAGGGCAGAATGCATTTTCTGCGCGAAGCGATAGAAGAGTAATATAAAAATTTTAGTGCCGCATATGCGGCGGAATGGAGTAATTATTATGATGCTTTATCCCCCCATGGCCGAACTGACCAGCAAGGTCGGCAGCCGTTACCAGCTTGTTAACCTCATCGCGCGCAGAGCACGCGCCATCTCCGCGGAGGCCGAGGAGAAGCAGATACCTCTGGAGAAGAAGCCTGTCTCCATCGCCATTGACGAGGTCTATACGGGCAAGCTCAAAATAAAGAAATAATCATCATGGGGGACGATCTCAATGCCGATGCGCATGGCAAAAATCGCGGTTTCTGCCGCTACATACAGCATTGACCGTCCCTTTGACTATCTTGTGCCGGAAGCGCTGCGGGACGCTGCGCTTCCGGGGACGCGGGTGAGCCTGCCGTTCGGCAAGGGCAATCGGCGCTGCGAGGGTGTCATCCTCTCGGTCGCGGATAAGAGCGAGCGGGAGAACCTCAAATGCATAGATTCCGTGCTCGACCCCGCACCGGTACTGGACGAGGAACTGATAAAGCTCGCGTTCTTCATCCGTGACAGATTCTTCTGCACCGTGTATGACGCCGTGAAGGCGATGCTGCCGGCGGGGCTCTGGTTCACGGACGACGGGAAACGCCGCGTGAACGACAAGACCGTCGAAATGGTCAGGCTTGCGATACCGTCGGAGGATGCCGCAGCGATCGCGGAGTCGAGGCGACTCAGGTCGCCGAAACAGGCGGCGCTGCTGGAAATGCTGTGCGCATTCGAGGCGCTGCCGAGCCGTGACCTGCTGACCTATACTGGCGCGTCGAGACAGTCGTTCTCCGCGCTTATAAAGGCGGGGCTGGCCGAGACCTATGAGCGCGAGGTATACCGCCGTCCGGAGCTGCATCTCGGCGATACGGAGCCGATGCCGGAGCTGAGCGAAGAGCAGAGCGAGGTGTTCAAGGGCATAGATGTGCTTGCCGCGAGCGGCAAGGCCGGTGCGGCGCTGCTGCTCGGCGTGACCGGCAGCGGAAAGACCAGCGTCTATATCCACCTTATCGACTCATGCCTCCGCCGAGGGAAAACGGCGCTGCTGCTGGTGCCGGAGATCGCGCTGACGCCGCAGATGCTCCGCACCTTCTCGTCGCATTTCGGGGACGATGTCGCCGTCATGCACAGTAGCCTTTCGCCTGCCGAGAGGTACGACGAATGGAAGCGCGTTAAAAACGGCAAAGCGCGGGTCGTTATCGGCACACGCAGCGCGGTTTTTGCGCCGCTCCGCGATCTGGGCGCGGTCATAATAGACGAGGAGCAGGAAGAGACTTATAAGTCCGAGAACAATCCACGGTATGACGCGCGCGACGTTGCAAAGTTCCGCTGCGCGCAGAATAACTGTCTGCTGCTGCTCGGCTCCGCCACGCCTGACGTCTGTACGCGCTATAACGCGCGCATCGGGCGGTACGCGTTCTTCACGCTGAAAAACCGCTATAACGATATGCGGCTTCCCGAAGTGAAGATAGTTGACATGAAGCGCGAGCTTCGCCGCGGGAACGACAGCGATATAAGCGGCTTCCTGCGGGATGAGCTTCAGCAGAATATCGAGCGCGGCGAGCAGAGCATACTGTTCATCAACCGCCGCGGCGCACATAAGCTGATAAGCTGCGGAGATTGCGGCTATACTTACAGATGCCCACGGTGCAGCGTTTCGCTCACATATCACAGCGCAAACAAGCGCCTGATGTGCCACTACTGCGGATATGTGCAGCGCGTGGACAGCGCGTGCCCCGAATGCGGCGGCGAGCTGTGCTTCATCGGCACTGGGACGCAGAACGTCGAGCAACAGCTGCACGAGCTGTTTCCGGATACGCCGGTGATGCGCGTAGATACGGATACGGTAGCGCCGGCGGGCTCGCATGAGAAGCTGTTTGAGCGCTTCAGAAACGAAAATATACCCATAATGGTGGGCACGCAGATGGTCACCAAGGGGCTGAACTTCCCGAACGTGACGCTGGTCGGCGTCATCTCGGCCGATCAGAGCCTGTACGCGGGCGATTACCGCGCAGGGGAGAGGACATTTTCTCTGATAACTCAGGTCGTCGGCCGCAGCGGCAGGGGAGACAAGCCCGGAAGAGCCGTTATACAGACCTTTACGCCTGAAAACGAGACGATCAGGTACGCGGCAGATCAGGACTACGAATCGTTCTTCGAGTCCGAGATAGAGCTGCGCCGCCTGCAGAACGCACCGCCGTTCAAAAATATATTCTCCCTGACCGTGACGGGCGTTGACGAGGAGCAGGTGGAAAAATGCTGCGCGTATCTCAGCGAGTGGCTGAGGAACATATGCAGCGGCAAACCGGAGATAGATATTCTTGGCCCCGCGCCGCTGCCGGTAGTCAGGGTCAATAACAGATACAGATACAGAATAAATGTCTGCTGCGAGTCGAACGCGTGGATCCGACGGGCACTGTCGGAGATGGTGATCGAGTGCGGCAGAGACAAAAAATTCAGAGGCGTCACCGTATACGCGGACAACGCTCCGACAGATTGAGGATAGCTATGGCACAGAGAAATATTTTGACAAAGGAACAGCCGGGGCTTTATAAGAAATCCCGCCCCGTAACGGAGTTCAACCCCCGTCTGCATCAGCTGCTTGACGATATGATCGACACGCTCTCGACCGCGAATGGCGTCGGCCTTGCCGCGCCGCAGGTTGGCGTGCTGCGCCGCGCGGTGATCGTGCTTGAGACCAACGTGCCGGAGGATGAGGACGAGTATATCATAGAGCTTATAAACCCTGAGATAATCGAGGCGTCCGGCGAGCAGGAGGGAGCCGAGGGCTGCCTGAGCGTGCCAGGAGAATTCGGCCTTGTCAAGCGCCCGATGCACGTCAAGGTGCGCGCACAGAACCGCTTCGGCGAATGGTTCGAGGTGGAGGGCGACGGGCTGACCGCACGCTGCTTCTGCCATGAGATAGACCATCTCGAGGGCATAGTTTTCACCTCCAAGGCCGAGCGCATGCTCACCGAAGAGGAGCTTCAGAGCGGAGAATATTAAAATGCGGATAGTTTTTATGGGGACGCCGGACTTCGCGGCGGCCTCGCTGAAAAAGCTTATAGATGAAAAGCGCGACGTCGTCGGCGTTTTCACCCAGCCCGATAAGCCCAAGGGGCGCGGGATGGAGCTTGCGGCTTCGCCTGTAAAGGTGCTGGCGCTCGAAAACGGAATACCGGTCTACCAGCCGGTCAAGATGCGCGACGGGACGGCGCTTGAGATGATAAAGGCGCTGGAGCCGGATATTCTCGTCGTCGTGGCCTACGGGCGCATCCTGCCGGACGATATTCTGGCGGTGCCGGAGTACGGGGCGATAAACGTGCACGGCTCGCTTCTGCCGAAGTACCGCGGAGCCGCGCCGATACAGTGGTCCGTCCTCAACGGCGATAAGATCACCGGCGTAACGACGATGTACCTTGCCCACGACATGGATGCCGGAGACGTGATATATAAGGCCGAGACCGAGATAGGTGAATATGAGACGGCGGGCGAGCTGTTCGACCGGCTCATGGACATGGGCGCGGAGCTGCTGATCAAAACGCTTGACGATATCGAGAGCGGCACGGCGCCGCGCACCCCGCAGGATCATTCGCAGGCGACCTACGTCGGTATGCTCGACAAGTCAATCTGCCCGATAGACTGGAACAACACCCCGCGCATGGTGCTCAAGCACATATATGGGCTTCAGCCGTGGCCGGTGGCGACGATGGAGCTGGACGGCACGGTGTACCGCGTGTTCGGCGCGGAATACACCAATAACAAATGCTCCGCGGAGCCGGGAATGGTCGTTGGAGCCGATAAAAACGGCATTGAGATCGCCTGCGCGGACGGGGAGACCCTACTGATAACCGAGCTTCAGGCGCCTGGAAAGAAGCGCATGAAGGCGGCGGATTTCCTGCGCGGGCACAATATAAAGGTCAAAGGATGATAGCTTGATGACCGCTAGGGAAGCGGCGCTTACGGCGCTGGAGCGCTGCCGCAGAGACGGTGCGTGGTCCGGAAGCAGCATAGACGGCATAATAAAAAAATATGCGCTTGACCGGCGCGAGGCGGCGCTCGCTGCGCGGCTGTGTCTCGGCGTGCTGCAGAACTCGCTGCTGTGCGACTACTATATAGGCTGCTATTGCAGCACCGAGCCGAAGCGTCTGGAGCCGAAGCTGCATGATATCCTGATGCTTGGCGTGTATCAGATACTGTTCCTTGACCGCATACCCGCCCGTGCGGCTGTGAATGAGTCGGTCGCACTGTGCAGGAAATGCGGTATGTCGCGTGCGTCAGGGCTTGCAAACGCCGTTCTGCGCAGGATTGCGGAGAACAAGAGCGCCGGAACTCTGCCGGATATCCCCGGCGAGGGCGGCGCGGAATATCTCAGCATAAAATACAGTCACCCCGAGTGGCTTGCATCGCGCATTATCAGCGAACGCGGGTATGATTTTGCCGAGGATTTCCTCGCATGCAATAACCGCCCCGCGCCGCTTACGATACAGGTAAACACGCTGAAGATCTCTCCGGAGGATTACCGCCGCGCGATTCTCCGCGCGGGGATAGACTTCGAGTACGACGAGCGGCTTAGCGGCTGTTTCGTGCTATCCGGCGGGAACGTTGCGGAGCTTCCGGGCTTCGCGGAGGGGCTGTTTTACGTGCAGGATCGCGCGGCGCGCACCGCGGCGGAAATCGCTGCGCCGGAGCAGGGGATGACCGTGCTGGACGCGTGCTCCGCACCCGGCGGAAAATCCTTTGCCGCCGCGATAAGAATGCAGGGGAAGGGGAACATCCTCTCCTGCGATATACATGAAAAGAAGCTGAAGCTCATCTCCGCGGGCGCGGAGCGGCTCGGCATAGATATCATCAAGACCGCCGTGATGGACGCGCGCAGGCGTGACGCGGCGCTTGAGAATAGCTTCGACGTTGTGATTGCCGACGTGCCGTGCTCGGGGCTCGGTGTCATTGCGAAGAAGCCGGAGATACGCGGTAAGACGGAGGCGGAGATATCCGCGCTTCCGGCGATACAGCGTGACATTCTGGATAATCTCTCCGCCTATGTAAAGAGAGACGGGGTGCTGCTGTATTCGACATGTACGGTGCTGCGCGCCGAAAACGAGGACGTTGTGAACGCGTTTCTTGCCGATGACGGCGAATTTGCGCCTGAGGGCTTCAATGTAGGCGGCGTATCGGAGCCGAGCGGGATGCACTGCTTCTGGCCGAATGTGGACGGTACGGACGGATTTTTTGCAGCAAAGCTTAGAAGGATAAAATGATGAAGAAGGATATACTATCCATGCTCCCGACGGAGCTGGAATCGGAGCTTGCGGGGCTGGGCGAGCCAAAATACAGGGCAGGCCAGATATTCAAGTGGCTCTCGGAGGGCGTACGGGATTTTGACAAGATGTCGAACCTCCCGAAGGCGCTGAGAGAAAAGCTGCGCGATGGCTATGAGCTGTACGAGCCGAAGGTGCTCAGCAAGCAGGTCTCAAAGCTTGACGGGACAATAAAATATCTCTGGGAGCTGCGCGACGGCAACGCCGTGGAGACGGTCGTGATGAGCTATAAGCACGGCAACACCGTGTGCATCTCCTCGCAGGTCGGCTGCCGTCAGGGCTGCGCATTCTGCGCCTCGACCATAGGCGGCCTTGTCCGCTGCCTCGAGCCGTCGGAGATGCTGGACGAGGTGCTGTTTTCACAGCTGGATTCCGGCAAGCCGATATCTAATATCGTCCTTATGGGCATCGGCGAGCCGCTGGATAATTTCGATAACGTCATGCGTTTTCTGGAGCTTGTGAATCATCCGCAGGGGATGAATATCGGCATGCGGCACATATCGCTGTCCACCTGCGGTATCACAGAGAAGTTCGACGCGCTGGCCGAGCGTGACCTGCAGCTCACGCTGTCTGTCTCGCTGCATGCGCCGGACGATGAGACAAGGTCGAAGATCATGCCCGCGAACCGCGGGCGCGGCGTGGAGGAGCTTATGCGCTGCTGCCGCCGCTATTATGACAGGACCGGACGGCGCATATCCTTTGAATACGCGATGATAGACGGCGTGAACGACACCGAGTATCACGCCAGACTGCTTGCAAAGCGCGCGAAGGCGGTGTGCGCGCATGTGAACCTTATACCGCTCAACCATGTTGAAGAGCGCCAGTTTGCCCCCTCAACGGCGGGACATATGAAGGCGTTTATAAAAATTCTTGAGGACGAGGGCGTGAATGTCACCGTGCGGCGCAAGCTCGGCGGCGATGTGGACGCCTCCTGCGGACAGCTCCGCAGAAAAATGCAGACCCGTGAAGAGGGGTTGAACAGAGAATGAAATGTTTCGGACTGACCGACAAGGGCAGAGTCAGAAAAGACAATCAGGACAGCTTTATCATCGAGAAGTGCGAGGCGAAAAACTGCCTCATAGTCGGCCTGTGCGACGGCATGGGCGGGGCGAAGGCAGGCGGGCTTGCAAGCCAGCTTTCAAACAAGGCCTTTGTTGACTTCGTGTACGGCAAGCTCACCTCGCGCGTGGAGCGTGTGCAGAATTATAAGGACATGCTGCAGAGCGCCTGCGACGAGGCAAACGGGGTATCCTATGAATACTCCAAGTTCGACGAGGCGTACAACGGCATGGGGACGACTATCGTAGGCGGTGTTATCAAAAACAGCGGAAAAGCCCATATTATAAACGTGGGCGACAGCCGCGCCTATCACATCTCGCGCAAAAGCAGCAGCATATACCAGATAACCCGCGACCACTCTCTGGTCGAAGAGCTGGTGGAGTTCGGCGCGATAACGAAGGAGCAGGCAAAGACTCATCCCCAGCGCAACGTCATAACCCGCGCCCTCGGCTCCGAGGCGAAGGTCGAGTCTGACTACTTTGAGCTTTCTATGCGCCTCGGAGACTGCATACTTTTCTGCTCGGACGGCCTGTCGAACACCCTGTCGGATCAGGAACTGCTGGAATACGCCATGCGCTTCCCCGAGCCGGAGCTGCTGTGCAGGGAGCTTATGGACGAGGCGCTGTCGCGCGGCGCGCGGGACAACGTCACGGTTGTTGCAGTGATGAAGTAAGGGCACTGAATGGAGAATTAAATGGATACTAACGATAAGTACATCGGAAAGATGCTCGACGACCGGTATGAGATACTTGAGGTCATCGGCGAGGGCGGCATGGCCATCGTTTACAGGGCGCTCGATCACCGGCTGAACCGCGACGTCGCGGTGAAGATAATGCGTGACGAGATGGCTGCCGACGAGGAGTTCCGCCGCCGCTTCTGCACGGAATCTCACGCCGTCGCCATGCTCTCCCACCCGAATATTGTCGCGGTGTATGACGTCAGCCATAATGACAATGTGGAATACATAGTCATGGAGCTGGTGGATGGGATAACGCTCAAGCAGTATATAGAGCGCAAGGGCGTGGTCGCGTGGAAGGAAGTCGTGCATTTCACAAAGCAGATCAGCAAGGCGCTGGCGCACGCGCATGAGCGCGGCATAATCCACAGGGACATCAAGCCCCAGAACATTATGCTCCTGCGCGACGGCACCATCAAGGTCGGCGACTTCGGCATCGCCGCGCTTGAAAACGAGGTGTACGAGAATAACGGCGAGGCGATAGGCTCGATACATTATATCGCTCCCGAGCAGGCGCGCGGCGAATGCCCGGATGCGCGCAGCGACATCTATTCTCTCGGCGTTATGATGTACGAGATGCTCACCGGCGGCCTGCCGTTTACAGGCAATACGCTCGGCGAGATCGCCGTGCAGCATATGAACGCAAAGCCCGTGCCGCCGCACGAGAAAAATCCGGAGATACCGCTGGAGCTTGAGCGCATCACGCTCAAGGCCATGAGCGCGGAGCTGAGCGAGCGCTACCAGTCGGCAAATGAGCTGCTGTCCGATCTTGAAGCCTTTATCCACACGCCCGTCACGATAGACGGGGAAAGCGCGGACTATGAAAATCCGGACGTCAAGCCCGTCCGCTCCAGCACGGAACTTTCCAGAGAGCGCTATAGGCTGCGCCGCCGCCGTTCGGACGTGGTCAGCTTCATGTCTGGCACCTTCGGGCTGCTCGTCCTCGCGGTCGCACTGTTCGCGTTTTTGTGGAACTTCTGGCTCAAGGACGTGTTTTCTCCTGCGGAGAGGATCGCGCTGCCGAACTTTGAAGGCAGCAACTATGAGTCGATAATCAACAACACCGAGCTCAGTTCGATGTATAAGTTCAATGTCATATACATCTCCGACGATTCGGTCGAGCCGGGCATCGTCATCTCACAGTCACCCGCGGCAGGGCGCAGCATGATGGTCACGCCGTCCGGTATCGAGGTCGACCTCACCGTGAACGCCGGAGCGAGCCTCACGAGCGTACCGGACGTTCTGAACACAGATTACCGCGATGCCATGCGCAATCTGCGCGCGGCGGGCTTCAATGTCGAGATCGAAAACGCCGCGTCCGACAGCTACACCAAGGACTATGTCATCGCTACAAGCCCCGTGGCAGGGGAGCAGCTGAGCAGCGGCTCGACCGTGTATATCACCGTCAGCGCAGGACCGGAGATACAGTACGTCTCCATGCCGAACCTTGTGGGCAGCACGGAGGACAGCGCGATATCCCGCATTGAGAGCAGCAATCTAAGCTACGGCGGCTCCGACCGCGTCGTGAGCGACTATGAGGCGGGGACGGTCATCGACCAGAGCATCAGCTCCTCCGAGAGCGTGGCGGAGCACACGAAGGTGTACCTCACCGTATCCTCCGGACCGCAGGGCTAAGGCATGACGGACGGAGTAATAGTCAAGGCGCTGAGCGGGTTTTATTATGTTGAGACCGAGGGAAAGCTGCTCGAATGCAAGGCGCGCGGCAAATTCCGGCTGGACGGGACTTCACCGCTGGTGGGCGACAGGGTCAGCTGCAGTCTCGACGCGAACGGGAAAGGCCGCATCGACCATGTGGAGCCGCGGCGGAACTGGTTCATCCGCCCTGCGGTAGCGAACGTCGATATGCTTGTGTTCGTCGCGGCGAATACCAATCCGGTGACTGACCCGTTCCTTATCGACCGCGTCTCGGTCATCGCCGCGGAAGCCGATTGCGAGCTTGCCATCTGCGTGAACAAAACGGATATCGATGCCGGAGATGAGCTGTTTGACGTCTTTACCGCCGCGGGCTTCCCCGTCATACGCACGAGCGCCGTGACGGGCGAGGGCATGGACGAGCTGCGCGGCCTGCTGTGCGGCAAGATATCCGCGTTTACGGGCAATTCCGGCGTCGGCAAATCGAGCATACTCAACGCTCTGATACCCGGCGCGAATATCCAGACCGCCGAGGTGAGCGAACGGCTCGGCCGCGGCAAGCACACGACGCGCCATGTGGAGCTGTATGAGCTTGAGAGCGGCAGCTACATCGCGGATACGCCGGGCTTCGCCTCCTTCGAGGTGGAGATGATGTGCACGATACCAAAGGAGCGCCTGCAGTTCGATTTTCCGGACTTCGATAAATACATAGGCTCCTGCCGCTTCAGCGACTGCGCGCATCTGAAGGAACCCGGCTGTGCGGTCACTCAGGCGGTGGCCGCAGGCGAGATCGGCCAGAGCCGCTACCGCTCGTACACACGCCTGTATGAGATGTGCGCCCAGCATAAATTCTGGGAAAAATGAGATATAAGAGTATATTGTGCCGCCCCGCGCGTATAATGTCAGGAAGACAATTATACGTGGGGGGCGGTTTTTTGAATTGCAGAGGGAAGGGCTTCTGGGGGCTGCTTGCGATAATACTGGGGCTGGTCATAATTCTTTCGCTGCTCTTGCCCTCGGAATTCTGGTGGATAGTTGCGGCGGGGGCGCTTATCTGGGGTGGAGTGTGTCTTATGAAGAGATGCTGAAAGGGGTATGGAATGAAAATATTCGTTATCAGGCTGCCGAAATTCCTGTCGAGATTCATAGCACGCATAAGCAAACGGTGATACCGCGCGGCTCCGGCGCATAGATTGTACAAACTGCGTCAAGGAGAGAGCTGAAATGGAACTTTGCTTTGAAAAGAAGAGCACAAATATATTCGCCGGTAGACTCCATATGGTCAAAAGCAGCGCCGAAACCGTGGAGGCCGTCGTACCGGACACGAATGACGACATAGCGCGCGTCGCGTCGCTCCAGACGATGCTGCTGCTGAAGGGCAAGGACATCTCTGCCCGCGGCATAACGGTGACGGGTGAGGCGCGGGCGTGGCTGCTGTATATCACGGAGGGCGGCACGGTGCAGTCGGTGCAGCTAGCGCGCGAATTCAGCATCGAATATGAGAGCGACGCTGTGCTGGATGAAAAGCTCACGCATGTGGCCCTGAGCGTCAACGCCGCGGAGACGCGCGTCCTGAACCCGCGCAAGGTCGCCGTGACCTTCGAGATATGCGGCGAGCTGTGGGCGTATTCGCGCGAGGAGCTGTGCGTCTCGGCAAGTGCCGGTGATACGCCGTGCCGTGTGTACGCAAAGCAGGAGCGGTGCTCCGCAACGCCGGTGATCGCCGTGACGGAGAAGACCTTTGTCCTAACGGAGCAGTTCGCGTTTGCGGACAGCAAGCCGCAGCCTGCCGCGCTGCTGTCGCAGAACATAGAGTATGAGCTGGCGGAGATAAACGTCATCTCCGGCCGCGCCGTGGTGAAGGGCAACGTGCGCCTGAAGCTGTGCTATGCGTCCGATGGGGCGGATTATCCCGTCACGGCGGAGTTTTCAAGCCCGTTTTCGCAGCTTATCGACGTGCCGGACACCGATACCTCCGGCTGCGCGGCGCGGGTCGAGATAAACGGCGCGTACCTGAACATAATCGACACCATCAATGGCACCAAGGCCGTCGATGTGGAGCTGCACTGCCTGACGGAGCTGGTCTGCTTCGGCAGGGAAGAGGTGCAGTATATCTCCGACATGTACTGCAACACGGCGGCGCTCACGCCTAGAATGGGGAAGCTCAGCATTCCGTCAGACTGCGAGCTGCGTCGGGTGTCGCTGAGCTTCAGCGAGAGCATCGAAGCGCCTGAGGACTGCGCGGATGTGCTGGCGGCGTTCACGCAGATATGCCGCTGCGCCGTGTCCGGCGCGACGCTCAGCGCGCAGTGCCTCGCCGATATCATATACCGCAGCGAGAGCGGGGGAATCTCCGTCATGAAGCGCACCTTCAGCCTAGAGGGGGACTGCCCGGAGGGCGTGAGCAGCGTTTTGAACGTTCGCGTCGCCGAGACGAAGCTATACCCCGCCGCGGGCAGCATTTCCGTTGCGCTGAACGTGGAAGCCGTGTGCCTGTGCGCCGGGAGCAGGGAGGTGGACGCCGTGCTGTCGGCAGAGCTTTCGGACGAGGCGGAGACGGACGGTGCGGCGTACCCGTCGGTGACGCTCGTGCGGATGGAGGGCGAATCGCTCTGGCAGCTTGCGAAGAGCTACCATTCCAGCGAGGAGGCGATCGTCGGGCTTAACGGTGCGGACTGCGCCGAAAACGGAGCACTGCTGCTGATACCCAAGACGAAATAGCGGCGGTTTTCCGAGCCGGCGTATTTTTTGCCCGTCCGCGCCGTAATTAACCCTTGTCATAATGGCCGATTTGTGGTAAAATATCTGTCGTAAATCGTGTTGTTTTCTTTAACATACATAAGAGGAGCGAATTTTTATGTCCGGACATTCCAAATGGCACAACATACAGAAGACGAAAGGCGCGGCTGACGCGAAGCGTGCACAGGCTTTCACCAAGATTGCCCGTGAAATGATCGTCGCGGTCAAGGAAGGCGGCGGCGGAGACCCGCGCAGCAATTCCAAGCTTGCTGCCGTTATCGCCAAGGCGAAAGCGGCCAATATGCCTAACGACAATATCAAGCGCACTATTGACAAGGCGCTTGGCGCAGGCAATACCGAGAACTATGAGAAGATAGTCTACGAAGGCTACGGCCCCTGCGGCGTTGCCGTCATCGTCGAGACTATGACCGATAACCGCAACCGTACCGCCGGTGAGATCCGTCACTACTTTGATAAGTACGGCGGAAACATGGGCGCGGCCAACTGTGTCTCCTGGTCCTTCGATAAGAAGGGTGTCATTGTTATTGACAACGAGGACGAGGAGCTTGACGAGGATACCGTTATGATGGATGCGCTCGAAGCCGGTGCCGCCGATTTCGAGTCCGACGGCGACGTTATGACCGTCTATACCGGTGTTGACGACGTCGCAACGGTTGCCGACGCGCTGACCGCGGCGGGCTACAAGCTGCTCTCCGCTCAGGTCGAGATGCTGCCCCAGAACGGCTACATCAAGCTCACCAATGAAGACGATGTCAAGAACATGCAGAAGATGCTCGACATGTTCGAGGATAACGACGATGTCCAGAACGTCTGGCATAACTGGGAAGACGCTGAATAACAGTTTCGCGCTTGGTCGTGAAATACATGAAAACAGGGTGATCGGTTTTGGTAACCGATCACCCTGTTTTGCGATTTATTCGTCCGGTTTGTATTCGGCAATATCGGACAGCTGACAATTAAGGATGCTGCAAAGCATATTAAGCGTATAGGTGCTAACACTGCCGTTCTTTCGCAGCCGGTCAAGCTGTCCGGTGCTGACTTTGTAGTCCTTTATCAACTTATACTGCGAAATATTCTTTTCACGTAATGTGTCCCAGAGCTTGTCAAAGCATATCAAAAGTACCACCACCATTAAATATATCGTATGATGATGCCTACTTATTGACAATTGCCCGTATGCGGGCTATACTATCTGTAGTGTATTATATGTAAAGGTGTGATTGATATGCAAGTTTTCGAATGTCCTAAATGTGGCGCAGTTTTGAACATAAATGGAGATGAGGAGTACATTGTATGTGAATACTGCGATTCAAAAATAAAGCTCGATTTGCCACATGAAGAAAAGCATAATGAAGATGCGGTAAAACTTAGACAGATAGAAGTAGAGAGGGAATTCAAATTAAAGGCTATTGAAAAAGAGGAGCAAGAGGCTGCAAAGAAAAATAAAGTCAAAAAAATTACGATAATTACTTGGCTCGGAGTATCCGCAATACTTCTGATTATATCTGTAATAAAAATGAACTTAAGTGATAGTGACGGGCTTGGGGGATTCTTTATGCTGTTTTATGTATTCCTTCCGGTGTTTATTGGAGGCGGGATCCTTTTGTTTAAGGTCATCCCAGATAGGGAGCGAGATAAGAAACTCCTTCAAAGTGGCGGCATACGACTTCCATCAATGCAGGGCGGCTATAGGGGAAAGAACGTTGTTGAAGTCGAGCAAGTTTTTTACCAAGCTGGCTTTACAAATGTACAATGCATTAGCATGAATGATGTTGTATTAGGTATTTTCCAGCGACCTAACATTGTTGAAAATGTTATTATTGGCGGAAGTGAACGACAGACCGGGGGAAGGGTATACATGCCAAATGTTTCTATAGTAATACGGTATCACGGACGGTAGCATATAATAAAGCAAAGAACAGTAGCTATAGAGTTATGACTACTGTTCTTCGCTTTATTATATATTATGCGGTGAAAAGCAGAGTACTTATGTGGAATACTCCATCTCAAACATGAGGTGGAAGTTATATCAGAATCCCATCGCAGTGGTCGAGCTCATGCTGGATTATTTCAGCCGTCCAGCCGGTGAAAGTTTTGAGCCGAAGCTGAAATCTTTCATTCTGCCACTGAACCTTGACAGTCCGGAAGCGCCGGACCTTCCTGCGCCCCGTGAGGGAGAGACAGCCCTCTTCAGCCTCGTATGTCCCGGACTGCTTCACGATAACGGGATTGAACATGACCTCATACTTGCCGTCGTTTTCAAAGGCGATGATGCGCTTATTCACGCCGATCATGTTGGCGGCCATGCCCACGCAGCCATCCTTGTGGGCGATGAGCGTGTCGAGCAGATCCTGCGCCGTGCCGAGGTCGTCCGCCGCGGCGGGTTCGGCCTTCTGGGCGAGAAAGGCTTCGTCTTTGCATATATCACGTATCATTGCTGTTCCTCCCGTCGCCCGGCTGTGGGGCGAAGTATTGCTTTTGAGCGAGCTCAAACTGGTGGTTGAAAGCTTCCACCGCGCGGACGGCGAGCGCGGAGTCGGGCTGCATCATATCAAAGGCGTGCATGTCCGTGTGATACACATCCAGCTCCGCCGGAATGCCGGCATTGCGCAGATGCTCAAAATAGCTGACGGTCTCGGCGTAGAACGGCTCGCCGTCGCCGACAAAGGAATATGCGGGCGGCAGACCGGAGAAATCCTCCAGCCGCGCCGGAGCGGCGTAAGGCGTGAGCTGCGCGCGGTCAGTCCCGCGCAGATAGAGCCGCCATGCGAGATGGTTGCGTCGGGTGTTCCAGACGCGGCCGTGGTTATCTCGCGATGACTCGGTGTCGCGGTCGTCAAGCATCGGGTAGAGCGGCATCTGAAAGGCGACGCTGACCTCGCCGCTGTCCCGCGCGCGGATGCACACGGCGGCGCACAGCCCGCCGCCCGCGCTCTCGCCGCCGACCATGAGCTGATCGCTCCTGACGCCGAGTGCGGCCGCATTCTCCTTTAGATAAATAAGCGCCGCATAGCAGTCGTCCAGCGCCGCCGGATACGGCGAGAGGGGAGCGAGCCGGTATCCCGGAGACAGCACCACCGCGCCGAACTTCTTCACCAGATCAACGGCGCGCGACATGTGCACCATTTCCTTCATTCCGGCGATGTATCCGCCGCCGTGGATCCACAGCACCCCAGTCGCGTCCGCGGGCGCGGTGCGCGGCGAGAGGATCAGCGCGGGAATACTTCCGTGCGGGGTGGGTATGCGTATTTTCCGGACGCGGACGTCCTTATCAGGCAGCATCGACCGCATGGCGCTCACCCGTTTCTGCGCTGATAGTCCGTGCCCCACGCGACCATGGAGTCGAGTATCTGCTTCAGACTGTATCCGGTCTCGGTCAGCGTGTACTCCACGCGCGGGGGCACCTCGGCGTACACCTTGCGGGTGAGCAGCCCCTTGCCTTCCATATCGCGCAGCTGCGCGGTCAGCACCTTCTGCGATACCGTGCCGATGGACTTTTTCAGCTCGCCGAATCGCTTCGTGCCCTCCATTAGGTCGCGCAGTATCAGAACCTTCCATTTGTCGCCGATGAGCATCAGCGTGGTTTCCACCGGGCATGCGGGCAATTCCATAGATTTATCCTCCAATAGTATCCTTTAGGTAACTACGGCACAATATTGTGCTTACTTTATTAAATGGCTTTACAGCGCTATGATAATACCGCCGAGAGTAAAAAGCAAGCTTGCGGAACACAAATTCATCAAAAACCGTTTTGGAGGTATTTATCATGAACAAAGTCGTAGAATTTCTGAATGCCAATCCTGTGCAGTATCTGGCCACTGTCGGCCGTGACGGCAAGGCCAAGTGCCGTCCTTTCATGTTCGCCGGTGAGCTGGACGGCAAGATGTGGTTCTGCACCAACAACCAGAAAGAGGTTTACAAGGACATGCAGGAAAATCCTTATGTGGAGCTGTCCGTCTCCAGCCCAAAGTACGCGTGGATCCGCCTGCACGGCAAGGCCGTATTCGAGAACAACATGGCCGCAAAGGAAATGTGCATCCAGAACCCCATCGTGAAAAGCCAGTACGGCGAGGCCACGAACCCCATCTTTGCGGTGTTCTATCTCGAGGATGCCCATGGCCTGATCGCCGACTTCTCCGGCAATACTCCCTACGAATTCTGATTGCCGTTCGCGCGGAAACATGATATCATCAAGAGGAGCTTATCCCTACCTGCCCGCACTGCGGCCGGCCGCTGACGCTGAATCTGCGCTGTGACGACAGCTTTGTCGAGGACGAGGGCTGGCATCGCGCGGCGGAGCGGTATGAGAATTTTCTGCGCACACGCGGCGGACAGCGTGTCCTCTTCATGGAACTGGGCGTGGGTTACAACACGCCGGTCATTATAAAATACCCGTTCTGGCACATGACGGCGAAGAACCCCAACGCGGTCTATGCCTGCGTCAATCTTGACGGCGCCGACTCCATGCGGGGAATAGAGGAGCGGTCGATACTGATAGAAGCGGACATCGGCGACGTGGTGCGCCGTCTGCGGGAAGCGTAATGCAGCAGACAAATTGAGAACCCCACCGGAAAGTGAGCCGAACTTTCGGCCGCCTTTCCGGTGGGGGTTATTTGTTATGTTCTGCTGAGGAGCACTACGCGTCTTTTTGTCGGAATTTTGCCGAGCTCATAGCCGTGGCCGCACGGCTCGATTATTGCAGTAAATCGTCTTTGCTTTGCGATGCCCTTTTGCTTCTTGATACTCAACGCCCCAGCCAGAAGCCCAAATGCCATGGCGAGCATCAGTGTTGCGTAGAGCCACCGATGTATAAAAGCCATAATGCAGCCTACAAGCAGCATCATCACGCCCGCTAGGGTCAATAATCTTGTATTTGAATACATGTTGTTATCTCACCTCACTCTCCATACCTAGACTTGTGTTCCATATCAATTATATATCCATATTATCACATACAAGAATACCAAGCAACGGCAATTTCCGCGGTATTGAGGGAATTGAATATGTAGCGCGTGGCGGATATGTGCAGCAGGGCTGTGCCGCTGAGAGAAATAGCGGCGCAATGAGGAAGCCGCGCGGAAAAAAAGATTGCACTTTCTGCAGTGTTAATGTATAATATATAAGTCAGGATAAAGGTAAGGCCACTGACATATGCCGTTTGAATCGGCAGAAACTTCACAACCGGGTGTAGCGCAGTTGGTAGCGCGGGTGGTTTGGGAATGCCGTGCCTGTATCCGAGGCGGGGCAGGACGAAACGCCGGAAGCCATTGCAGCGCCTGCACTTGCAGGATTTGAGCAGCCGGTCAAAACAGGCGAGAAATCAGCAATGACCACATGACTGACCACAGTCGCAGCAAAACTTCAAATTAATATCCGGGTGTAGCGCAGTTGGTAGCGCGGGTGGTTTGGGACCATCAGGTCGGGGGTTCGAGCCCCTCCACTCGGACCAAAAGCTCTCTGAAATCAGCGATTTCAGAGAGCTTTTCTTATTGGCTTCGGAAACCACCGGCTATGCCGGTGGAGGTATCCCGTAAAAAAGCTTTAGCTTCAAGCATCGAGCGAAGCGAGTCGAGAATAACAATTCAACGAATTCGTATGCACTCGATAAAAACGGCTGATGCCCGTTTACGGGCGGCGGAGCATTTGATGCAAGTGAAAAATCATTCAGTGCATCTTTAGATGCCAGCCGGTAAAAAGCCCTTCTAGGGCTTAATCAAGCCGCCGGCTTAGCCGGCGGTCATGACTCCTTGTCTATTGCGGCGCAAGGGGTGAAAGCTTGCTCAGTTTTTACCAGTCGGGATTATCAGATACTTTTAGATCATTATAACCAGTTAATATATCAAAGTCTCTCTGGCTGATTTGATGGCTTATCCGTTCAGTTTCTTTATAGATGATCTGCTGGATGGCGTCATCACAGCAGAAAAGGACGCCAGCCGCGCATTCAGTAAGTTTGACCGAAAGGCGCTTTCTCCTGTTCGCGGAAAGCTAATGGCCTTCGGCATCATTCTGCTGATTTTCCTGCTGTCCATGATCTTCTCAGGCGTCGTTTCGGGGATCGCATCGGCGGTGCTGACGCCGCTCAGCGGCGTTCTGCGGATGGGAATGGAGCATATCCATGTACACGCCCTGCTGATTTCACTCGTCTGCGATGTGCTGATAAATGTGCTCTATTTTGCGTTGATGATGGCGTCCTTCGTGCTCGGCATTTCACTGGGCTTTAACCTGATGGAGGAGACCGGCTACCTTGCCCGCATCTCGTTCCTGTTCGACAACACTATGTCCAAGGTCGGTTTGCAGGGCAAGACCATAATGCCGTTTTTCATGGGGCTTGGCTGCACCATTGCGGGCACTACCGGTACGCGCGTCGTGGATAACTGGGGTCAGCGCGTGCTGGCTATCGCCATGAGCTGGGCTGTGCCCTGCGCGGCGACACTTTCCGTGGTACCCACCATTGCTATCGCACTGTTCGGCAGCACCGGCGGATTTCTCGTCATGGTGTCGATCTTCCTGTTCATGTTCCTGATGATGTGGGTGGTCTACAAGGTGTTCGGCAATTCCCTCGCACCGAAAGAGGAGCGCGTGGGGCTGATAATGGAGCTGCCGCCCTACCATAAACCAGCATTCCGAAACATTCTCTATGTGACTTTCCAGCGCACCCTTGATATTTTCCTCCGCGCTCTGCGGGTCATTTCGCTGGTGTCTATCGTGTTCTTTGTGCTGACCTACGGCTTCGGCGGCAGCGCGGAAAACAGTATTCTTTATAAGCTCGGCGTGCTGATCGAACCCGTGACCATGTTTTTTGGCCTGAAATGGCAGGCATTTCTGGCGTTCTGCGCGTCGGCTATCTCCAAGGAGTCGCTGCTTGGTGTGCTGAACACGCTCTACGGCACTGGAGGCAGCCTTGTCAGCTCCACTTTCGGAGCCAAGGTTTCCGGCACCGCCGCCGCGGGGATATCCCAGATTCTGTCCGCCAACTTTACCAAGGCGGAGGGACTGGCTTTCATCTTTGCGATAAGCTTCAATATGCCCTGCGTCAGCGCTCTGGCCGCGACTGCAAGAGAGACCCACTCGGTCAAATGGACTGCCAAGATCGGCGTGCTCTACACGCTCGCATCTCTGCTGATCGCCTGTGTCGTGTATCATATCGGGCTGCTTGTCTTTTAAGCGCTGCCCTTATAAAGAAAAGCCGATTAGAAAAAGAGACGGCATCTGTTCACAAGAGCAGATGCCGTCTCTCAGACTGTCAAAAGCCTTCTGTGCTTCAGACAGTTTTTATTATTTTCCGCATTACATTCCGGAGAGATACCCATAAAACTGCTCGTGCAGACGCCGCATCTCATCCGGTGCTTTCATTGCATGACGGTACATAAACACATCGCCGAAGCTGCTTTGAAAAGTTATCTTCAGTGCGGGCCTCAGTACGGACAGCGGAAGGAAACGGAACATCTGCATTTTAGCGGGCGACAGATGCACGCCGTTTCGCACCAAAGTCCTGAAATTTTCCTGCAGCGTTTTCGCGGTGTGCGCCATGACCGCCTTGTCAGCTCCTGCGTTTGCAGGATCGTCTGTCTCGTAATAGGCATCCGCAATCGGCACGACCATGCCAAGATGGCAAAGCTGCCACGCATGCATATCCGCGACCTGCTGATAGGGAACCTTCGCATGCCGGAACAAGGCTTTCAGCGCTCTTGCCTGCGGCTCCTGCTCGGGATTAAGGATACCGAAGGTAGTGGGCTGAATGAGCCTTGGCGTCAGTGCCGCATGGAGAACACCGTCCTCAAATCCGCCTCCTGCGCCGGGAAACGCCGGAATGATCCGCCCCGTACCGCAAAGCTGTTCCCATAGACAATAGTCCTCAAGGGAATTGACCATCGTCACAATATGTGGGCTTTGGTTATCCCGTAATTGAGTCAGTGCTTCGTGAAGCTGATTTTCCCGCACGGGCACGAAGATAAAGTCATAGATGTCATCCTTCGACAGTGCATCCAATACACGAACATTTGCGGTTTGGATATTTCCATTCTTTTCGTATCGCAGCCCATTCTGCCGCAAGCTTTCCAACCGCCGTCCTCTGGCGTATACCGTCGTATCTATACCGGCCTCAGAAAACAGCGACGCATACAGCGAGCCGATCACTCCTGCACCATAAATCAATATCCTCATTTCAATGATCCTCCGTTCAATGCTGGTTAGAGCACACTAACTCAACCACTTTTCAAAAGCCTCCGTCGGCGGCTTTCAGTGACTGGGTCGGGCTGCGCATATTATTTTCATGCGCGCTTGACAGCTTCCGTGATATCTTCAATGCTTTCGTCGCGAACTGGTCTATGTCTATTATACCAGAGACGCAGCACTGACACAATATGCTTCTCAAGTATATCTGAAACTTCTTATCTAATTTTGGGTTTTATCAGTTATAACTTATAAAATTGTGATTTACTCGTTGAGTTTCACTTATAAATGCCTTGATGTCCCATTCTTCCTTGTCTATTGCGCCGCAGGTGTTGAGCTGCTGCCAACGCAGAAATCACTTGCATAACCCTGTTCCCAGAGTTACAATACGACCACACAAAACGAGAAACGCTTCCTGTCCGGAACCGGTGAAAGTTCACCGGGAACTAGGCGGGAAGCGTTTTTGACCACATAGATTACCACAGACAGCTACGGAGTACACGGAGACAGCGGAATTAAGAGCACCAAAGAGTAACTGAAACCAAATAAAAAGGGCTAAAAACCACTATAAACAAGCAGAAAAAATTTTCTCAAAAAGTTGGGACCATGAGGCGGAGGTTCGAGCCGCTCTGCTCGCGCACATTCTATCTGAAACCGTTGATTTCAGATAGCCTTTTGTGATCCGGAGATAATTTCCGTCGCTGTACGAGCGGACACAAAGAGAACTCTATGAAAACGGCTGTGTATGTGATATAATAAACACGCAGTGATGAAGGTATAAGGAAGACAAAAGAAACAGGAGAACTTGAACATGATATTGCGGCAGCAGAATAAGCAGACGCTCTCATCCACACTCAACCAGAGCGTTTATCAGCAGCTCAACTGCCTTCAAATCCCAGCGGGGCAGTTAGCGGAATATGTACAGGAAGCGTTTGTTTCAAACCCGATGCTGACCTTTGACGAATCGCAGCCGGAGCAGAACTTGTGCGACAGCGGTGACGTTATAAGGACGAAGCCCCGCCGCTTTACGGGCGGGAGCGTATCGCCGGAGTATGCCCAGTGGCAGCTTGAAACGGCGGTATGCCAGCAGAGCTATACTGATCACCTTTTAGAACAGCTCGGCCAGATAAGAGGGCTGGACAAAAATACTGCTGCGCTGTGCCGGTATATAATTTGCTCACTCGATTCGAGGGGGTATCTTGACTGCCCGGTGAGCGAGCTTGCCGAAGACCTGGGTGTGCCGCTTTTCGATATGGAGCAGGCGCTGTTTATTGTGCAGTCTCTTGAGCCGGTGGGCAACGGTGCGCATGATCTTTCGGAGTGCCTTGTCTTGCAGCTTGCACAGAGCCGCCAGCTCAACGAGCTAAATCTGCACATAGCTAAATACGGCTTGGAGCTGCTTGCTAAAAACGACTATACTGGGCTTGCCAGGATGTTCCATGCAAGTATTGCGGAGGTGCAGCGCGCGGCTGAGGTGATCCGCGCGCTCAATCCGATACCGTCTCGGGGCTTTGCCACGGGGGAGGCAATGGAATACGTTATCCCGGAGGCCGAAATCAGCGTTGAAAATGGCAGCATCGTCATATCTTTCAACAAGCGTACAGATGCGCATGTAAAGCTGGACGAATACTATTGCTCTCTTATGAACGACCCGAATTATGCGGAGGCGCAGGATTATCTGAAGAGCAAACTGGATGAGGCCAAAAACTTTATAGCCGGCCTTGAGTTCCGCCGCAGCACAGTTGGACGTATAATAGAAGAGATAGTTAATCTGCAAAAGGATTACTTTATAAGGGGCGCGGCGCTGTATCCGGTTACAATGTCGGAACTTGGGGAGAAGCTTGGCCTCAGCGTATCCACTATAAGCCGCGGAATAAAGGACAAATATATACTGTTCGGGGCCTCGCTGCTGCCGGTGAAAAATCTGATGTCGCCGGGAGTGCAGTCGGCACAGGGGGAGAGCATATCCGCCGATAGGATAAAGATGGAGCTTTCGCGCATAGTGCAGGCGGAGGACAAAGAAAAGCCGCTCTCCGATGAGATGATAAGCACGGCACTGTCCACGCTGGGAATAGAGCTTTCGCGCAGGACAGTGTCAAAGTACAGGATGCAGGCCAATATTCCGCCCGCCTCAAAAAGAAAACGCGTAAAGTCATGACCGCCGGCTAAGCCGGCGGCTTGATTAAGCCCTAGAAGGGCTTTTTACCGGCTGGCATCTAAAGATGCACTGAATGATTTTTCACTTGCATCAAATGCTCCGCCGCCCGTAAACGGGCATCAGCCGTTTTTATCGAGTGCATACGAATTCGTTGAATTGTTATTCTCGACTCGCTTCGCTCGATGCTTGAAGCTAAAGCTTTTTTACGGGATACCTCCACCGGCATAGCCGGTGGTTTCCGAAGCCAATGATATAAACATAAAAAGGAGAAGCCGACCGGCTTCTCCTTTTTATGTTAATGTAGCGCGATAGCGGTGCAGATCACTTTTTCAATTGATGCAGCATTTCATCACATACCGTGTCCATATCCGCGACTATACCATAGTCGCAGTAATTGAATATGGGGGCATTGGGGTCAGTGTTGACGGCGATGAGCTTTGCGGCGTCGACGCCGGTGATATGATTGACAGCGCCTGATACACCGAAGCCTATATACAGCTTCGGCTTGACCATCACGCCGGACTGCCCGACCTGAAGCTTAACAGGTAGCAGCTCGCGGTCGGCCACGGGACGGGTGCAGGCAAGCTTGCCGCCTAAAAGTGCGGCCAGCTCGCGGTATTTGGCGACGCTCTCATCCTTTACAGCGCTGCCGATGCAGACGATAACGTCCGCGCCGGAGATATCCAGCTCGGGATCAAACTCATCAGCAGTGAAAGACACAAGGGCGGTGCGTATTGCCTCAACCGGGAAAGAGATGTCCTCGCGGATGATCTTCATCTCACCGCGTCTGCCGCAGGGGGAGTACTTGAACGTGCCCGGACGGATGGTACCGACCTGCGGGCGCAGCACAGGGATGGTGATAACGGCCATGATCTTGCCGCCGGCGGCCGGCTCGACAAATTCAATATCGCCGGTATCGGGATTGTAGATAAGCTCGGTCGCGTCGCTGGTGCAGCCGGTTTCGAGTGAGGCGGCGAAGTGGGGAGCAAAGTCGCGGCCGTTCACGGTCGCACCGACGAATATGGCAGAGGGCTTGTATTTGCGGGAGAGCGCAGCGTAAAGCCCGGAATAGGCCTCAGTATTATAGCGCTCATATCCGCTGCCGCTGACGAGTATGGCCTCATCGACGCCGCACTCGCAGAGCTTTTCAAGCTCCTGCGCGGGAAGCTCGCCCGGAACGACGGCCACAAGAGAGTCGCCGGACTCATCGCACAGCCGTCGAACCTCGCAGCACAGCTCAAGCGTCACGGGATGTATAGCGCTTCCGTCATGCTCAACGTGTACCCACATGTTTTTGAAGTCTTTTTTGTCCATCATCTTCTCTTCACTCCCTAATAAGCGCGATCAGCCGTGTGACTGTGGCCTCGGTGCTGCCCTCGTCGAGGATCACGCCGGGTTCGGGCATGACGGGAGGGAACATGCGCGGCACCTTCGTGGGAGAGCCGCTGTCGCCGATGCGTGCGCGGTCAATCCCGGGAATGTCGTCGGCCGTTATTGTGATGACGGCGGCTTTCTTCGCGGCCAACTTCCCCTTGAGGTTGGGAATACGCGCGGGATAGTTCGTCTTTTCCACAGTGAACAGGCACGGGAGCTTTGCAGAAAGCAGTTCAGTCCCGTCTTCAAGCTCGCGCGAGACAAGTACGGTACCGGCCTGTTCGTCCACCTCGCGTATAAGCAGCGCGGACGTGACCTGCGCCGTGCCGAAGCGCTGCGCAAGCTGTGCGCCCATTTGCCCGGTCGCACCGTCGAGAGATTCTTTTCCGCAGAATATCATGTCAAAACTGCCGAGCATCATCGCGGCGGAAAAGATAGAATAGCTCGTTGCAAGAGTATCGGCGTTGCCGAAAGCGCGATCCGTAACAAGCACGGCGCTGTCCGCGCCGACAGCAAGGCACTCACGCAGCGCGCTCTCTGCACTGGGCGGTCCCATAGTTATCAGCGTCACCTTTCCGCCGTACTTTTCTTTTACAGACAGCGCCGCGGAAAGCGCGTTTGCATCCTGCGGGTTGAGTATGGCGGGAACGCCGGCGCGCACGAGGTTGCCCGTCTCCGGATCCATGCGCATCTGATCCACATCAGGCACCTGTTTTATGCAGCACAGTATATTCAGCATGTGACCGCCGCCTTTCCGGGGTTGAGTATACCTGCGGCGTCGTACTTCGCCTTCGCAGCGGCAAAGCCTGCGTTGTCGCCGCCGCTTATGTACTTCAGCTTCGCATAGCCGATGCCGTACTCTCCGCGTATACTGCCGCCAAGCTCGACGCATTTTGCGTATACCTTTCCGCCGAGCTCGGCCGCGGCGGCGGTAAAGGCGGCTTTGTCGCAGTCGGCTGCTGCATGGAGATGCAGTCCGCCGCTCATTACGTGCGCGTATGCCATCACTTTAAGGGAGAGCGCTTCGCCCTCGGCCTTCGCGTAAGCTACGAGCTGTGCAAGGTGCGCGGCAGGCACGGTTATGTTGTATTCCGCAGAGTGAGCCGCGCCGCTCTCCATAGCCGTGTGGAAAGCGTCATGCGCGATCCAGAACTCGCGCATCATAGTTGGCGTATCGCCGACGAGAATGTCGAGACACTCAAGCTCCTCGGCCATCTCTGCGATCTCTTCCATTTTTGCCATCACATCGTCGTCATCCTCGCCCTCGAGAGTGACCATTAGCGTCGCGCCTACGCGCTCGCCGTCCAGCTCCACGGGGAATACCGGATTGCCGGTGACCTTCCCGGCAAACTCCACGATGTCGGTGTCCATATACTCAGCGACAGCGGGAGAAAACTGTGCAGAGATAGTTTCAGCCGCTTTTATGCAGGACTCCGCATCCATGAACGGGAAGAGAAGAATGGCTTCTGCGCCGGGCTTGTCGATAAGGCGCAGCTCAAGCTCGGTTATGACGGCAAGCGTGCCTTCGCTGCCGATAAACGGGGAGGCGCTTTCGCCGCAGGAGAAATTCACGGTGCTGCCGTCGGACAGAACCGCTGTGCCGCCGTTAATATAGCTGCGGGTCGTACCGTATTTCGCGGCGCAGGGACCTGCGGCGTCCGTGGCGGCATTGCCGCCGATGGTAGCGGTCTTTTCACCGGGATCGGGCGGATAGTACAGGCCGAGCTTGTCCGCCTCCGCCTTGACGTCGGACAGCAGCACTCCGGCCTGAACGCTCATAGTGCGCGATGCGGCGTCGGCGGAAATAATGGCGTTCATGTCGGCCAGCGCCAGCACTACGCCGCCGTTGACGGCTACACAGCCGCCGGCCTGACCGGTGCCTGCGCCGCGCGGTGTGACGGGGATGGAAAGCTCCTGGCATGCTTTCAGCACGGCGGATACCTGCTGAGTGTCCTTTGCCATGATGACCGCATCCGGCATATAGCTTGAACCGGGGTATTCGTCCTTTCCGTAATCCGCGCCGACAGCGTCGCCGGTGAGAATGCAGCTGGGGGCGAAGAGCCCGCTTTCATTCAGCGCGGTTATGAGTTTTTCTATGTTGGCTTTGGTGACCATTGTATCAGGCTCCTTTTTATTTGCTGAGCAGCTCGATGAGCGCGGGGAGAGCTGTGTTTATGTCGGCTACGAGGCAGTGATCGGCCTGCGCAAATATCGGGGCGTTCTCGCTCTTGTCCACGGCAAATATAACGCCGGCCTGGTTTACGCCCACCATGTGCTGTATCTGACCGGAAATGCCGAGAGCGAGATAGAGCTCCGGCTTCGTCATGCAGCCTGACACGCCGATATACCTCTCTTTGGGGTACCAGTGCTCCTCCTCAGCTACGGGGCGCGTGCAGCCGATCTCTGCGCCCAACAGCCCGGCCAGCTTTTCGGCGGCGGGAATATTATCCGCACTGCTTATGCCGCGCCCAATGCCGACTATCTTCTTCGCCACGGCGAGGTTGACCTTCTTTACGCTGGCCTCATGGGAGACGGAGAGGAGCTTTGGCTCATTGTTCTCTGCATAGGGGATGGCTTTGGTGCTTGCGGCCGGCGCGCATTCTGCGGCCGGGAACAGCCCCGCTGCGGCGGTGACGACGGCAGGCAGGGACGTGCGCACAGCTTCAGTGGCGGCGCCGCCGTATACCATGCGCGCTGCGGTAACTCCGTCATCCGCTGTTTCAAGGCTTATCACATCGCACAGCGGCGAGCAGTGCAGCGCGGCAGCGGCATAGCCTGCGAGCAGCCTTCCGTCCGCGCTTGAATCACAGACAAGAAGCTGCGGCGCTGCGTCCTTTATGAGCTGCACAGCGTCGCGCACGCGGTAGACGAGGGACTCAGATGCGGGATAGGTATATACTTCGTCCGCACCGGAGACCGCCGCGGAGTCGGGGCAGAGCAGATACAGCTTTTCACAGCTTGCGCGAAGGGCGGAAACCAGCGAGGCGGAGCTGTCCGCATCGGCGGCAAAAACAAATATTTTCTCGTACATTTCTGCAACCTCCATCAAATATGCTTGGCAAGCTCTGCGGCAAACCTTTCAAGCGCGTCCTCGCCCTTGTACATAATGCTGCTGCGCTGCGCTTTCTCGGGCGCAAGCATGCTCAGCAGCTCCGTCTGCGGCTGGCACTGCTGCATGTCCGCGGCGCTCCACTGCTCCACAGGCTTCTTGCCGGCGGAGAGGATGTCCTTCATGGACGGGATGCGCGCGCGGCATATATCGCTTGTCACGGATATGACCGCGCAGCCGCTGACTTCAAGAAGCTCCGTGTCTGAGCCGCAGCTCCTTGCCGAGATAACGCTGCCGTTTTCGTATGAAAGAGCGTTTACGTTGTTTACGGCGGGAATACCCAAAATACCGGCAAGCAAATTTCCCATTGTCTGGGAATACATGTCACCGGAGCCGTCGCCGCAGATAATGAGGTCTACGCCGCCCAGCTTTTCGACGGCCTGTGCAAGCAGGGACGCGGTTGCGTACATGTCGCCGCACGCATCGCACTTTACGGCATACATCTTTGCCGGACCGCGCGAGAGTATGGCCTTTCTCATCTTGGAGTTTTCTACTGCTTCTCCGCCGACGGTAAGCACCTCTACGGTGCTCTCACCTGCGGCCTCGGCAAGGTTCATCGCGGCCTCGACCGCGTTGACATCATAGGGGCTTATGACCCATGATGCAGCGTCGGTATTCAGCGTTCTGTCCGGGTTGACGCTTATCTCATTTTCGTCCCGGACGTACTTGTAGCATACAAGAATTCTCATAGGACACCTCACATTTTTGATTAATTATAAATAGGTGAAATACCAGTACATTTTCAATACATGCAAAAACAGTGCCAAAAAACAAACAATCATAAAAAATATTATTTTTCACAACAGCAAAGGAAAAAGATTGTTCATTTTAGAGCCGCATGCAGCTATAAAAAGAGCAAAAGTGAGAAACAAACCGTTGGTTTACAAAAATATGTGTATAAAAATGTGAAGTCATTGCATCGAACAGGGATGCAATGACTTCACATTTATGCGCACTCATGCACACTATTTGCCGCTTTGCTCTTCAATGCGCTTAAGTTTGTTATACAGTGTGCGGCGGGAGATACCCAGCTCCTTCGCCACGAGAGTCTTATTGTTGTTGTATTTTACTATCAGCTCGTTTATGCGCTCAATCTCATAAGAATCGAATTTGCGGTTTATGCTGTCGATGGAATAGTCCACGGGTAGCGCACCGCTATATGAGAGGTAGGATGTGCCGCTTACGAGAACGTCATCCGCCTGTATGACCGTCCCGGAGCATACGTTGACGGCGCGTTCCATTATATTGCGCAGCTCGCGTATATTCCCCGGCCAGTTATAGGCCATCAGCTTATCAAGCGCTTCATCGGAGATACCTGTGACGGAGTTGCCGAACTGACGGAGAAAATGCTCTGCCAGCAGAGGAATGTCCTCCTTACGCCCGCGCAGCGGCAGCAGCGTCAGCTGAAGCACGTTTATGCGGTAATACAGATCGGCGCGGAAGCTGTGGTTGCTTATACAGTCGAGCAGGTTGCGGTTGCTGGCAGCGATTATGCGTACATCGATCTTCTTGGATTTTGAGGAACCGAGACGAGTGATGCGCTGTTCTTCTATAACGCGCAGCAGCACGCTCTGCATGTCTATGGGCATTTCGCCTATCTCGTCAAGAAAGATCGTCCCGCCGTCAGCTATCTCGAATTTGCCCGGCGCGCCGGTCTTTTTCGCGCCGGTAAACGCGCCCTCGTCATAGCCGAACAGCTCGCTGCTTATAAGCTCCTTGGGAATGGCGGCGCAGTTTATGCTGACAAACGGCTGGTTGCGCCTTGAGGATGCATGGTGTATCGACTGGGCGAAAAGCTCCTTGCCGGTGCCGCTCTCGCCGGAGATAAGCACATTGCTGTTCCCGGCGGCGATGCGCCGCGCAAGCTCCTTTGTGTGTTCAAACTCCGCACTGTTGCCGCCGACAATATCGTCGAACGAGAAGAACGTGCCGCTGCTGACAAGACGGCTGGCTCTGCGCTTTTCTTCTTTGACTTCACGCAGACAGAACATGATGTCGTTTATCTTGTCATCCTTAGAGATGCCTACCGCGTCCATGAAATAGGTCTCACTCTCGCCGGATGCGTTCTGCATCTGAATGGAGCGCATGTAAACGTCCTTGCCTGCCTTGGCGGAATAGAGCGCGGAGCGGGCAGAGGGGATAATGTCACTTATGAGATGACCGCCGATGTGAGGCGTATCGGCATTCATAAGGTCACAGAAGCGGTCGTTCACAAGCGTGATATACCCGTCCTCATTTGTAAATATAAGTATGGTGTCCTTATAGTCGCGCAGCGCTTTGGTAAATTCAAGCGGCGGGATATAGTACGCCTTTGCGATCAGGCATTCGTTGAAATCCGTCACGAAGCGCACAAAGTTCAGGCATGTCTCCTGGTCGGCACCGCCCCGCATGACGATGAGATGGTACTGCGTGCCGTAGGCGTCGACGTAGGAGCGGGTCTCCACGGCGAAAAAGATATACGGCTTTAGCACATCGGCATAGCTCTCTCCCGCATCAAGAGTGACTATTGTGTCGGCAAGGAAGCTTTTGCCGAAGAGGGAGTGGCACAGGCTGACAGCGTTAAAGCCGATGCGGTTCTCTGAAAGATCCGTACCGATGCGGAAGTTCACGGCCTTCAGCTCCGCCAGAAGCTCGGCGTCGCCGCCGGAATTGTAGATATGCAGGTCGGTGCCTACTAAAAAGTGCGCTATTCCAAAGGATGCGGCAATGCCGAACAGTCGCTCATAGTGTGTTTTGAGCTTTCTCTTGTACAGCATCAGCGCGTGCATCTGTATCGGCGGCGTACATGAACGGCGGCTGCCGGATGAGGGGAGCCGGGACATTGCCGCGTCTACGCCGGCGTTTTTGCAGCGACGGGCGGCCTCATCCAGCTCGTACCTTGTAGGGCGATAGATCTCCGATGCGGTATTTTTTTCTGCCATATTCTCCAGCGCTCCTTTATATTTTGTCCTGCGTAATATAGCCTTGCCACACCGCGATTATACTCCCAAAATTTATACGAGTCAACAGCGAATGTGCAAAAATGTAAAGTGCGAATGTGAAATGTGCAGATACGGCGGATTCAATTGCACACTTTTGCACGATTTGCGAGCCCAAAAAGGCTGAAATTCGATTGATAAATTATATACAATGCATGAATTCTTCGTGAAAATTTGGACAGATTCAACAAAAATACGGCGTGATCTACAAAATTTTCGCAAAGTCGCGATGTTGGCATTGCTTTTGCAAGTATATAGGTGAGGGCTGCAAAAGGCAGCAACAAGATGAAAGGAGAAATACATGGATTTCAGACTGAGCGAAGAGCAAGAACTTTTGCTTGAGAGTGTAGACGAATTCATAGGGCAGTGCGCGGAATCCGGCTTTGACGCGGAATACTTCCGAAAATGCTACAACGCCAATGTCCCGCCGCACGAGTACAACAAGGCGCTTGTTGAATCCGGGCTTGGAACTCTGGGCATACCCGAACGCTTCGGCGGCACGGAGGTCGACCTGCTGACCATGGTGCTTGTCGCGGAGCGCTTCGCTTCCAAGGACTACCCGCATTTCCTCGGCGCGGCGCTTCAGATAGACGATATGCTCACCTTCGGCAACGAGGAGCAGCTGAAGATCGTCAGCGAGTGCTTTATGAACGGGCGCAGGGCGTTCTGCCTCGGCATCACCGAGCCGCAGGCAGGGTCCGATAACAATATGCTCACCACGACCGCCGAACACAGAGACGGCAAGGTGATACTCAACGGCCATAAGAGCTTTATCTCCAACGCCAGCGAGGTACCCTACATGCTGTGCGTTGCGCGCGAGGCGGAGCCTGTTGACGAAAAGCACTGGGCATCGATGTACTTTGTGCCGATGGACGCACCGGGCATGAAGATCGCCGGGATGCACAAGCTCGGCTGCAAGCTCGACACGATGGAGGAGGTCTACCTTGAAAATGTAGAGCTTCCTGAGAGCGCGCTTGTAGGCCAGCGCGGCAACGGCTTCCTGCAGCTTATGAAGAACTTCGAGCTGGAGCGCCTGATAATCGCTGCGGGCTGCCTTGGCATGGCGCAGTGCGCGTTTGACGACGCCGCGGCCTACGCGAACCAGCGCGTGGCCTTCGGCAAGACCATCGGCAAGTTCCAGCTCATACAGGAGATGATAACGGAATGCCAGGTGAAGCTGCTGAACATGCGAAACCTCTGCTACATGTGCGCCTGGCAGAAGGACAACGGCATATCCGTGCGTTCCACCTCCGGTCTTACCAAGTATTACTGCGCGCGTGCCGGCTTTGAGGTCGTGGACACAGCGATGCAGATACTCGGCGGCCTCGGCTACGCGGAGGATCACCGCGTCTCCCGTATCTGGAAGGACATCAGGCTCTACCGTATCGGCGGCGGTACGGATCAGATAATGATACACACCACCAGCCGCGAGATCCTCAAGCAGTACATGTAAAAATATTGCGCTGCGGCGCTGTAATAGGGGGCATGATACTTGGAAAAATACACAGTTCCTGAATTTGGCACGCTCACAGGGATAAAGGTCGTGTGCTCGGCAACATCCGTTGCGGGGCCGCTGGTCGGCTCTCTGATGGCGGATCACGGCGCGGACGTTATCTGGCTTGAAAGCAGCGTCGGACCGTCAATGGAGCGCAACAATCCGGAGGGCTGTCAGATAGCGCAGGACAGGCGCAACATGCGCAGCATGGCGCTGAACATCCCTACAGAGCAGGGGAAAAAGATCCTGCTTGAGCTGCTGCGCGACACGGACATACTCGTAGAGTCGTCCAAGGGCGGGCAGTGGAAAAAGTGGGGACTGACGGACGAGGTGCTGTGGCAGGCAAGCCCCAAGCTTACCATAGTCCATCTCTCGGGCTTCGGACAGACGGGCGACCCGGCTTATATCGGGCGGGCGTCGTTCGACCCGATAGGACAGGCCTTTGCGGGGCTGATGTACATGAATTACCAGCCAGGCTCTGTCCCGGCGCCGGCATATCCCGTCGTGGGGGACTACTACCTCGGCTTCATGGGCGTGTTCGCGGCACTGGCCGGATATATCAGCGCGCAGCGGACGGGACGCGGGGAGAGCGTGGACGTGTCGCAGTTTGAATCTATACTGCGCTGCAATCCGCTTTCGGCCATGCTCGACTGGAACCTGCCTGAGGGGCACCCCCGCCGCTTCCAGCCCGGCAACCTCAATGCCAGCACAGCCGGCTACAACGCCTATAAATGCGCCGACGGCGAGTATGTTTATATGCTCATCATCAGCCGCGGTGTAATGGAAAGGGTGTTCCCGGTGCTCGGGCTTGAGTACGGCAGCGCGGAGCTGCCTAAAAAAGCGGTTTACAGGATATATGACCCGGAGGGCAAGATCTTGGAAAAGGCGGTCGTCGACTACTGTCTTGCGCATACCGCGCAGGAGGTGGAGACGGCGCTTCTGGCGGTAGGCGCGCCGGTAATGAGAATGATGAAGTTCTCTGACATCCCCGGCAATTCGCACGTCATCGCGCGCGAATCGCTCACCACCTGCCAGAACAGCCGAGGCGAGGACATCGTGTGCTGCAGCGTCATGCCGAAAATGAAAAACAACCCCGGACGGGTATGGCGGCGCGCGCCCGGCTGGGGCGAAGATAACAAAGAAATATTGTCTGAGCTTGGCTTTGGCGAAGACGATATAGCGCAGCTTTATGAACAGCACGTTTTGTCGGAATGAACAATTTACGAAACTGGGAAAATGTGCTTTTGAATATTCGCTATCCCATATTATAATAAAAAATTGAAAGAAAAGGAGTAAAGAAGTATGGGTTATGTAGGACTGTTTTTGGGCCTGATAATTGTTGCGGTCGCAGTATATCGCGGTTGGAACATTACTCTGGCAGTCTTCCTCGGCAGCATTTCCTTTATTGTTTTAAGCGGAGCAGGGATCATGGATTCCATCACCGCGTTCTTCACCGGATGGGGTAACTTTGCTACCTCGTTCCTTGGCAAGATGGTCTTCTCGGCCATTTTCGCAAAGCTGTATGAGGTGTCCGGCGCAGGCACTGCCATTGCCGTCGGCGTCTCCAAGCTTATCTTCCGCGAAAATGCCACTCAGAAGGTCAAGGTCGCGCTTTGCTTCCTCGTCGGCATTATCTGCCAGTTCGTTCTGGTCATCGGCGGCATCGGCCCCGTGCTGTGCATCTTCATGACCGTTCCCATCTTCTTCCCGCTCATGGAGCAGGTCGGTATTCCCCGCCGCTACGGTGTCCCCGCGCTCGTCGCCGGTGCACTCGTTTTCGGTAATGTCGCCGCAGGCGCACCCACCAATGGCAACGTTATGATAGTCAACCACCTCGGCGGCGCAGGCAGCGACGGCGCTCTCTCCTCCTACATAGTTCTGGCGATAGAGCTTGTTGTTATCGTGTACCTGCTCACCAATATGGCTGTCAAGGCCATGAACAACGGTGAGACCTTTGCTTACGGCCCCAGCTTCAAGCCCCTGCTCGACCAGGAGCGTCCCAATGCAATATACAGCCTGCTGCCCATGGTGGTCGTGTTCGTCCTGTTCGGCGGCTTCCACTGGGATGTGCGTCTGGCACTGCTCGTCGGTATCCCCCTCGCTGTTGCAATGTTCTGGAAATGGCTCCCCTCCAAGGAAGGCATGAGCAAGCAGGCCGGCAAATATGCCAACATCAGAACTTGGCTGTCCGCTGCGGTCCTCAGCACTCTCGCACCCCTGAACGGTATGGCTTCCACCAGCGGTCTCGCCGCAATTATGAAGAACACCGAAGCATACACCAGCCTTATTGATATCGTCTCCGGCTGGAGCATGAACGCATACTGGCTCACCGCCATCATCACCATCTTCATGTGCTTCGTCGTCGCCGGCAACGCGACCTCCATGAACATCGCTCTGCCCATAGTCAAGCCCATCGCAGAGGCGAGCGGCCTGAGCCTGAAGGCTGTCGGCCGTATTTCCGCTGTCGCAGGTTCTACCTTCGATACGGTACCCTATTCCGGTACTCTCAACATGTTCTGCGCATATTGCGACTGCACTGTGCGCGAGGTCTATCCCTCGATATTCGTGACTACCATTCTTGTCCCGTTTGGCGCGACGATTCTGGAAGTCCTGCTCTGCTCCATAGGCATTATCTGATTTCCCGCACGCCTGAAAAGGCGGATATCCTCTCATGAAGATACCCGGCATATACACTATGCCGGGTATCCGATGAAAACGGCAGAATATAAGCTTTGAAAATGAAGGGGTGTGTGAAAGAATGAAAGATTTGGTAAACGATTTTTTGGCTGAACAGGCGATGGTCGACACACTTGTGACCGACCTGACTGAGGAGCAGTGGCTGCTTGACATGCCCGGCTGCGAAATGTGGAATATTAAGGACGCAATACTCCATATTGCGTTTTTCGATTATGCGGCAAACAAGCTTATGCGCGGCGAGGCGGAGGATCTGATGCAGATCTCGAAGGCGGAGGCGAAGAACGATGAGTACGTCCGCCCGACCGCTTTCCGTTCTATGAGCGGCGCGGAGGCGCTGAAGTGGTGGCGTCTTGAAAGAACAAAGCTTGCCGCCGCGTTTATAGACATGGATCCCAAGGCGCGTATCCCCTGGGCACCGGGGCTTCCGATGTCCGCAAGGAGCCTGTGCACGGCGAGAACAATGGAGCTGTGGGCACACTCCGTGGACATATATGACACTCTCGGCAAGGACGTAGAGGTGCGTGATCGCATTACCGGCACGCTGTTTCTCTCCTGGCAGTCAAGGCCGTTTGCGTATAAAATCAACGGACTCACTCTGCCGGATACGCCTATGTATCTCGAACTCACTCTGCCTTCCGGAAAGCTCTGGACAAAGGGCGAGCCGAACGAAGAGAACTATATCAAGGGCACGGCAAAGGACTGGGCGCTTGTCGCCGTAAGGCGCAGGAATTGGATGGACACCGGGTTGGAGGTCGTCGGCGAGGAGGCGCGCAGATATGCTTCCGTTGTGCAGACCTACGCCGGGAAAGCTGATGCCGCGCCCGCACCGAAGCACCTGCGCTGAAGACCCTGCAAATATCAAATATAAAGCTCCGGCGGGCCGAGCCCCACGGGAAATTTGAATACAGGAGATAACGCAATGTCAAAATCAATACTTCTTTCAAAGGGCCGCATCGGTACGATGGAGTTGAAAAACCGTATCGTCATGGCGCCGATGGGTACATCCGCCGATGGTGACGGCGGATATTCCGCGAGAACCATACGCTATTTTACGGAACGCGCAAAGGGCGGCACCGGCCTTATCATCACCGGCCGCAACGCCTCCGTACTCGAATATGAGGGCTATTCCTGCTCTGCGCTGTCCAATTTCCATCATGTCAACCGTCTGGCCGCGCTGGCAGACAACGTACACGCCTACGGCGCGAAGCTGTGCGTGCAGATCGGCCCGGGTCTCGGCCGCATAATGTTCACCTCGGCCACCGTGCCGCCGTATTCGTGCAGCCCGATACCGACGTTCTGGTTCCCGGATATGAAGTGCAAGGAGCTCACTGTTGATGACATTGCCTTTATAACCGATAAGGTAGGCTACTCGGCGAAGCTCGCCATGAACGCGGGTGCGGACGCCATAGAGATACATGCCTACGGCAGCTATCTTGCCGACCAGTTTATGACGGAGGCGTTTAACCATCGCACCGACAAATACGGCGGAAGCCTTGAAAACCGCGTACGCTTTCTCGGCGAGTGCATGGAGGCTGTGCAGCGCTACTGCGGCAAGGACTTTCCGCAGATCGTCAAATTCACTCCGGTGCACTGCCTCGACGTTCCCGGTTACAGGAAGCTGGAGGAAGGCATAAAAATAGCAAAGCTCATAGAGCAATGGGGCGCGAGCGCTCTGCATGTCGATACGGGCTGCTATGAGGTCTGGTACCGACAGATACCCACTGTATATCAGGAAGAGGGCTGCCAGCTGTTCGCGGCGGAGGCCATCAAGAAGGCCGTGAGCATCCCAGTGATATGCCAGGGCAAGCTGAATCGCCCGGAATATGCAGAAAAGGTGCTTGAAGACGGAACGGCGGATTTCATCGCCCTCGGACACCAGCATATCGCGGATCCGATGTACGTGCAGAAGCTCACCGAGCATCGCTATGACGATATACGCCCGTGCATCGGCTGCAACGAGTGCCTGCGTCTTGGCCACTTCGGGCGCAACCTCTCGTGTTCTGTTAACCCCGTCGTCCACCATGAGGACGATTTCCCGCTCACGCCGGATGAAAAGCACCAGTCGCTGCTTATAATCGGCGGCGGCTGCGGCGGCATGATGGCGGCGCTCACTGCGGCAAAGCGCGGTATGAGGCCGGAGATATGGGAGAAGACCGATGAGCTTGGCGGCATGCTGCTTGCAGCAGGCGCACCGGAGTTCAAGAAAGACGTAATGAAATACGTTGAATATCTCAAGCATCAGGTGGCAAAGGCCGGCGTCACTGTGCGCTACGGCAAGGACGCCACCGCGTCCGAGATCGCCGCGGCGGGATTTGACCGTGTCCTTATTGCCACCGGCGCGGCAGCCAACGTGCCGAATATCCCCGGCGTTGAAAACGCTGTGGAGGCTATACCCGTGCTGCGCGGACAGTGCAGCATCGGCGACGAGTGCGTCATAATCGGCGGCGGCGTCGTCGGCGTGGAGACCGCACTGCACCTTGACAGGCTTGGCAAAAAGGTCACCGTTACGGTAAGAAGCAGCCTCAAGTACGCTGACGAGTCGGTCAACAACGTCCAGTGCCTTACCGACATGCTCAAGGCATCCAGCGTGAAGGTGATAGATGGCGCGACGCCTGTGGAGATAGGCAAGGACAGCGTTACCTTTGACGTAAACGGCGAAAAGACCACCCTCCACAGCGACACCACAGTGCTTGCGACGGGCTATCACCCGCTCAACGCGCTTGCACGCGAGCTTGAGGAGATGGACATTGACTGCGAGATCATAGGAAACGCTGTAAAGGCACGCAAGATAATAAACGCCACGGGCGAGGCCTATCTTGCGGTGAGAAGAATGTAAGAAACAAAAAGGAGAAAACATGAAGAAACTTTACGAGCCGATATATATAAACAAGCTCAAGCTGAAAAACAGAATAATCATGTCCCCCATGGGGCTTAACAACACCGTAGACGGCTATGCTACCGACAAGGACGTTGCTTTCTACCGTGCACGCGCAAAGGGCGGCGTCGGTATGATAGTCTTTGCCAATATGCAGTGGGACCCCGACCGCTATAATCCCAAGAGCGGCGCTGTCCTGACGGACGAGAAGTACGTCCCCGCGCTCAAGAAGGTCACTGATGCCGTGCATGAGGAAGGCTGCGCAATGTTTGCCCAGCTGCTGCACCGCGGCCGCTACGCTCTGCGCGCAACGCAGAAGGACGGCGCACAGGCTGTCGCCCCGTCCGCAGTCCCCTCGCGCTACACCAAGTTCGAGATGCCCAGAGCGCTGACTGTCGACGAGATACATCAGTTCGTCAAGTATCAGGCCAAGGCCGCGGTGCTTGCAAAGCAGGCCGGCTTTGACGGCGTTGAGATAGAGACCAACTCCGGCTACCTCTTCGGCCAGTTCTTCTCCCCGCTGACTAACCTCCGTACCGACGAGTACGGCGGAGACATCATCGGCAGAACACGCTTCCTTGTTGAGACGCTCTATGCTGTCAGAGAGGCCGTCGGCCCCGACTACCCCGTGACCGTGCGTATCGGCGGAAACGACTTCGTCCCCGGCAGCTGCGACAGCAACGATATTGCGGATATATGCGAGATCATCGACAAGACCGGCACCATCGATGGTATCTCCGTCACCGGCGGCTGGCATGAGGCCTCCATACCGCTCGTGACCATGGAGCTGCCGCACGGTACTTACACCTACCTCGGCCGCAGCATCAAGAGCCGTGTCAACTGCATCGTGGCGCAGGGCAACAGAATGAACATACCCAAGGCAGAGGAGATAGTTGAGCGCGGCGATGTCGACATGGTCGTCATGGGCCGCCCGCTGCTTGCCGATCCTGAGCTTGTCAACAAGGCTGCGGCAGGCCGCGTGGACCTTATACGTCCGTGCGCGGGCTGCAACGCAGGCTGCCTTGACGCCGGCATGAAGGGCAAGCCCGCCGGCTGCATCGGCAACCCCGAGTGCAACAGAGAGTACCAGCTCATGGACGACAAGGGACGCATGCCCCTTGAGATAAAGACCGAGAACCCCCAGCGCATACTCGTCGTCGGCGCGGGCCCCGCGGGCATGGAGTTTGCCCGTGTCGCAACGCTGCGCGGCCACAAGGTGACTATATGGGAGAAGCGCGACAGGACCCTCGGCCTGACAAAGCTCGCCGCAACGCCGCCCAGAAGAAAGGATCTGCGCTACATCACCGAGTGGCTCGATCATATGTGCAGAGAGCTTGGCGTTGAGATAGTCCTCAATAAGGAAGCCACGCTCGAAAGCATCCTTGAGGTCAAGGATCAGTTTGACCGTATAGTGCTCGCACAGGGTTCCCACGCGTTCATGCCGCCCATACCCGTGGAGGAAGGCGCGAACGTTGTAAACGCATGGGACGTCCTCGAAGGCACGGCACAGGTTGGCAAGAACGTTGTCGTCGTCGGCGGCGGCGCGACCGGCGTTGAGACCGCTGAATTCATCGGCGAGATAGGCACGCTCTCCGCAGAGGAGCTGCGCTTTATGATGATATTTGAGGCGGAGCCTGTCGAAAAGATAAAAGAACTGCTCAACCACGGCGTGAAGAACGTCTCCGTAGTCGAGATGCAGCCCAAGTTTGCGCTTGACATTAACCCCGGCTGCCGCTGGTCGATAATGAAGCGAGTCCGCCAGCTCGGCATAGAGCTGCTGGGCGAGACAAAGGTCGTGTCCATTACCAAGGCGGGCGTCGTGGTGCAGAACGCCGACGGCGAGCGTATCCTCCCCGCGGACACCGTTGTCATGGCTGCCGGCGCAAAGCCCAACACCGATATGTACGAGCAGCTCAAGGAGCATTTTGAGCATGTCGATCTCATAGGTGACGCCGTAAAGGTCGCAAAGATCCCCGATGCCATCAGCTCCGGCTACTACCTCGGCATAAGCTTCTGATATTTCAGGCAGAGGGCCGCGGCTGCATGCCCGCGGCCTGATGCCGTACCAAGACACAGACAAATAACCGTCAGGCTCCCCGCCTGCGCGGTAAAAAACTATGGAGGAGCATCTATATGAAAAGCTGTGATATTCCTGAATTTGGCAACCTGAGAGGGTTGAAGGTCATCTCCTCATCGTCCGTTATCGCCGGCCCGTTTATATGCGCGATGTTTGCCGAGCAGGGCGCGGACGTCATACAGATAGAAAGCCCCAAGATAGGGGACATGCTGCGCAAGCTTGGCGATGAGTTCTGGTCCGCCGAACGCCGCAACCAGCGCATGATGACGCTGGACATACCCTCGACAGAGGGGCGCGAGGTGCTTTTCCGCATGGTCAAGGATGCGCATATCCTTGTTGAGTCGTCCAAGGGCGGCACATGGAAAAAGTGGGGCATTACCGATGAGGTGCTGTGGGAGAAAAACCCGGCGCTCGTAATAGTCCATGTGTCCGGCTTCGGCCAGAGCGGAGACCCCGCGTACGTCAGCCGTCCGGCGTTTGACCCCGTTGCCCAGTCCTTCAGCGGCATTGCGAGCATCAACGGCATGCCCGAGCCGAACCCTCCGTATTTCCTCAAGCCCTTTACCGGAGACTATGTTACCGGCCTCATGGGCGCGTGGGCTGCACTAGCCGCGTATATCCGCGCAAAGGAGACGGGCATTGGCGAGAGCATTGACCTTTCCCAGTACGAATCCCTTCTGCGCCTTCAGGGCAATTACCTGTCCAACGGCGTTAACAAAGGCATACAGCCCCCGCGCATGGGCAACGAGGATCCCAACAATCCCCGTAAGGGCTCGGAGCGCTGCAAGGACGGCTGGTGCTATGTATCCGCGGGCGGCGCGGGCACGCTCAGCGCTATGATAAAGCTCTTCGGCATGGAGAACGAGCCTGAGTTCCAGGAGCCGCTCCAGATACTCAGCCGCAAGAATCCCGCGGCAGTGCGTCTGACAGAGAAGCTGTCCGCATGGTGCGCCGAGCATACTGTGGACGAGGTAGAGAGCACGCTGAGCAAGCTTGGCGTCGCATGCAGCCGCATAATGACCTATAAGGACATGCTGGAAAATCCGCATTATATCGCCCGCGGATCCATCACCGAGTGGGATGACGAGAATCTTGGCCGCAAGGTGAAAGGAACAAACACCTTCCCATATTTCAAGAACAACCCCAGCCGCATCTATAGAGGCGGCGCAAGGTATGGCGCGGACACTGTGGACGTCATGCATGAGCTTGGCTATTCCGACGATGAGATAGAAAAGCTGCTTGGCGAGAATATTATAAAGGCCTGACACTTTCAGGCATTTTCAAGGAGGCAAACACATGATTAGTCTTGATCTGACAGGGAGAGTCGCCATAATTACGGGCGCTGCGCAGGGGCTTGGCCGCGAGATGGCCATGACTATGGCCGAGCATGGCGCCACGGTGGTCATCTTCGATATACCCTCGCAGGAGAAGCTTCTGAATGAGGCGGTAGAGGAGATAAAAACCGCCACGGGACAGATGGCGGAGGGCGTGTTCTGCGACGTGACCGACGAGCAGCTGTGCATAGATGAGGTAAATTATGTCATAGAGAAGTACGGCAGGCTTGACATTCTTGTCAATAACGCCGGTTATCTGCCCTACGCCCGCCCGGAGAAGATGGAGCTGAGCGAGTGGCAGAAGACCATCGACGTTGACCTTACCGGCACGTTCATAATGATGAAGACCGTCGGCAACGCATGGATGATAGAGCACGGCGGAAGAATAGTGAACATTACTTCCATAAGCGGCTTTCGCGCGGCTGCAGGCTCGTGCGTGTATGCGGCGGCAAAGGCGGCCGTGCATAATCTGTCAGAGTCGTTTGCCGAGGCTTGGGCGAAGTACGGCGTGTATGTCAACTGCATCGCGCCCGGCTCCATGCTCAACGGCGGCATGAACAAGACGCAAAGCGACGCAACGCGCAAACGCATCTCCGATAAGGTGCCGCAGCGCAGAATGGGTCAGTACGGCGATATGAGCGGCGCGCTCATGTTCCTTGTCTCCGATGCATGCACCTATACCCAGGGAACTGTAATAACAACTGACGGCGGACTTATACTGCCCGCGTACTGATGCATACAAAAGGAGACGGATATATGGCAGAAAACAGAGCGCCTCACGCCGCGGCGGTGGCATTTCCCGTTGCTGCGACGTGGTTCAGCGCACTTTTCGGTCCGTCGCTTCTTAGCGGCGCCTATGCGGCGGCGTATTTTCTCCCCTACGGCAGCTATGCTGTTGTGCTTCCGTTTGTCGCGTTCTCGCTTATATGCGTGTTCGCGGCGCTCGGCGCGAACATAGTCAGACTCAACAAGGCGTATGACTACGCGGCCTTTGCCCATGCGCTCTACGGCAGGGCGTACAGGTTCTTGATGCCGTTTTTGGACTATGATATACTTATGGCAATGTGCCTGGGCGGGGCGAGCTGCATCGCAACGGTGTCGCATATCGCTTCCACAGTATTCGGCATAAACGGTGTGGCGGCGGCCATTGTGTTTTCATTGCTGGCGCTCGCCGTGGCGGTATACGGGGAAAGAGCTGTGCGGCGCTTTTCAAGCATAATGACAGTGCTTATGATGTGCGCGTTCGGAATTTTTGTGTTGCTGTTTCTCGTTATCGGCAAGAACGAGCTTGGCGCGGCGCTGTCGAACTGGGCTCCGGCGGCGGGATATACGCTTCCTGGCGGAATAAAAGGCACGATATTGCTGGGCTTTTCCAACTTCGGAATGGTGGGCGGCGCGCTGTGCGCCGTGGAGCAGAATGTCACCACCGCGAAGGAATGCCGCTATATCGGCATATTGAGCTTTATCATGAACAGTCTCCTGATGGCGGCGGGCGCGCTGATGCTGCTGCCGTACTGCCCCGGAATACTTGGGGAGGCGACGCCCGCCGTGGCTATAATGACCTCGCGCGTGGCGCAGGAGTTCCCGTTCATCACGTGGCTGTATTATCTGCTGATGTTTATGGCGCTTATATCGAGCGCCGTACCGCAGCTTCACGCCGTATCGAGCCGCATAAACCGCATGCTTGAGGATCGGCATAAAAAACACGGCAGCGGACGGCGCAGAACGTTGTATATCGGCATTGTCTATTTCACGGTCTGTATTCTTCTGAGCCTGCTCGGGCTTATGACCATCGTCAGCAAGGGCTACTCGTTCAGCGCTTGGCTGCACCTGTGCGTGCTGGCGATACCGATACTGCTGTGGTACGTCAGGCGTGGTGTCAACAAAAGAAAAGCGGGTGAGACGGTTTGAGATACTGTAGGGACGGGAAACTGTATACCTTTGAAGAGCCGCAGCGGACGCTTGAAGAGCGTGTGCAGCGGCTGGAGGATATACGCGCTATAGAAGAGTGCATGTATAGCTATGTCCGTTACGCGGACTGCTTTGACGCTGAGGGAATGGCTTCCGCGTTCACGCAGGACGCGTGCCTGTTCTGGGGCACGGGAGACATTCCCAACGCACAGGGGCGAGACTGCATATACCGACACCTGCTCTCGCTTACCGGCAGCATGAGCACGCAGGAGCATTTCTGCGGCGGCTTCCAGATGAAGTTTGAAGCGGACGGAACCGTCACAGGAGACTGCTGCATGCACTCATGGCAACTGCCGAAAGACGAAAACCAGCAGGAGCTGTTCTGCTATGGGCACTATGAGTTTTCAGCCGTGCGCGAGGACAGTGAATGGCGCTTTGCGCAGCTCCGGCTCGTGCTCAACGGCAAGATGCAGGGCGGGAAGCTCTGTAAGGGCGGCGGGCAACTGTCGCGCGGGTGGCCGCCGGAATGCAGTGAGCAAATAAAAGATAAATAAGGGCGTAGCTATGAATATATGCTATCAATATCTGCGTACCCAGGGGGAAAAGACCCCGGATAAAACCGCCGTTATCTGCGCGGGCGACCGCGTAAGCTACAGCGGGCTCAATAAAATGACAGACGCGGCGGCAGCGGGCTTCGGCAGCATGGGCATAAAAGCCGGCAGCCGCGTGGCCATACTTTCGCGCAACAGCCTGAATGTTGTCGTGTGCATCTATGCGCTCTGGAAGCAGGGGGCGTGCGCTGTGCCTGTAAATTTCCGCGAAAACCCGGCAGGCATCGCGCTGATGCTGGATATCGCTTGCCCGGACGCTGTGATATGCGCCGACAGCGAACTGGATACGCTCACGCGGGCGCTTGAAATATCCGGAAAGACCCCGAAGGTCATAACGGAGACACCGCAGGGAATGGCTGCTGATATGCAGACCATCCTGAGCGATAACACCTCAGCCCCCGCGGCAGATGTACCCGCTGTGGACGCAGCACTCTATATTTTTACAAGCGGCACTATGGGCGTCCCCAAGGCCGCAGTGCACAGCAGCGCCGCGCTTGCGGAGTTTTCGCTGCAATGCATGGCGCACAGCGATCTATACATGGCGGACGATGTGTTTTTGAGCTATTCTCCGCTGTGCCATATCGGCGGCATACGCATATTGCTGGGCAATCTCATGTGCGGGGCGACGCTTGTCCTCGCCGCGGCGTTCAGGCCGGAAAAGGTGCTTGAGACGATAGAGAGGGAGCGCGTAACGCAGATGTTCGTTATTCCGCCTGCGCTCGTCACAAGGCTGCGGGACATCCCGCATGAAGCGCGCAGCGGCTTGAAAAGCGTCAGGCGCATACGCATATCCGGCGGACTGTGCAGCGAAAGCGCCGTAGATACGATTTTTGAGCTGTTCCCACAGGCGCGGCTCATAAGCGGCTACGGCTCGTCAGAAGGCATGGTGTCTCTGTTCAACGTATTCGACAGGGACGCTTATGAGCGTGACCCATCCATTGTCCGCTCAGTCGGCTATCCGCTTGCCGGCAACGAGCTTTTGCTGCTGGATGAGAGCAATCAGCCGGTGCTGACGCCGGGAGAGGTCGGGCGTCTGTACGGCAAATGCCCATACATGTTCTCGCATTATCAGACACAGGACGGCGCAGTATCCCACGGCGAGTGGTGCGATACCGGCGATATGTTCTATTTTGATGCACAGGGGCGCTATTTCTTTAAGGACAGGAAGAAGAACGTTATAAAGACCGGCGGAGAGAATGTCTTTGCTGCGGAGGTCGAAAGCGTGCTGAACGCCATGCCGGAGATACAGGAGTGCGCCGTGTTCGGTATACCAAATGACATGCTCGGCGAGGCGATATCAGCGGCGATAGTGTTCCGCAGCGGCATGTCGACCGACGCAAAGCATATAATCGAGTTCTGCCGGGAGAATATGGCCAGCTATAAAAAGCCCGTGAGAATATACTTTATGCCTAAGCTGCCAAAAACCGCGACGGGAAAGGTCTGCAAATACAAGCTGCGCGATATGGCGGTCAGCGGCAAGATCGTGAGTGAAAAGCTATGTTGAGATTCAATCTGCTTGATGCAATTATATTTGGCGTGATGTGTTCGGCTTTCGGCATATACGGCCTTGTAAAAAACTCGGGTACCGGCGTCACCGACTGGAGCAGCATTTCCATACTTGTCGTAGGAGTTGTTGTAATCGTGTGGACGCTCGTCAAAAAGTATGTAAAAAAATAACCGCCTGAAACGAGAAACGCATCCTACCTGGCACCGGTGAAGATACAGGTTCTGCGTCAATAGTTGGGGTAGAGCGAAACGAAAAATAGCAGTGAGGCGTGAGCGGCGTGCCGCCCACGCATTTGATGTATAATGAATGGCTGCTTGAGATTTTAAGGTTTTGTAAGAAAATGGAGAAAAAGCAAAAAATAGGGATAAGGTACAATAAGTTGTGCAAAAAGAAAAATGGATAAGAGAAGACATAGTTTGCAGACTCTGGTAGAATGAAGTTACCACACAAACATTCGAAAGGAGACAGCAAACTATGTCCGAGAAAATTGTACAGCTTAATGAGGAAATTATCAAGGGGCAGCTCAAAGAATTAGTACGCGGAAGCGTAGAAGAGACTCTGAACGAGCTTCTGGAAAAAGAAGCGGAGTCTCTGACGCAGGCGGCGCGCTACGAGCGCAGCGAGGCCCGTCAGGGCTACCGCAGCGGTCACTACGACAGGAACCTCACCACGACCTCTGGCGACGTCACGCTCCATATGCCAAGTCTCAAGGGCGTGTC